>Ga0049102_10000013_pt1 | contig 43048 bp, 39 predicted proteins | sample WorMetmaBAHAMAS2_FD_55017 | JGI IMG/M metagenome (GOLD analysis project Ga0049102, IMG submission 55017) | Marine gutless worms symbiont microbial communities from Max Planck institute for Marine Microbiology, Germany - Inanidrilus... | ecosystem: Host-associated > Annelida > Digestive system >...
GGGGGGGGGGAGTTGATCGGATTTCGCTCGCCGATGCGGCGGGTCAGGACAGGGCCCTTGTCCGTCTCGAATCCGCTACGCCGCACGAAACCCAACTACCCGAGTCGTCCAACATGTTGGCACCGCGCGCGGTCTCGACATGCAGGGTTGCGAGGTTGGCGAGCAACTGCGAGAGCAGGACTTTGGCGCCGCTCAGCCGTTGCAATCGGAACCAAGAGACTTCCCCTGACGAGGGGTGATTTCCCTCACTTTCGCGTAGGCGCTCGCCGATTCCTCGACCATCGAACGCACCATCGACCGGTCGCCTTGGATCCAGTCGGTGATCACTTGCCACTTCTCGCCATCCCACTGCTGGAACTTGACCGCGCCGCCCGCCTCGTGATCTCGACAGGACACCTTGATTGGCTGCATCAAGCCTTCGGCGCCCAGTTCCTTGATCCGCTGGGGGGTGATGTTCAGGTTCTCGATCCCCCAACGCATTTCTTCGCCGGATATGGGTCGTTCGCCAAACTTTTCCTGCGCGGTGCGGATGGCCTCGGCGGTTATGATGCCAGCGATGATACCCCGGTTGTGATAGATGGTGCCGACGCGCTCCCGTTCGATGTTGCCCTTGCCGCCATCATGGACATGTTTGACGATGTCCTGAACGACCGGAAAGTCGGTGCCGGACGGATGAAAGCCGGCGGCAATGTAGCCGATGGCGGCCTCTCCTGCCGGAATGACGTCTTCCTCCGCGCCGCTCCACCAGACGCCGACGATGCGATCGCGCGGGAAGCCGACGCGGGCCGCTTCCTTCAGGGCATTCGGGTTCATTTCACCCCAACCGCGGAGAATCACCCAGTCGGGCTCGTAGCGGCGCGTGATGTCCAGCCAGACCACGGCAAGCTCGTCGAAAAGCGGTTCCAAACCGGGGGGCGACACCGGATAGTGCTTGACCTCGAACCCGTAGATCTCGGCCTGCTTGTCCAGGATCGGGATCGTTTCTCTGCCGTAGCTGGACTCGTTATAGAGGTTGGCGATCTTCTTGCCCTTGAGCTTGTCCATCCCGCCTTCTTGCATGGCGATGAACTTGATCTTGGTCGTGTTTTGCGACCAGTAGTTGGTAATCAGCGGGAAAACCCACGGGAACACCCGTCCGTCGCTGGCGTCGGCGCGACCGTAACCCATGGAAATGATCGGGATTCTGTCGGCTGATGCCCGCTCGATGAGCCGGTAGGTAATGCCGGTGCTGAGCGGTTGAATCACCGTCGCGCCGGTCGGTCCCTTGTTCTTGAGCTTTTCGTAGCATTCCATGCCGCGGTCCGCGTCGTATCCCGTTTCGCACTCCTCCCAGGCAAACTTGACGCCATTGACGCCCTTGTCCCGAATGTTGACCAGAGCGAGATAGTCCTCGAAACCACCAAAGAACCCGGAACCGCCCGCGGCATAGGGACCCGTGCGATAGGCCAGCATAGGCACGAACTGTTCGTCCTGTTCAGCCGCGTTCGAAATCGCGATCGAACCACCGAAGGCTGCAACAAAAATCAGGGCGAACGACAACATCCTTGGTTTCATTTCTTCCTCCCCATGATTGGGTCCACGAGGCGTCTCGGCGCACGATACCCCGGAACCGGGGTTTCGGAGATTGATTTCAAATCTTACGCCTCAGTCAGCAAAAGGGGCCCGAAACATTGGCCCGTCATCACGGTCTTCCATTGTTGCTTGTGGGCTACCGTCACCTGGGTCTGTAACGGTGCCGCTTCGGCCTGGGCCGCGGGGGGACTGTCAGGCACAGCCGACCAAACCATCAGCGCCAGAACGAAGGTCGCAACCGACAAAGGGAAATATTTCCCGTTGTACCGCCGCGAGTCGTAGTTCTGCCAGCCGTGGATACGGTCCAACGCGCACAGGATGGATTCGTCCTTTTCGCCTCCCGGCGCAATTCATCGGAGCCCTCCGAAGTATCGGCGGCAGAGGGCGTTGGTGCGGATCGCGCACCGTCGCCCAGGCTCCTTCTTCGCCTAGGATCCTTGCGAGAATGTTTGTCGAATGTATCGAATTGTTAACGGCTCGCCGCGGGGCAGGGCCGGGGCACAAAAAAAAGGCGCGTCGGCAGAACCGTCGCGCCGGGGAGAGGCTGCTCGTCAGAATCTGATCAGTCGATGCGACGCGTCAGGACCAGGCGCTGGGCCGGCGTGAAACCGGCGCGTTGCATGAAACTCAACAGTCCGAAGTTGTCCCACCGGATCGTGCTGCGGACGGTCTCGACATGGAGAGTCGCGAGGTTGGCGAGCAACTGTGACAGCAATGCCTGCGCCACCCCGAGATGGGCATAGTCACGATCGACGCCGATGGTATCAATGACGGCGGTGGGCTCGGTTCGGCCGAACTCGCCGAAGTCGACCCGGGCCATGACATAGCCCGCCGGGGCGTCGTCGATTTCGGCAACGAGGGACACGCGGACCCCCGACTCCGACATCACTTCCTTGAGCTTTGTTTCGTAGTAGTCGTTGCGGTCCCGTCCGGTGTGCTGCTTGTCGATCCGGACGAGAGCGCGAAGGTCACCCTCCTGCATCGAGCGGACGGTGACGGTGTCACGAGCGAGGGCCACGAAATCATCTCCGCTGGGGTCGCTGTAATCGGGTATGCCGGCGTCCGTTCGCTGGGGAGCGAGGTCGATGTCGCGTTGTGGCATGGCGGCGTTCCTCCCTCTCGCCGATCAGACGTCGAAATCGCGAGACGTTGAACGCTCGAGCACTTGGCGTGGCGCAAGCGTAAAACCAGCAGCGGCGAAGAATCCGATCATGTCCTGTTCGGACCAGGCCGCCTGGGTGCGCACCTCGCGGACCCCGCGCTTGGCGACGAACTTGTCGACGCCGTCCATCAGCATCTGGCCGAGTCCCTTTCCGCGGACGTCGGGATCGACGCCGATCACGTCGAGGATCGCCACGGCGTACTCGTCGCCGAATTCCCCCGCCTGAACGCGGGCGATGGCAAAGCCGTCGGCGGTGTCGGCGGAACCATCCGTGCGCCCGACGGCGACGGCGACGAACCGGTCCGGATCGGCGAGCGCAGCCTCCAGCCTCTTTTCGAAAAACACCCGGCGCGGCCGGCCGGCGCTGCGGTGATCGATCTCGACCACGCGATCGAGGTCGTCAGGGCGGAGCGGCCTCAGCGCATGGGTCGCGGAGTCGGCCATTGTTTCAGTTCCCTCCCTTGGTTTTGTCTTGTCCGCGATGTCCGCCTTGACAGCCGGCACACCCGCGTCTACGTTAAAAACAATAATTTAGTACGATAATACGTATTTATCGTTCCGTCAACCAAAACCGGGGGAGAGCGATGACGAAATCGGGTGATTTTGGCGGCATTTTCGATTTCTCTGGTCGCGCCGCCGTGGTCACAGGCGGACTCCGCAGCATCGGCCGAACGATCGCCGAAATGCTGGCCGAGCGAGGAGCGACTGTCCACGTTTTTGATTGGGCCGACGGTGCCGAAGGGGATGCCCCGTTCGCCTTTCACAAGATCGACATCGCCGATTCTGCCGCGGTCGGCGACGAGGTTTCCGCGCTGCCTGCGCCTCCAACCCTGCTGGTCAACAACGCCGGGATCACCCGCGACCGCTCCATCGTCAAGATGAGCGACGAGGAGTGGCGTCAAGTGCTCGACGTCAACCTGACGGGCGCCTTCAACCTGATCCGGGCATTGGCGCCGGGCATGGCCGACGCCGGCGGCGGGCGTATCGTCAACATCACGTCGATCAACGGCCTGCGCGGAAAGTTCGGCCAGGCCAACTACGTGGCCACCAAAGCCGGACTGATCGGGTTGACGAAGACCGTCGCCCGGGAACTCGGCACCAAAGGTGTCACGTGCAACGCCATCGCTCCGGGGATGGTGCTGACCGAGATGGCCAAGCAGCTACCCCAGAAGTTCCTCGACGCGGCGCTGGCCGAGACGGTGACCGGCGAGCTGACCGCGCCGGAGGACGTCGCTTCGGCCGTACTGTTCCTACTCTCGGACGCCGCCCGGTCGATCACCGGGCAGGTCCTTCAGGTCGACGGCGGGCAGTACATCTGAGCGGTTCTCAGACCGCCGCGTGCCTCGTCACGCCGTGGCGGCGGTGGAATCCGTGTCGGGAAGCGGCGGCAACAGCAGGACGATGACGATCGCCGGCACGAACAGGAACGTGCCAATCGCCCAACCGATGCGATTGCGGTTCTTGCGGGTGGCAACGACGCCGGCAAGGACGGCGGCGAGCACGGGAATGGAAATTGCGATCAGGAAGTCCATCGTGCGATCTCCTATCGAAGAGTGGATGTGGTAGGTCGAGCGACGGGCAACCGCCGCTCATCTGGATATATCAGGGGACCGGCCGACGGCGGGGCGTCGACGCAACGCGGTCACGCACGGCCTCGAGGAAGGTGTCGGTCGCGGTGGTCGTCAGCCGGATCGGTGCGTCCGTTCCCTTGTCGTTGGAGACCCGGCTGATGGCACTGACGTGGATCCAATCGTCGAGCCACCACTGGAACCGGCAATGCCGGGAGGCGGCGACCAGACCGCGATTGCATTCGCCGGTCGCCGGCCGTCCGTAAAGCTGGCCGAGGCGCGCAAACACTTCCGATTCGGTAGTATCGGTCAGCACCTGTTCCTGGTTGACCCGCCATGCGCCGCCGCCAAGCTTGCGATCGAGGAACCACACCATGTGCCGGGCGCCGTCAGCGCGGAAGTCGCCGACCGTATCGCGATCGCGGGCGGTCACCGCCAACCGGGGCTGCATCGCCTGAACGTCCTCGACGGTCATGCCCAGGCGTACATCCCCAAGGGCGAAATCGCTCTCGCCCCGCGCGAGATCGAAGTAGAGATCCTCGAAATCGCCATCGGGCGAGCTTGCGGCGCGGCCGTAGGCGAAAAACAGCCCGGTGCAGACGATGGCCACCACCGCCAGGGTCGCGAGCACCGAATGTCCGTGCTCGGGTTCACCCTGCCGCGCTAGGACCGCACGCCACCCCGTTCGTGCCTTCGGTTTCGGCTTCACCTTCACCTTTACGGCGCCCGGTTTGATATCCGGCGCGACCAGGGATCGGGCCGTCGCGTGAGACTTGGCCGCCTTGGTCCCCACGGCGGAAGCGTTGGACCGCCCGATTCGCGACGGCGTACCGACCGCGCCGCACCGCGGGGCGGTGACCGAACGACTGTAACGTGAACCAATGGCGCCAGACATGAACAAGCCAATCACGGGCTGAAACATTTATCCAATAAACAATGATATTGAGAGACGACTGTAACTGCGAATGTTTTATTTGCTTTCAATTTTACGGACAATTTCTCTAAAATTTGTCCTTTGCGTGGAATCGTTCGATTTAGTGGGTGCTTCCCGGCCGCCGAAGACGAATGCGCGCTAGGGAATCGCGCGCCCTTCACGTAGTTTTAACCGCGAAGCACCGAGGTTGGTCGGCAACGCACCGACACTGCCCGGCACGCGAGGGGAGGCATGGACCGCAAGCTCACGGCGATCATGGCACTCGATGTCGTCGGCTACAGCCGGATGATGGGGGCCGACGAGGCGGGGACGCTGGAGGCGCTCAAAACCGTGCGCCGGGACATCGTCGACCCGCTCATCGCCGAGCATCGGGGCCGCATCGTCAAGCTTATGGGCGACGGCGCACTGGTCGAGTTCGCCAGCGTTGTCGACGCCATGGCCAGCGCCGTGGACATCCAAAAGGCCATGGAGGCGGTCGACGCGGCGCCAGGGGGCGGTGACCCGATTCGGTTCCGCGTCGGCATCAACCTTGGTGATGTCATCGTCGAGGGCGACGACATCTACGGCGACGGCGTCAACATCGCTGCCCGGCTGGAGGGCCTGGCGGAACCCGGCGACATTTGCCTCTCGCGCACGGCCTTCGATCAGGTCGAGGGAAAGCTCGACGTCGGCTTCGCCTACCTCGGCGAGCAGCAGGTCAAGAACATCGACAAGCCGGTGCGCGCCTATTCGGTTCTGCTTTGCGGCAAGGCCGAAGATGCGGTTGTCGCGGTGCCTCCGGCCAAGCGGGGTTCGCGCAAGCCGCTGGTGATCGGCGCCGTGGCCGTCGTTGCGGCGGTCGCCGTCGGCGTCGCGGCGCTGCAGCCGTGGAGAACCGGTCCCGGGCCGGAACCGCAGTCGGCGGCGCCGGCGCCGGGAGGCAAACCGACCGTCGCCGTGCTGCCGTTCGACAACCTGAGCGGAGACCCGGAGCAGGACTATTTCGCCGACGGCATGTCCGAAGACCTGATCACCGATCTCTCCAAGGTCTCGGGACTGGCGGTGATCTCCCGGAACTCGACGTTCCGCTACAAGGGGAAGTCGGTCGACATCCGCCAGGTCGGCCGCGAACTGGGCGCAAACTTCGTCCTCGAAGGCAGCGTTCGGCGGGCTCAGGAGCGCTTAAGAATCAACGCACAGCTGATTGACGCGAGCACCGGCAGCCATCTCTGGGCCGACCGCTACGACAATACGGTCGCCGACGTCTTCTCCCTTCAGGATCAGGTCACCCGCGAGATTGTTGCCGCCCTGGAGGTGGCGCTTCTGCCCGGCGAAGCCGAGAGTATTGCCAAGGTGGATACGGCGAACACGGAGGCCCACGACTATCTGCTGCGCGGCCGCCAGGAGCACGCGCGGTTCACCTAGGAAGGCGCGATGAAAGCCCGGGAGATGTTCGAGAAAGCGATCGAACTGGATCCCGCGTACGCACGGGCCTACACGCTGTTGGGCTGGCATTTCTTCGATGCCTGGAGGGTGTGGGGCGAGAGCAGGGGCGAGAACCTTGCCCGCGCCCTCGAGCTCGGCGAGAAGGCGGTATCCCTCGACCCGACCGATCCGGCACCCTTTGTGCTCATCGCCCAGGTTCATCAGTTCAGCCGCAGATTCGATGCCGCTCGGGAGGCCGCCGACAAGGCGCTGGCGCTCAATCCCAATGATCCGCTGATCCTCGGCAACCTCGGGTCCATGTTCCGCTACGCCGGCCGGGCGGAGGAGGCTGTCGCGCTGGTCGAACGCGCCGTCCGATTGGATCCCTATCATCCGCCCAACTACATGGAATGGCTGGCCCACGCCTATTTCCAGGTCGGCCGGTACGAGGACTGCGTGAAGGCCGCGGAACGCGGCATTGCCCTCAATGCCGACTACGTGGCGCTCTATCTCAACCTCACGCAATGCCATGTCGGCCTGGAGCAGATGGAGGAAGCCCAAAAGGCCGCCGCCGAAATGCTGCGCACCAATTCGCGATTCACGGTCGGAGCGTACGTCGACTACGCGCCGTTCACCAATGAAGATGACCGCGAGATGTCGGCCGCGCCGCTCCGTCAGGCCGGAGTTCCCGAATAGGCCGATGCTCCGGCCTATGCCGCCTCGTCATAGAGCCGGGTCGCCAGCCGGCGGACCAGGTTCAGGGCCACCTTGCGGCGATAGGTCTGCGGCGTGAACGTGCTCTTCATCGGCTGAAGCTGCTTGGCGACGAGTCGCTCGATCTGGTCGAGGGCGTCGTCGTCCATCGCCGCCCCGTCAAACGCGTCCAGGCCTTCTATAGGCAGTGGGCGCGAATTGGTGCCGGTGAAAGCGATGGCGAGCCGTCCCAGGCTGTCCCCGTCGCGGCGCACTGCCACGGCGACGCCGATCAGTGGGAAGTCGATGGAGCCCCGCTGGCGGACCTTGCTATAGGCCGCGCGGCTTCCGTCCGGCGGATCGAGCCGCAGCGCGATGACCACTTCTCCCGGCGCCAGGGTGAGGTGCGCGGCGCCGTCTTCGCGGTAGAGATCGGCAAGCGGAATGGTCCGCTGACCATTCGGGCCGGCGATGTCGACCGCCGCGCCGACCACCAGGCAAGCAGGCGCGACATCGCCCGAGAAGGCGGCGAAGCACTTGTCGCTCTTCGGCGCCACGTGGCAGATGCTGCCCTCCCGCTTCAGGCAGTAGTCGTTGGCGTTCCGCCACCATTCGCTCTGGTTGTAGTAGACGCAGCGGGTGTCGAGGCACAGGTTGCCGCCGATGGTCGCGACTTCGCGGTGGGTCGGACCGGCGACGGTTTCGGCGGCCTCGACGACCACCGGCCAGCTCTCCTGGACCTGCGGGTCCGCGCAAAGATCAGCGAGTGTCACCGCTGCACCGATCCTCGCGCCACCGTCGTCGGAGATCTTTTTCGCCGCCATCTCGGCAACACCGTTGAGGTCGATGACCGTCGGCGGCCGTTCTATGCCCCGGCGGATGTTGGGCACCAGGTCGGTGCCGCCGGCAACGACGCGGGCTTCGGGTGCTGCGGCCTGCATGTCGACGAGCTCGGCGACGGAGACCGGTTTCAGCAGATTGAAGTTGGGCATCGGTTCCATCAGGCGGCTCCCGGTATGTCTTTCTGGCGTTCGGCCTTGCGCGCCTTGGCCAAGGCGTCGAGCAGGCGGTCGGGGCTGATCGGTATCTCCATCGTCCGCACCCCGGTGGCGTCGTAGACGGCGTTGGCCAGCGCCGGCAGCAACGCCGCCAGCGCCCCTTCGCTCGCTTCCTTGGCGCCGAAGGGTCCGTTGGGTTCGATGGATTCGACGATGCGGGTGGTGATCGGCGGCGATTCAACGATCGTCGGCACCCGGTAGTCCAACATGTTGGCACCGACCGGCAGGCCGACGTGATAGCGGGTCTCCTCGGAAAGCGCCTGGCCGAGGCCCATCCAAACCGCGCCTTCGACCTGGCCCTCCACCGACAGGGGGTTGATGGCGAAGCCGCAGTCGTGGGCGACCCAGACGTGATCGACAGTGACCTGGCCCGTGTCCTCGTCGACGGTGACCTCGCAGGCGACCGAAGCGTAGGAGAACCCCACCGACGATCCAACGGCGGCCCCGCGATGCTTGCCGCCCTGGTACTCCTTCGGCACCGTGTAGGTGCCCTTGGCAGTGATCGGGCCGGTGTCGACCAGCGCTTCGCGGACCACCTCGTTGAAGGCGATGCCGGGGTCCTGCCCCCCGGCAACGCGATAGACCTCTCCCAGGCATTCGATGTCCTCGGGATTGGCTTCGAGCTTGCGCGCAGCGGCGGCGACCAGAACCTCCTTCAGGTTCTCGGCCGCCTCCTTGGCCGCGTTGCCAACCATCAGCGTTACCCGCGACGAGTACGAGCCGTTGTCCTTGGGCGTGATCGCGCTGTCGGACGAGATAACACGAAAACGGGATGGCTCGATCCCGAGCACTTCGCCGGCGGTCTGCACCAGGATCGTCGACGAGCCCTGGCCGATCTCGGCCGCACCCGTCAGCACGGTGATGTTGGCGTCCCAGTCGAGCTTGAGATTGACCGTCGCGTGCGGCTCGCCGGTCCAGTGGATCGGCTTGGCGGCACCGGAGACGTAATGTGAGCAGGCGAAACCGAGGCCCTTGCCTTGCGGCAGGTTGCCCCGGCGCTCGCGCCAGCCCGACGCTTCCTCGACCCAGTCGATGCATTCGGGCAGGCCATAGGAATTGACCTTCAACCCATTGATGGTCTCGACCGGCGGCGTCAGCAGGTTGGTCCGGCGCACGGCGACAGGATCGAGGTCGAGTTCGCTGGCCATCATGTCGACCAGGCTTTCGAAGGCGTAGCGCACATTGACCGTACCGTGGCCGCGCATCGCCCCGCAGGGCGGCAGGTTGGCGTAGACCCGGTAGCCGTTGTAGCGGACGGCGGGGATGTCATAGATGGCGTTCAGCAGCGCACCGGCGTACAGGATGGTGACGATGCCGTAACCGCCGTAGGCGCCGCCCCGCTGCACCGTCTCGCAGTCACACCCCGTCATGCGGCCGTCGCGGGTCATGCCGAGCTTGATGGTGACCGACGTCTGCGGTCGGCCACGGTGGGTGAGGAAGGTTTCCTCGCGGGTCAGCTTCAGACGCACGCGCCCGCCGGCGGCGCGGGCCAGCAGGCAGGCGACGATCTCGAAGTTCAGCGTCTCCGTACGGGCGCCGAAGCCGCCGCCGATGTAGGGCTTGATCACCCGAATCCGCGACGCGTCCATGTCCATGCAGCGGGCGACCATCATATGTACGTAGTAGGGGACCTGGGTGCAGGTCTGCAGGGTCAGCATGCCGTTCTCGGCATCGAACTCGGCGAGCGAGGCGTTCGGCTCCATCTGCACATGGGTGACCTCGGCGCACTCGAAGGTGGTCTCCCGGACGATGTCGGCGGCGGCGAGGCCGGAGGAGACGTCTCCGAATTCGTGATGGACGTCGCGTTCGAGGTTGCCCGGTTTGGCCTCGTGCAGGTCGACCGCGCCCGGCGCCCGCGCCGACGCCGAGTCGTAGTAGGCCGGCAGCTCCTTGACCTCCATCTTGATCCGGCGCGCGGCTTCCTCGGCGGTGAAGTCGTCGACCGCCGCCACCGCCGCGACCGGTTCGCCGCGATAGCGCACGCGTCCGCGGGCGAGGGGGAACTCGTTCATCGCGATGGGCAGCACGCCGTAGGTCTTGTCGCAGATGTCGCCGGTAATGACCGCGACCACGCCCGGCATGGCCTCGGCCTCGGAGACGTCGATCGAGATGATCTCGGCGTGGCTGTAGGGGCTGCGGTAGATGCGTCCCGCCAGCGCGCCGACATGGGACAGATCGGCCGTGTACTGCGCCCGGCCGCTGACCTTCTCGACACCGTCGATCAGCGGAATCGGCGCACCCGCCATCTTCGCGGGTACGGGTTTGGCGGTAGGATCGGTGGTCATGGCGCGACCCTCCCCTCAGCATCCAGTTGGGCGGCGTAACGCACCGAGTCAATGATCTTCACGTAGCCGGTGCAGCGACAGATGTTGCCGCCAAGCGCGGCGCGGATGTCGTCGTCGGTGGGATCGGGGTTCCGTCGCAACAGTCCCTCGGCGGCCATGATCATCCCCGGCGTGCAATAGCCGCATTGGCTTCCAAGCTTTTCGTGGAAGCCCTTTTGCAGGCTGGCGAGGCGGCTGTTGCGGACCAGGCCCTCGACCGTTTCGATCTCGGCGCCGGCAGCGGCATGCGCAAGTGAGATGCAGGATAGCCGCGGGCGGCCGTTGACGAGCACGGTGCAGGCGCCGCACTCGCCGCCGTCGCAGCCCATTTTGGTGCCCGTCAGTCCGACCACTTCGCGGAGGTAGTCGATCAGCAGCACGTTGCCGGCGACGGCGTCCTCGCGCGGCCGGCCGTTCACCGTACACTTCAGGATGGTTTTCATCGTCTATTCGACCTCCTGGTCGGTCTCGTGGCTGGCCCTGTTGACTTCGTACGTTTTACTTTCCCCGCAGGTCGCGAACGCGCACCGCCTTGCCCTCGGATCGCGGCACCTCGCCCGGGCTGAGCACGACGGCCCGGCAGGTCACCCCGATGAGCGACTTGATGTGATGCTCGACGTCGGCGGCGATCTGGTCGTAGGTCTCCACCGGCACGCCGGGGCTGGCTTCGCATTCGACGATCATCGTGTCCATGTTGGCTTCTTTTTGGATGACCAGCTGGTAGTGCGGTTCAATGTTCGAACGTTCGACGAGCACCGCCTCGACCTGCGATGGATAGACGTTGACGCCGCGGATGATCAGCATGTCGTCGTCGCGGCCGGTGATCCGCATGATCCGCGCATGGGTGCGGCCGGTCGCGGCGCTGGGTTCGTCATTCAGCCAGGTGATGTCGCGGGTCCGGTAGCGGATCATCGGCTGTGCCCATTTGGCCAGCGTGGTGATGACCAGTTCGCCGGGCTCGCCCGGCGGCTTGCGGGCGCCGGTTTTGGGATCGATGATCTCGAACAGGAAGCAATCCTCCCAGCCATGCAGGCCCTGCTGGCTTTCCCCTTCCTCGGCGGCGACCCCGGGGCCGATGATCTCGGAGAGCCCGTAGATGTCGACGGCGCGCAGGCCCAGCCGTGCCTCGATCTGGGCGCGCATGGCTTCGCTCCACGGTTCGGCACCGAACACGCCGACCTCGAGCTTGCTCGAACGGATGTCGTAACCTTCCTTCTCGGTCACTTCGGCGATGTTGAGGGCGTACGACGGTGTCGCGCACAGCACCCGGGCGCCGAAGTCGGCGATCAGCACGATCTGGCGTTCGGTGAATCCGCCAGAGACGGGCGTCACCGTGCAGCCGAGCCGCTCACCGCCGTAGTGGGCGCCGAGTCCGCCGGTAAACAGGCCGTAGCCGTAGGCGTTGTGGACGATATCGCCGGGGCGGGCGCCGGCGCAGGCCATGGATCGCGCCATCAGGTTCGACCACACGTCGATGTCTTCGCGGGTATAGCCGACGACGGTCGGCTTGCCGGTGGTTCCCGACGAGGCATGAACGCGGATCACCTCGTCCTGGGGGACGGCGAACATGCCGAAGGGGTAATTGTCGCGCAGATCGCTCTTCACCGTGAACGGGAAACGGGCGAAATCGTCGAGGCTGTTGAGATCGCCGGGTCCGATCTGGGCGTCGTCGAAGGCCTTCCGGTAGTGGCCGACGTTGTCGTAGGCGTGCTTGACGATCCGCTGCAGCTTGCCGAGTTGAAGCTCGGCCAGCTTGTCCCGCGGCATCTTTTCGATCTCAGGCTGGTACATATAGCCGTCCTGGGTCACCGTTTTCCTCCCCTGGCTATCATTTTCGCCCCCTTATCTGCCTTCGGTGAGGGCACCGATTTCGCATCAGGCGGCGGCCTTGATGTCGCCGTCCGGGTCGTCCCGGGCCGCCGCGAGCGAGGCCCGCACTTCGGCCGCCAGCGCCTCGCAGTCGCCTGCGAGGCGTCCCTTCCAGTTGGTGAACAGGTGTTCCAGCTGCGCCAACCCGCGCCGGCGCACACCGCCATACCCGCGCGCCCAAACCGTCAGCCGGGCGGTGTCCAGCGCCAGGTCGGCATCGTGTTCGGCGGCGGCGAGGGTCGCCTCCAGCCACCGCTGTAGCGCGGCGTCTTCCTCGGCATAGCCGAAAGTCCGCCGCCGCCACGGACGCAGCGACGCCAGCACCTTCAGGGCCGCGAACTCCCACGCCGTCGTCGTCGGCAGCCTGAGCGCAAAGCCGCCGCCGAGGCGGGGATCGGGCAGCTTTGCAACCAGACGGCCAAGCCAAGGCGGCATCAGGGCGGCGAATTCGGCAGGCCCCGGTTTGAGGAAATCGGTGACGGTCAGCGGGTCATCATCGCCGATCCCCAGCTCGCGGCGAATGCGCGCCAAGCGGCCGGGTCGACTCTTGAGCTGGGCGACACGAATGATGTCCTCGACCGTCATCCACGCCGCCAGCCTTTTGGCGACCTCGCGGGCCAAGGCCAGATCGGATCGGAAATCGACAGCGAGCACCGGGCGCAACCGCTCCATGTAAAGCCGCGCATAGGCCTCGTCCTGATAGTCCACCAGCCGTGCCAGCGCGTGGCCAACGAGCGGGTGCAGGGCCTCCGGCAGCGCGGCGACGGCATCCTCGAACCCCGCCGGTGCCGGGTCATAGTCCATGCCCGGTTGCCGGGCCGGTGGCGGCGGATTGCGGGCGAGATCCAGCCCGGTTTCGAAGCCGGCAAGGTTGGACGCCACGGCGATGCCGCGCGCCTGGATCGCCGCACGGAACTCGTCCTCGCTCAATGGCAACACGCCGGACGCGACGATGGCCCCGAAGGTGACCGCGTTGGCCTGTCCGCCGACGCGCGCCGCCGCCTCTTTCATATCTATTTCTATCAATTTGTTAGACGAGTTTCTTAAACCATCGATAATACTTTGGGCGGGGATCGTGCCATCGCCCGCAACGCTCTTTTCGGCGGTCGAGTAGATGCGTTGCCGCGAGGTGATGACCGTCGTCCGCGCAGTGATCAGGCCGTTCTCCAACGCACGACCGGCCTCAGTCGGCTCCAAAGCCGCCATCAGGTCGAGGCCGTCGGCGTCGGGAAACAGGCTGAACACCGGCGCGCCGGCGGCGGCGCGCTCGGGGAACAGCTCGAAATAGTACGTGGTGGCGCCGGTCCGCTGGGCGACGCCGGGGATCGAGGTGGCCTGCGCCGGATAGCCGGCCAGCCGCGCCGCCTCGGCCAGCCAGTCGGCAAGGACGCCGCCGCCCTGACCGCCGAGGGCGCCGATCTGTATACACACGGGACGTTCCGCCGTCACGAAGCGCCCAACATCGCCAGCAGCCGAGCGTTCACCCGGTGGGCGAGGCGTTGCCACAGGTTCGGGTTCGAAACCCCCTGTCCCTTGTAGAACGACGGGCAGAGCTGCGCCGCATGGGCAACCTCGCCGCAGAGATTGCAGGCGACGCAGGTGTCGTCGCACTGGGCAGTGGGCGAGTCCTTGATGGGGTCGGTGGTCGGGCGCAGGGTCAGCGAGGGGCACCCAGAGAGCCGCATGCACGAGTGATCGCCCGTGCACACCTCCTCGTCGACGCCGTAGCGGGCCTTGCGGACGGGCTCGCCGGCGGCGGCTGCGGCGGCCTTCGCCTTGTCGCCCCGGCGCTTCTTGGCGAGCATGCACTCCTGGTCGGAGATGATCACCCGCAGCCCCTGGCCGCGGGCGTCCACGGCTTCGCGCAGGGTCTTGAGGGATTCGCTGACACGATAGGCATCGACCCGGCGCACCCAGCGCACGCCGATGCCGCGCAGCGCGCTCTCGATCGACACCTTGATCGGCTGGCCGAGAGGTGTCGAACCAGTCGACGGCACGTGCTGCTGGCCGGTGGCCGAGGCGTAGCCGTTCTCGAGGATAATCAGCACCGAGTCCAACCCTTGCCATTGGGCGTTGATGGCGCCGGTCGAGAAGCCGTTGTGCCAGAATCCGCCGTCGCCCATGATCGCGATCGTAGGCTGGCCGAGGGCCGGGCCGATGGCGCCGCCGCTGGCGAGGCCGAGGCCGTAGCCCAACACGGTGTTGCCGATGTTGAAGGGCGGCAGGGTCCCGAAGGTGTGGCAGCCGATGTCGCCGGACACGTGAAGCGGTCCGCGTTCGCGCATCAGCAGTTTCAAAGCGGTGAACATTGGCCGCTCCGGACATCCGGAACAGAACCCTGGCGGGCGCGGCGGCATCGGTATTGCCGTCGCCGCGGCGCGGGCCTCGGTGGCGGCGGTGACGATGGCATCGTTGCGCTGTTTGGCGGTCTTGGCGATCTCTTCCGGCGCATCCTCGGTGAGATAGGCGGCGACGCCGGCGCGCACGACCCAGCCGACGTACTCGCCGGCCTCTGGCAATACGTCCTTGCCGCGCACGCCGCAGTCGATGCCATGGCTCTGGGCGATGGCGCGGACCTGATCTTCGATAAACGCCGGGTTGCCTTCCTCAACGACCAGAACGCTCTTCTTGTCGCGCAGGAAATGGGCGATCTGCTCATGGACCAGCGGATGGACGACGTTGAGAACGAGGAGCGGCACGCGGCTGCGGCCGTAGGCGTCGGAGGCGCCGAGACGGGCCAGGGCGCGCTGCACGACACCCCAGGTGCCGCCCTGGAGGATGATGCCGCAGCTCCCATCGGTGCCGGGGAAATGCTCGTTCAGCTCGTTGTCGACGATGAACCTCCGCGCGGCCGGCAGGCGTTCCTCGAACTTGGCCTTTTCCTGCGCGTATGTGGAGGGCGGCAGCACCATCTTCCCGTAGTCGAACCGGGCGGTGGGGAAGGGGTTGTGCGGACTGTAGGCCGGCGGCCGGTTGTCGCGGCAGACGAAATCGCCGGTCATGTGGCAAGCCCGGATACGCAAGGTCATCATCACCGGAAGATGGCAGGCCTCGGAGAGCTCGAACGCCTTCTCGGTGAGATCGACGAGGTTCGGCAGGTGGTAGCGCGGGTCGATCAGCGGCATCGACGACTTCATCGCCGTCGCCATGGTGCGCTCCTGGATAACGCTCGCCCCTTCGCCGTAGTCCTCTCCGACGACAACCAGGGCGCCGCCGGTGACGCCGGCCGAGGCGAGGTTGCTGAGTGCGTCGGAGGCGACGTTGGTGCCGACGATGGATTTCCACGTCACCGCGCCGCGCAACGGGTAGTGGATGGAGGCGCCGAGCAGCGCCGCCGCGCCGGCCTCGGATGCCGACTGCTCGAAATGGATGCCGGCCGGCTCGAGGACTTCGGCGCGGGCGTCCGACAGTACGTCGATCAGGTGCGAGACCGGCGCTCCCGGATAACCCCCGACGTAGGAGACGCCGGCCTGCAGCAGACCCTTGGTGACGGCGAGAATGGCCTCACCGTGAAACTTTTCGTTGGCACCGAGTTGGAGCTTGCGGACCTCGCCGGCAAAGGACCGTTCGGTGCCCTTTCCCTGGCTGTCGTAGGCCCTGCTGGCGCCATCCATGACGTCAGCTCCATCCCGGCTTCGCACCCGCGCCATCGCTGCCGATCACGCCGCGTTCCGGCGCCCGCACGATGGCGAAGCCCTGATTGTAGCCCGCCCGGATGATGAGTGTGAATTTGAACATCCATCCGGCGATCATCGCCGTGAACCCGGCGACGGCCGCGGTGGTGACAGCGAAGTTCGCGGAAACGAACATCGCGGCCACGGCGACGGCCGGGACGACGGCTCCGAGGCCGATGAACCAGGGATGCAGCCCGGCTAACACCTCGACCGATTTGACCGGGGCGTCGGCGGCGACATTCCGGCGATAGGTGAACCACGCCCAGGCGCGCAGCACGACCAGGGCGACGAGCACGATGGCCGCGGCGGTGCGGACGCTGGCCGGCAGCCCGGGTGCCGCCCAAGGAGCCATCAGCAGAAACGCGCCGACACCTTCGGCAAGGCCGGTGACGACCAGAAGCGGTACCGACGCCGGATCGCGCCACGCCGGGATGCCGCGGCTGGCGTTGACCAGGCGGGCCTGACAGTAGAGGAACCCGGCGGCAAAGATGATGGCGAACGGCACCAGGACCGGTCCGGAAAACCACGCCGCGGCGGCACCGAACACGAACAGCGGACCGGCAACCATGGACTCGCGGGTCATCCATGAGGTCCGCGGATTGATGAAGACATTGATCGGCGCGCGGAGCGGACGTCCCGTTTCGAGCCAGACGAGGAACAGCCCGAGGCCGATGAGCGCCAGCGCCGCGGCGCCGTAGACCAGCATCGGGCTGCCGAACAGCGCGGCGATGCCGGCCGCGACCATCAGCCCCGACCCGGTGCCGCCGAAGGTGAAGTTGCCGGCGGCACGGGCGTCCCAGTGGGCCTGATGCCATGGCGCGACGCTGCGGGTGGCGCCGCTCTCGCCGGACTTGTCGAGGGGTTCGGAGCCCTCCTCTTCGGTCAGCGTCTCGCCGGCCGGATTCTCTTCGGTGGCGGCGGCCCAGATGTAGTGAAAGCCGGGATTGGTGCCGACCTCGTCATGCATGCGGAAATGCCGGGTTTCGGCCAGCAGCTTGGAGACGGGGCTTTCCGGATCGTCGGCGTCGCCGAAATGCAGAGCATCGGCGATACAGGAATTGACGCAGGCCGGCGTCGCCGCCGGGTCGACGCCGGGGGTCAGTCCGTGGCTGAGGCCGTAGTCGATGCGGTCGGTGCAGAACGTGCATTTCTGGGCCACGCCCAACCGCGCCGGGTCCTCGCGCTGGGCTTCGTTGGCCATGCGTTTGCCGGGACCGTAGGCGAACAGCGGCTTGTCGACCTTGAACCGGGCCTGGTAGGGGCAGGCCACGGCGCAGTAGGCGCAGCCGATACAAAGGTCGTAATCGATCGTGACGATGCCGTCCGGGCGCTGCTTGGTCGCCGTCGACGGACAGACGTGCATGCACGGCGGATCGGCGCAGTGCTGGCAGCCGACGGGGATGAACGTGCGGCTGACGTTCGGGAAGGTGCCGCTTTCGAGATCGAGAACCTTGCGCCACTGCACGCCGGGAACGGTGGCGTTGGTGTGCCGGCACGATGCCGTGCAGGTCTGGCAGCCGACGCAGCGCCGGAGGTCGGCGGCCATGGCCCAGCGGGTCATGCGCCGGCTCCCAGCCTGCGCACCTTCGCCCGCACCAGGTCCGAAGCGGAGCCCGTGGCGTCGGTGAGGTCGAGCAGCATCGGCGTCAACGCGTTCATGCTCGCCGTCCGCTCCTTCTTCAACGACGGCTGCGCCCAGTGGTCGAACTGGCCGATCATCAGCAAGGTGTCGGGGCGGATGCCCTGGCGGAGGTAGGCGCGTCCTCGGGTGGCGTTGAGCGGCGAGGCAACCTCGATCAGGTCACCGTCCTTGATCCCCAGGTCCGCGGCCCGGCCGGCGTTGATGATCACCCCGCCGTGTCCAGCGACGTTGCTGGCCACCTCCTTGATCATCTGGACGTCGACGTTGGCGCCCCAGGCGTATTGCATCGAGCGCGAGGTCACCAGCCAGAACGGATAGTCGGCGATGTTGGCGCCGAAGTTGTCTTCGAGCGCCTTGTCAAAGATGCCGGGATAGTCCTTCCACCGCGGCAACGGTTCGTATTCCTCGAGCTGGCTGTCCCACCAGCTAATGCCGCGCTCGTGGAGCCGGCTGGCGAGCTGGCGCCCGACGCGGTAGAGCCTCTCCTGGTAGGGCAGCTCGAATCGCAGCCCCTGGTCCTCGAGCTCGGGAAGCAGGTACCAGTCCAGTCGCTGGTACGGTGCGACGCGAAACCCGCGCTCGCGGTAGTAGTCGAGTCCGTCGGTGGCCTTGCCGTCGGTCAACTCGGCGCTGGCGGCGCGGCACGTAGCGTCCCAGATGTCTTCGACCGTCGGCACGTTATGGGCGTCGATGGAGAAGTCGTAGCCCTCGCCCCGCAGCGGCACGCCATGCGCGCCCCTGTTGATGGCTTCGTTGTAGGCATCGAGGATCCCGGTCTTCTCGGCCAGATGCGTGGCGATCCAGGTCATGTCGCGGGTTTCGCCGGCCGGTTCGACGGCCGGCTGGCGGAGCGCGAAGCCCTGGTAGTCCCAGAACTGCTCGAAGTATTTGGTGCCGCCGACGCGGATGAGCTGCAGGCTTTCGAGATCGGTGGCCTCGGGCAGCAGGATGTCGGCCATGTAGTTGGTTTCATCCTGCGTGTAGGCGAAGCAGACCGTGAACGGAAACGACGCGATGGTTTCGGTGATCGAGGCGGTGTCCCAGAACGAGATCGACGGATTGGTGCGATAGACGAACCACACGTCCGGCCGTGTCGCCTTTGGCCAGTGCGCCGGCGCCTTCTTCTGCATCATCCAGGCGAGGTGGGTCGGTCCCAGGGCCTGGCTCCACGGCGAGTTGGCGACCAGCGGGATCAGCGTCCGGTTGGCGTTGCGCACCTCGGGACGGGACATCCAGTGGTCCTTGTCGGTGGGGTTCATCGGGTAGTCCATGAACCCGTCGGGGCCGGGCTTGACGCTGGCCTGGCGCGACGTCGCCGGGCGGTTCAGCCGCACCGTCGTGCCCAGCGTGCCGCCGGGAACTTCGAGCCCGCCGACCAGGCACGCCAGCATGGTCCGCGCCCAGCAGCAGTCGAATCCACCCCAACCATTGTTGACGGTCTTGCCGAGCACCACGGACACGGGGCGGTAGGGCAGGGTGCGCCCATCGATCTCGATGGTCTCCCCGATCCGGGCGTGGTCGAGGAACTCCAGGGCGACGCGGCGGATGTCGGCGACGGGCACATCGCAGATGCCCGACGCCCAGCGGGGCGTATAGGGCGCCATCGCCTTCATCATGTGGGCGAACGCCGGCTTGGCGGCGAAGCGGCTGATCTCCCACATCTTGCCGTCCGGGCCTTCTTCGATCGCGAGCTCGACGTCGTGGGAGCCTTCAAGGGCCGGATCGATGCCGGGGGTGTCGTAGGGGACGGCGCGTTTGGTGTTCAAGTCCCAGACCAGGGGTTTGCGGGTTTCCGGGTCGCGGAGATAGAACTCGTGCGGCGCCACCAGATAGGACGATGCGGTGCGGTGCTTGAGGAACGGGATATCGAGGCGTTCCAGCTGCTCATGGACCAGCACGTGGACCATCGCCAGAAGGAACGCGGCGTCAGTCTTGGGCCGGATCGGCAGCCACTCGGTCGAGCACGCACCGGTCACCGAGAGGTGAGGCTCGACCTGCACCCGCTTGAGGCCGCGCGCCCGGGCATCGGCGTAGCGGGCAACACCGCAGACGCCGCCCGAGGCTTCGACGTTGCCGCCGAACGAGATGACGTACTCGCACAGCGGCGTGTCCGGGCAGACGGTGAACGCCCGGTGCCAGAACTCGCCGTACAGGTGTTCGGAGTGGTAGCACTTCACGCCCTGGCCGCTGCCGAATCCGAAATCGATCGGGCCGAGCGCGCCAAGGAACGCCGGGAACGTGCCCATGTAGGCGGTCGGCGTGCCGCCACCACCGAAGCTGGCGGCGATGCGGGGGAAGTCGCTGTCGTCGCGGAGGCCCTTTTCGCGCACGTCGCGTAACTGGCCGGCGATGGTATCGAGCGCCTCGTCCCAGGTGATGGCGACGAACCCGGGATCCTGGTCGCGGCCCTTCTTCTGGTTGGTGCGCTTCATCGGCTGCAGGACGCGCGCCGGATTGTAGGTCTTCTGCACCAGACCGTAGGCCTTAACGCAGACACGGCCGGCGGCGGGGTGGATTCCGGCGGCCTCGAACAACGGTTCGACCTCGGTTGCGACGCCGTCGTCCACGCGCACCGACAAAAGGTCCGGTCCGGCGACGCACTGGTAACAGTATGTCGCGACGGTGCGGGCGTTTTCGTCGCGGACGCTCATGGCGCGGGCCTCAACTGCCTCGGGCCTTGGCGGCCTTTGCGGCCAGGCGTTCACCGGTCTTGGCGACGTCGACGACGAAGCGGTTGTGTTTGCCTTTGGCGACCGGTTCGACATTGTCGCTCGCGGCAATCTCGAAGCTCACGCCGCGGCCGTCGACGCCGGTGACGGTCGCGGTAATGGTAACCTCCATGCCGACAAGCGTGGCACCGGTATGGTCGATGGCGACGCGGGTGCCGACCGAGTCCTCGCCCTCGTCCAGGTGTTCGAGGAGGAAGTCGCGGCAGGTCTGTTCGATGTCGCGCACCAGTTCGGGCGTCGCGTAGACGCGCAGGTCTTCGCCCATGAAGTCGATGGTGCGGGCCTTGTCCACGGTTACCGAACGCGTCACCACGAGTCCAGGCGCAAGGGTATCCTTCATCTTCGTCTCCTCCCCGCCGACGGCGCCCCGAAGGTGTAGGGCGGCACGGGAGTGCGGCATTTGACGCCCCCCAGCAACGTCGGATATTATATTGTTAGGTATACGAACAATTTCGCTCGATGATAGGCCGATACGGGGTTTTCGACAACAGAAATTTTTGGTTTTCTACGGTCGTTGCGGTGGCAAACCATTGGCCCGCAGCGGTAGGATTCGAGGACCTGAGGTGCGCCCTGCGGGGGCAGCATGGGCCGCATATTCGGCAGGGAGGCGACGATGAACGTTGAGGAATTCAGGACGGTGATGCAGCCAGTCATCGACGCGGTCGCGGGCAAAGCGGTTGACGCGGACCTTTCTGACGAGCTGAACCGGCGTTTTCCGCCCGACGGACCCGAGTTCCAGGCCATCGAGAAGGCCTGTCACGCCGCCATCGAGGCCGGCTGGATGTGCAGCCAAGGGGCGGAGGGCCGGCGTTTCGGGCGTGTGATCGAGGCGGAACCGGCGAGTTCCAACCTGAGCGTCGACGTCGTCGACTTGACCGACATCGTTGGACCGCACCACAGCCATCCGACCGGCGAGGTGTGCATGACCATGCCGGTGACGCCCAGCGCCAAGTTCGATGGCCACAGCGCAGGCTGGTGCGTGAATCCACCGGGCTCGGCCCACAATCCGACGGTCACCGAAGGCCGGGCGCTGGTGCTCTACCTGTTGCCCGACGGCCAGATCAATTTCACGAAGTAGGTTAGGGCGCCTTTAGCTGGCGCTGTCACCGTCCGCTGGAGACGTTGACCGCGGTGACGGTCATGTCGGCGATGGCGGTGCCGTCGTCAAAACGCTCGATGCGACTCAGCACTTCGACCGAGGTCCCGTCATCCAGATTCCAGTGGTAGCGGCAGGGCGTGCCTGAACCGGTGCCGCCGCGTCCGCAGCGCCGCGACGGCGGCGCGTCGAAGTGGTCGGCGAACTCCTCGACGAAGTCGAGCTCGGCCTCGTCGGCGAGGATGCGCCGGTACTGCATGCGATAGGCCTTGCGGCCGTGCTCGGAGCCGAGGAACGAAACGGTGTACGTCGTGCCGCCGACCGTAAACGTGCCGAAAGAGCGCCCGTTCGGACCCGAGCGCAGTTCCATGTCCGGGTACATCGCGGCGACCGCTTCGGGCGTCATGCCCAGCGCCGACGCACCAGCGGTGAAATGCTCCGCCCCCGGTCGGGACGCGGTTTCCATGGCCAGGTCCAAACCACGGCCGAAGCCCCGCCCGGCGAACTCGTCGTAAACCGGGTTCTGCCCGTAGACAAAGGCCAGAATCGAGACAATGCCGACGAAAATCAGCAGCGTCGAAGCGATGATATCTTCGTCGAACCACGCGGGAAGGAACCGGCGGCGACGGCCGGAGTCCTCATCGTGTTCGTGTTCGGGGTCCATGGCCGACACGTGCTTTCGATAGCCAGAAGTTTCGATGGCAATGTCCATTTAGGCATTATAAAGTATAAGTAATAATTATTCTAAAGTTTTATTTGATATCAATTTAATATCAATTTTCGATAAAATTCTATCTTTCTTCCGTTTCCGTGAAAGTGGCTTCCGCGACGGCATCGCAGACGTCCTAGGCGCATACATCGTGGCAGTTTAGACGCCGAGATGCCGTTGGTGGATCTCTGGATTGGCGGCGAGATCGTCGGCGGTACCGGCGTAGACGACCTGGCCCTTGGCGAGGATCAGGCAGCGGTCGCACAACTCCAGCAACGCCTCGATGTCCTTGTCGACGATCAACGTGGCGATGCCGGCGGCCTTGATCTGGCGGATCACCGACCAGATTTCGGCCCGGATCAGTGGAGCCAATCCCTCTGTCGCTTCGTCGAGGATCAACAGGGTCGGGTTGGTCATGAGGGCGCGGCCGATGGACAGCATCTGCTGCTCGCCACCGGAAAGCTGGTTGCCCATGTTGCTAATTCGCTCGCCGAGGCGGGGGAACATCTCGATCACCCCGTTCAGGGTCCAGTCGGTATTGCCGCTCCGTCCCGGGCGGGCGGCCATCACCAGGTTTTCCTCGACCGAGAGGTTGGGAAAGATGCCGCGTCCTTCCGGAACCAAGGCCAATCCCTCACGCGCGACGAAGTGCGGAGGGGCGCCTGTCATCACCCGGCCGTTGATACGGATTTCGCCCTCCCGCGGCGGGTTGAGACCGAAGATGGAGCGGATGGTCGTCGTTTTCCCCATGCCGTTGCGGCCCATGAGACTGATGCTTTCGCCCGGCCCGACGGCGAGATCGACTCCATGGAGCACATGACTGGCGCCGTAGTAGGTGTGCAGCCCGGTGGCGGCGAGGATGGGCTCGGCGTCGGTCATCGGCCGCGTCCGTCGTTGGTGCCGAGGTAGGCGCGTTGGACCTCCGGACTCGCCCGGATCTGCTCCGGCGTCCCGGTTTCGAGAACCTGGCCGTTGACCATCACCGTCAGGTCCTCGGCAATGGCGAACACCGCGTCCATGTCATGTTCGATCAGGATGAGTGTGTGGTCGACGGCCAGCGCTCGCAACAGCTCGATCACCCGCAGCGACTCCTCGCGACCCATCCCGGCCAAAGGTTCGTCGAGCAACAGCAGCTCGGGCTCGGTCGCCAGCATCATGCCGATCTCGAGCTGGCGCTGTTCGCCGTAACTCATCGCGCTGGCCACCGAGTCCGCCCGATGGGTGAGGCCGCATTGCTCGAGAGCGCGGTTGGTGCGGGCATCGACGTCGGCATACCGACTCGATGGCCGGAAGAAGCGCATCGACGTCTTGAGGCGGGATTGCCCGGCGAGCCAGCAGTTCTGCTCGCAGGTGAACGACGGGAAGATGTTGGTCTTCTGGTAGCTCCTGCCGACGCCGAGTTGGGACACCCGGTTTGGTGGCGCGCCGGTGATGTCGCGCCCCTTGAACCGCACGGTGCCCTTGGACGGCTTGATTTCTCCCGACAGCAGGTTGATCAGGGTGGTCTTGCCGGCGCCATTGGGGCCGATGATCGCATGGATTCGACCGGTGTTGAACGTGAGGCCGACGTCGTCTACCGCGGCGAGCGCGCCAAAATACTTGCTCAATCCCTCGGTGACGAGAACCGGCTCGGTCATTTCGCCACCTCTTTCTCGGCGCCCGCAGGCGGCGACTCCGACGGTTCATTCGCCGAGCCCAGGTCCACCGTTCTCGACGTCCGCATGCCCGTCAGACGGGCGAACAGGCCGGCGATGCCGTGGGGCAGGAACAGCACGACGAGGATGACGAACACGCCGATAACCAGGGACCAATGTTCGGTCAGGTCCTGGAACTGATCCTGCATCAGGCCGAAGGCGAAGGCGCCGATCACCGGGCCGTAGAGTGTGCCCATACCGCCGAGAATGACGAACATGATGACCAAGCCGGATTCATGCCAGCCCAGGTGCGCGGGGCTGACGAAACCCGTGTGAGCGCCTTCCAGGAGTCCGGCAAATCCGCAGAGCGTCCCGGCGATGACGAAGCTGACCAGCTTATAGCGCTGGGTCGCGTAGCCGAGCGCGCGGGTCCGCGACTCGTTGATGCGAATACCGCGGATCACTTGGCCAAACGGCGCCCGCAGTACGACGGACAGCAACACGTAGCTGCCGATGAGGCTGGCGAGGACGAACCAGTAAAAGGTGTGCGGATTGTTGAGGTCGAGCAGCTGGAACGAGCCGATCGCGACCTCGGGCTTGTAGAAGATGAACTTGCCGTCGGATCCGCCGAGGTCGGAGTTCTCGTTGAAGAAGTAATACAGCATCTGGGCGAACGCGAGCGTGATCATGATGAAATAGATGCCGCTGGTGCGCACCGAGAACCAGCCGATGATCAGCGCTGCGACGGCGGTCACGATCAGGCACACGGGCAGCGCCCACCAGATGCCGATGGGTCCCGAATCCGGGGTGATGATGGCCAGCACGTAGGCCGAGAGGCCGAAGAACGCCACGTGCCCGAAGCTGACCAGTCCGGTATAGCCGATGAGCAGGTCGAGGCTCATGGCGAAGATGCCGAGGATCATCATCCGGACGACGAGTTCGACATAGAACTCCTCGCCGAAGAACGGAAATACGGCGAGGCCGAGGACCGCCACGATGAGCAGGATGCGAAGGGGCCGCTCACCGCTCATGTCGGTCGTCCGAACAGGCCCTGTGGCCGCCATAACAGGACCACCGCCATGACCAGATAGATGACCATCGAGGCCAGCTCGGGCAGCAGGACCTTGCCGAAGGTGTCGGCGAGGCCGATCAGCATGGCGCCGACGAATGCACCCTTGATCGAGCCGATGCCGCCGACGACGACAACGACGAACGAGATGATCAAGATCTGGTCGCCCATCCCCGGATAGACGGCGCTGACCGGCGCGCCGATCATGCCCGAGAACGCGGCCAGTGCCACGCCGATGCCGAACACCATCGAGAAGATGGTGGTGATGCCGATGCCGAGCACCTGCGTCATCTCCCGGTTCGACGCGCCGGCGCGGATCATCATTCCGAGTTTGGTCCTGGAGATCATCAGGTAAAGGCCGGCAGCCAGAACCATGCAGACGACGGAGATGAACAGCCGGTAGATCGGATAGTCCTGGTTTTCGGTCAGCGGAATACCACCGGCCAGCATCGACGGGACGGGGACGCTGTGAAAGTCGGCCCCCCACAGGATGCGCTGAAGCTCGTTGAGGATGAGAATCAGGCCGTAGGTCAGCAGCACCTGATAGAGGTGGTCGCGTTCATAGAGGAACCCGATGGCCAGACGTTCGATGATGAATCCGAGCGCGACCACCGCCGGCAGGCCGAGCGCGATGGCGAGAAACAGGTTTCCAACGATGCCGGCGATCCAATACACGATGTAGGCGCCAATCATGTAAAAGGCGCCGTGGGCCAGGTTGATGATGCCCATGATCCCGAACACCAGCGTCAGCCCGCTGGCGACCAGGAAAAGCATGAAGCCGTACTGGATCCCGTTGAGGATCTGAATCAGAAATGTCGCAAAGTCCATGAGTCGGGCCAGGCTCGAGGAACGGCTGCGCCGAGGAATGGGCCGCCACCCCGACGCGGAAAGCGGGTCGGGGTGGCGATACCCGTATGGGCTACGACATCATGCGGCAGCCCGTTGCCGGATCCTCCAAGGCCTTGGAGGCGACGCCGAGGGTGTGGTGTTCGCCGCCCTTGACGACGCGCAGGTAGATGTCCTGGATCGGATTGTGGGCCTTGGACATCTTCCAGAAGCCACGCGGGCTGTCGGCGAAGGTCGCGGTTTCCATCGCCGCTATGACATCCGAGGTGGCGGAGATGTCGCCACCCACGGCCGTTGCCGCCTGCAGGAGCAGGCTGCCGGTGTCATAGCCCTGAACCGCAAAGACGTTGGGGCCAGGCTTGGCGCCGTAAGCCTTGACGTAGTCCTCGCGGAACTTCCGGTTGGCCGCGTTGTCGAGGTCGGTCGAGTAGTGCAGCGTGGTCTTGATGCCTTCCGCGGCCGCGCCCTGCGCCCCGGAGACGCCTTCGGTCAGGAAGCCCGGGCCATAGAGAGCGATGTTGTCCTTGAGTCCGGCCGCCGCGTAGTCCTTGACGAACTTGATCGCGCCGCCGCCAGAAAAGAACGAGAACACCGCGTCCGGCTTCAGCGAAGCGATCTCCGATAGGTGCGCCTGGAACTCGACGTCCGGGAACGGCACTTCGATCACCTTGATGACCTTGCCGCCGTTTTTCTCGAAGTTGTCCTTGCCGGCGGCCATCATCTGCTTACCGGCGGCGTACTTCCAGGTGATGGTAACAGCGGTCTTGTGGCCGTCGTCGGCCATGACCTTGCCGCCTGGATAGGACGGCTGCCAGTTGGAGAACGACGTCCGGAAAATGTTCGGCGAGCAGAGCGGTCCGGTGACCAGGTTGGAGCCGGCGTTGGGCACGACCATGATCGGACCCTTGGTGCCGCCGACGATCTTGGCCATCGCCTGGGCGATGCCTGAGTGGACGGGGCCGACCAGGAAGTCGACTTTTTCCTTGCTCACCAGCTTGTTGGTGTTGGTCGGCGCCTTCGGCACCGACATCTCGCTGTCGATGGCCACGTATTCGACCGGACGGCCGCCGAGCATGCCGCCCGCCGTCTCGATCCGCAGCTTCATGGCGTTGGTGATCGAATTGCCGAGCATCGCGTAGGTGCCCGAGTACGGCAGCAGAATGCCGACCTTGATCGGCGCCTTGGCACCGATGGCGAACTTCGCGGGCACGAAACTCGAAGCGGCCGCCAGACCGGCGGTTGCGGCGGCGCCCGCGATGAAGGTGCGCCGCGAAGACGTGGCAGTGGGTTTCTTGGTCATCATTGCCTCCCTGACTGAAGCCTGTCTCGAATAAAAAGCGCAGTCGTCTACCAGATTATTTGGCCCTTTCGTGAATTCCCCCCCCCTTCATCGAAGTTGAGAAAGACTAAGCGAAATCGCATCGTACTGTCATCCCGGAAAGCCAAACGGGATCGGTTGCATCCGCGGTTCATTGCCGCAGTTTGAACCGCTGGATCTTGCCGGTCGCGGTTTTGGGTAACTCATCGATGAAATTAAACCAACGCGGGTACTTGTACTTCGCAAGTCCTTGTTTGCAGTGCTGCAGAAGTTCGTCGGCCAGCGCGTCCGACGCCTGTTCTCGTTCCTTCAGCACGATGTATGCCTCCGGCTTGACCAGGTCGTCGTCGTCGGCGCGGCCAACGACGGCGGCTTCGAGGACCTTCGAGTGCTCGACCAGCTTGGCCTCGATCTCGAAGGGCGAGCACCAGATGCCGCCGACCTTGAGCATATCGTCATTGCGTCCGCAGTACTGGTAGTAGCCGTCCGCGTCCTCGATGTACGTGTCGCCGGTGTTCAACCAGCCATCGACCATGGTCTGCGCCGTGCGTTCCGGGTTGTTCCAATAGCATTTGGCCGTCGAATCGCCGCGAATGATCAGCCGGCCACTCTCGCCAGCCGGCACGTCATTGCCGTCATCGTCAAGGATTCGGGCCTCGTATCCGGGCACCATGCGTCCGCTCGTTCCCGGCTGGATGTCGCCTTCGACATTGGAGATGAAAATGTGCAGCGCCTCGGTGGAACCGATGCCGTCGAGGATGTCGACGCCGGTGCGCTCCTTCCAGCGGCGGTAGATATCGGCCGGCAAGGCCTCGCCGGCGGAGACGCAAACGCGCAACGACGAGAGATCGGGAGTCTCCGTTTCCAGCGCCTGCAGTTGAGCGGCATAGAGAGTCGGAACGCCGTAGAAGATCGTCGGGCGGTACTTGGCGATGGTTTCGAAGGTGCTCTGTGGCGTCGGCGGCCCCGGATAGACCACGGCGGTGGCGCCGGCCCACAGCGGAAACGTCATGCCGTTGCCGAGCCCGTAGGCGAAGAACAGTTTGGCGGCCGAAAAGCACACATCGTCCTCGCGCACGCCCAGCACATCCATGCCGTAGAGCTGGCTGGTTACCACCATGTCGCGGTGGGCTGTGCACGGCGCCCTTCGGGCTGCCAGTGGTGCCCGACGAGTAGAGCCAGAAGCAGTCATCGGTCGCCGTCGCCGGGGCCGTCTCGAGATCGGTGGACGCTGATGCCATCATCGACGCCAGCGTCTGGCCGTCGCCTTCGGTTCGGAAGGCGTGGGAAGGCGGATGCGACGCCGCGGCCAGGGCCGGTTCGACCTCGGCGGCGAACTCGGGGGAATACACCAGACCGGCGCACCCCGAGTCGTCGATCATGTACTGGTAGTCCTTGGCCCGCAGAAGCGTGTTGATGGGCACCGGGATGATGCCGGCCTTGATGGCGCCCCAGAAGGCATAGAAGAACGCCGCACAGTCCTTGACCATCATCAGCACGCGTTCACTGCGGCCGATGCCGAGACCGGCGAGGGCGTTCCCGGCGCGATTGACGTTTTCAGCCAGCTCCGCGTAGGTCACCTCGCCGGCGGCGTCGCGGAGGGCGACCTTGTCGCCGCGGCCTTCGTCGAGATGGCGGTCGATGAAGGTAACCGCAACGTTGAAGTTGGCGGAATAGGTGATGCCCGTAGGCCGCGTCGAACGGTCGATCTCGACCGTGTGGTCGCGCATGGCGTTTCCTCCCCATCGTTCGTTCGGGCCCTGGCACGCTGTTCTCGCGCTTTTGCCGGCGGCCCGCTGCCCCTATGTCACCCGATCAGCCAAATCGGACATACTCGAAGTCCTGCGGCTGGTTGTTGATGCCCCGCGCCGGCGGCGCAATCCAGTTCGCCATCTTGCCCGGTTCGGTAACGGGCCGCATCAACGTCTGTACGAACGCGTAGTCCTCGTCGACTGGCAGCCACTGGGCCCGCCGGTTCATCCATTCGGCTTCGGTCAGCAGCTTGCCATCGGGTGAGAAATGGAAGTCGGCGAAAGTGCCGATGGACCGGTTGAAGCCGACGTGCGGCAAGGTCAGCACGAAATCGATACCGGCGTCGCGGATGATCTTGTTCCACCGATCGACGCCCCGCTGGCTGTCGGTGATGTAGTCCGCGCGCAGCCGTTCGTTGATGGCGTTCAATGCCGAGACGTCGGTCATCACCACCGAGTCGCCCTTCATCTCGGGTACCGGATAAGAAGCGTCGGCGAGCACGTGGTCATCGTCGATCCGGGTCTCCAGGAAACGTCCCTTCAGTCCCTGGGTGAAGTATGTCGCCGCATTTGTCGACAACTCGGCACCGAACAGGTCGAGGCAAATGGAGTAGTGGAAGTTGATGTACTTCTGGATCAGCTGCAGATCGATGCCGCCCACCGACCGGGGGTCGTCGGTCTTGTTCTCCCGCATCAGCTGGCAGGTGCGCGCGATGACGCGGCCGACACCGGTCTCGCCGACGAACATGTGATGGGCTTCCTCGGTGAGCATGAACCGGCACGACCGCGCAAGCGGATCGAAGCCCGACTCAGCCAGAGACGAGAGCTGGTACTTGCCGTCCCGATCCTGGAAATAGGTGAACATGAAGAACGACAGCCAGTCGGGTGTCTTCTCGTTGAACGCCTGGAGGATGCGCGGGCGGTCGGGGTCGCCGGCGTGCCGCTCGAGCATGGCGTCGGCTTCCTCGCGGCCGTCGCGACCGAAGTGGGCGTGCAGCAGGTAGACCATCGCCCACAGATGACGGCCTTCCTCGACGTTGACCTGGAACAGGTTGCGAAGGTCATAGAGGGACGGGCAGGTCTGGCCGAGGCGCCGCTGCTGCTCCACGGACGCAGGCTCGGTGTCGCCCTGAGTGACGATCAGCCGCCGCAACTCGGCCCGGTATTCACCCGGGACGTCCTGCCAGGCGGGTTCGCCCTTGTGCTGGCCGAAGCCGATCGTGCGTCCCTCTTCGGCCGGGGCGAGAAAGATCCCCCAGCGGTAGTCGGGCATGCGCACATGGTCGAAATGTGCCCAGCCCTTGGAATCGACGCTGATTGCCGTGCGCAGGTAGACCTCGAGGTTTTGACTCTCCACCGGACCGAGCTCGCGCCACCATTCCAGATACGCGGGCTGCCATTTCTCCAACGCCCGCTGGAGGCGCCGGTTGTCCGAGAGGTTGACATTGTTGGGAATCTTCTCAGCGTAGTCGATGCTCATGGGGGTCACACCCGATTCTTGTCGAACTTGGCCGTCTGACCGCTGCCGAACAGCTTCAGCGCGCCATGCTCGCCAACGGCGTTGGGGCGCTGGAAGATCCAGTTCTGCCACGCGGAAAGACGGCCAAAGATCTTGGTTTCAAGGGTCTCCGGGCCGGCGAAGCGGAGGTTGGCTTCCATGCCGGTCATCGAGTCGGAGGAAAAGCTGGCGCGTTCTTCGAGGGAGACGCGGACCTCGTCCTCCCAATCGATGTCGTCGGGAATGAAGGTCACAAGGCCCAGTTCTTCGGCGAACTCGGCGTCGATGTCGTTACCGGTCTCGGCGCGCACGTCATCGACGCGCTCCTCGTCGTCGAGGAACCGCGTTTCGAGGCGTGTGATCCCATTGCACATGGGCAGCGGCCCGAAATTCATCGCCGTCGGCCGCAGCGTCGCTTCGGGCAGGTTGGAACCCTCGAACGTGCCGTCCAGCATGAAGCTGCGGTCCGCGGCGAGGGCCAGCTCCAAAAGCGTGCCGGTGAAACAGCTCCCCGGCTCGATCAGCGCGATCAGGCTGCGCGACGTCACGTCAATCCGCTTGAACACGCGCTTCAGGTAGAGGGTGATCTCGCGGACCAGCCAGTCGTCCGCGTTCTCCGTCAGCGACCGGTCGGCGGCCTCGACCGCGGCGGCGTCGCCGCGGGTCCTGAGGACCCACGTGCCGATCTCCGACTCGTTCGAACGCAGGTGCAGGATCAGATCGTCCAGCTCGCGGGCCAGTGCCAGCGGCCAGAACGCGGTGCCTTGGGCGTGGATGGTTGAAATGTCGGCGGGCGGCGGCGCGTCGGGGCCGCGGACGGTGATCTCGGCAACGCCGAGGTCGCGGTCCAGAGTCACCGAAATATGATCGTAGGGAATTTCGTCGTCGCCGAACGTCCGGTTGAGCGGCACCAATTCGATGCCTTCCGCGTCCTTCGGACGGTCGCTGGCGGCGGCGAATTCCTCCGCCCGCTCCCGCGCGCCCTCGGTCAGGCGCGAACGCGGCAACAGCTCGTCGACCAGCCGCCAGTTGAGCGCCCGCTTGCCGCGCACGCCCTCGGTGACGGTGCAGAAGAAGTCAGCGTGATCGCGGCGCACCCGGCGCTTGTCGACGACGCGGGTCAGGCCGCCGGTCCCCGGCAGCACGGCGAGCAGGGGAACTTCTGGCAAAGATACGGCGCTCGAGCCGTCGTCGGCGAGAATGATGTGGTCCGTCGCCAACGCCAGTTCGTAGCCGCCGCCGGCCGCCGTACCGTTGATGGCGCAGATGTAACGTTGATGCGAGTTTTCGCTGGCGTCCTCGATTCCGTTGCGGGTCTCGTTGGTGAACTTGCAGAAGTTGACCTTTTCGGCATGGCTCGACCGGCTGAGCATCGGGATGTTGGCGCCCGAGCAGAAGACCCGCTCCATCGACGAGGTGACGATAACCGCGCCGACCTCGGGATGTTCGAACCGTAGCCGCTGAACCGCATCATAGAGCTCGATGTCGACACCGAGGTCGTAGGAGTTCAGCTTGAGTTGATATCCGGGCTTCAACCCGCCGTCTTCGGAGACACTCATCGTCAGAGTCGCAACAGCGCCGTCGACATCGAGGCGCCAGTGGCGATAGCGGTCCGGATGGGTAGCGAAATCGATCATGTATGGCCTTCGATCGTCACTATCGAGGTCGTCGACACAGCGGTTAGACATCTAAGGCGGGCTGGGGATGGCTCGATTAGGTCTTGATTTCCTTGCCAGTCCGCGGCTCCCTGTATCTCGTTAGGCAATTCGGTACTAAAATGCGTATTTACATTCTGTGATTCAAGAGCCATGCTGTCAAGAACCGGTTTTTGGGCGAAGAACCCTTAACCGAAACGGGGACTGACGTGGACCGATCTCGTGGCGGATAGTGCAACCAGCGCGCCGAACAAACGGTTCGTGGTGCGTCCGGCGGCGCTCGACGACATCTCCGACGTCATTCGCATCGACGCCGGCAACACCGGCCTCGCGAAGCCCGAGTTCTGGCGCACCCAGTTCGAACGTTACGGCGGCCGGCCGCAGCGGTATTTCCTTATCGCCGAGCAGGGGGGGGAGGTCATCGCGTTCATCGTTGGCGAGGTGCGCGCCTGGGAGTTCGGTTCGCCACCATGCGGGTGGATCTTCGCCATTGGCGTCGATCGGCAGACCCGGATGGGCGGTCTGGGCACCCGTCTGTTCAACGCCATCTTGGAGCAATTCCGCAGCGACGGAGTCGATACCGTTCGGACCATGGTGCAGGTCAAAGACCAGCTTTTGATGTCGTTCTTCCGCAGCCAGGGAATGATGGCCGGTCCGTCGATCCAACTCGAGATTCCGGTGGACTGGGAGCCGATGAACGACGAGGCGGCGACATGAAGCTGCAGAAGGCGACGCAATGTGCGCTGTTCGCGGTCCTCGAGCTGGCCAGCCATACGGACCGGCAGCTTTCCGCCACCGACATCGCCGAGAAGTACCAGGTGTCATCGAATCATCTCGCCAAGGTGTTGCGCGACCTGGGGCGTGCGGGACTGGTCGAATCGGTGCGCGGCGCAGGGGGGGGCTACCGGTTTTCCGGGAATGCGCACCGCTCGACGCTGTACGACGTGATTCAGCTGTTCGAAGATGTCGGCAGCGACGGCATGGCCAACCCGGAACCGGGCGACGAAACCGAGATCGGTTACGCCCTCGCCATGGTGCGGTCGGAAATCGACGACATCGCCATCGCAACGCTGAAATCGATCACCATTGATACGCTGCTCAAGCTCGCCCGTCGCTGGCGCGACCGGCCCGTGCAGCAAACCGTTGAACCAGCAACAGGCGAGGTCGCCTGAGACAAATTGGCAAGCCCGACGGGGGGGCGAATGACCGCGGAATTTCTTCAGTTTCTGTTCTCCGGGATTACCATCGGAAGTGCCTATGCGCTCGTCGCGCTGGGCTTTTCCATCATCTACAACGCCAGTCACGTGATCAATTTCGCCCAAGGCGAGTTCGTCATGCTCGGCGGCATGTCGACGGTATTTTTGATCGCCATGGGGTTTCCCTATGCCATCGCCGCGTTCATCGCCGTGCTCATCACCATCGGGATCGGCCTGCTCTTGGAAAAACTGGCCATCGAGCCGGCGCGGGATTCCTCGGTCGTGACCATCATCATCATTACCATTGGCGCTTCGATCTTCCTGCGCGGCGTGGCGCAGATCGTGCTCGACAAGCAGTTCCACGCCCTGCCGTCGTTCACCGGTGACGACCCCATCATCGTCGGCGGCGCGACCATCCTCCCGCAAAGTATGTGGGTGATGTTCGGCACGGGGTGCCTGGTCGCCGTTCTCTGGTACTTCTTCAGCCGCACGATTTTGGGCAAAGCGATGCTGGCGACCGCCTACAACCGGCTCGCGGCGCAGCTCGTCGGCGTCAACACACGCATGGTCCTGCTGCTGAGCTTCGGCCTTGCGGCCATGCTCGGTTCTGTCGGCGGCATCCTCATCGCGCCACTGTCGGCGACCTACTACGAGGTCGGCATCATGCTCGGGCTCAAGGGATTCTGCTCCGCGATCCTCGGCGGGCTGGGCAACTTCCTCGGGGCCGTCGTCGGGGGGCTGGTCGTCGGCGTCGCCGAGGCCATGGGGGCCGGCTACATTTCGTCGGAATACAAGGACGCCATCGCCTTCGTGCTGATTCTCCTCGTGCTGTTCTTCATGCCCCAGGGCTTGCTCGGACGCGGGGGGACCGAACGCGTATGATTTCCTGGCTTGCCAGCCCGCGCACCGGCGGATTGATCGTCCTCGCGGCCGTCATCGCCTGTTTGCCACTGGTGCTGCCCAACAACTTCTATTACGACGTCGCCATTCGAGCCGGCCTCGCCGGGATCGTCTGCGTTGGCTTGAATTTGCTGATCGGATACGCCGGTCAGATCAGTCTCGGTCATGCCGGGTTCTTCGGACTCGGCGCCTATTCCTCGGCGATCCTCACGTCGTTTTTCGGTTGGCCTCCGTTTCTGGCCATGCTGTTTGGTGCCGTCTTCGTCGGTCTGCTCGCTTTCGCCGTCGCCCGGCCGATCCTGCGGCTGAAAGGGCACTACCTGGCCATGGCGACGCTGGGACTCGGCATTATCATTTCCATCGTCATCAACACCGAGGACCAATTCACCGGCGGCCCCGACGGGATGGTCGTGCCGTCGTTCACCGTGTTCGGGACGGAGCTATACGGCGAACGAGTGTGGTACTGGATCGTCGGCGCCATCCTTGTCGCCGCCGTCTGGTTCGCGCTGAACCTGATCGCCTCGCCGGTGGGCCGCGCGCTCAGGTCGGTTCACGGCTCCGAGGTCGCGGCCGAGGTCTCGGGCGTCGACACCGCCCACTACAAGGTGCTGGTGTTCGTCATCTCCGCCGTGTTCGTCTCGCTCGCCGGCAGCATCGCCGCGCACTACGGCGGATTCATCACCCCCGACGAGGTCGGCTTCTTCAAGTCCATCGAGCTGGTCACCATGGTCGTTCTTGGCGGCATGGCGTCGACTTACGGCGCCGTCGTCGGAGCGGCCCTCCTCACCATGTTGCCCCAGGTGCTGACCGTCGTTCAGGAATACGAGCACATGGCGTTCGGCCTGATCCTGATGCTCACCATGATCTTCATGCCCAAGGGGCTGGTGCCGACGCTGGTCGAGCGGATCCGGACGCGGATGGGCAGGCATCGGACGGCCGAGGCGGAAGCGCAATGAGCCTGCTTCGGGTCGAGCACCTGAGCAAGGAGTTCGGCGGCGTCCATGCCGTCGAGGAGTTGTCGTTCCAAGTCGAGGCCGGCACCGTGCACTCGATCATCGGCCCCAACGGGGCCGGCAAGACAACCCTGTTCGATCTGATCACCGGCATCTACCAGCCGAGCGATGGCCACATCCTGTTCGAGGACCATCGCATCAACAACGTTCCTCCGTATCAGTTGGCCAAGCGGGGAATCTCGCGGACGTTCCAGAACCTGCAGATCTTCTTCAATATGTCGGCGCTGGAGAACGTCTTGGTCGGCATGCACCTGCGGCTCGACCGGCGCCTGGGTCGTGCGTTTTTCGGGCTGTCGGGACGCAGCCGCGCAGAGGTGGAGGCCCGCGAGGAGGCGGCCGAACTGATGCGCTTTTTCGGTCTCGGCGATTACATCGAAACCGAAGGCGCAGCGATGCCCTACGGCGCACTCAAGCGCCTGGAGATTGCGCGCGCCATGGCGTCGAAACCGAAGATGCTGCTGCTCGACGAGCCGGCAGCTGGCCTGAATCCCACGGAGACCACCGGCGTCGGCCGACTGATCCGCGCGATCGCCAAGAGCGGCGTCACCATCGTTCTGGTCGAGCACGACATGCGTCTGGTGATGGATATCTCCGACCAGATCCTAGTGCTCGACTACGGCCGCAAGCTGGCAGAAGGCGAATCCGACGTCGTCCGAAACGACCCGAAGGTCATCGAGGCGTATCTGGGCTCCGGCGCCATCGGGGGACACCATGCCGCGTGAGGGCGCCGACGGAGGGAATGTCGGACCCTTGCTGGAGATCAAGGGCCTGGTCACCCACTACGGGCGCATCGAAGCGCTGCACGAGGTCAGTCTCCACATCGGCGAGGGCGAGCTGGTGGCGCTGGTCGGCGGCAACGGCGCCGGCAAGACGACCTGCTGAGGACCATCTCGGGCCTGCAGCCCTGCAGCGCCGGCGACATCGCCTTCGACGGACGGGCTATCACTCGCTTTCCGCCCGACAAGCGCGTCGAGATCGGCATTGCCCAGGTTCCGGAGGGGCGCCAGGTGTTCGGACCGATGAGCGTCGAGGACAATCTGCTCCTCGGCGGATTCATCCGTCCGCGCGGCCTGGTCTCCGAAGACATCGGCCGCATGTTCGGGATGTTTCCCGTGCTCGAGCAGAAACGGCAACAGCCGGCGGGAACCCTGTCGGGCGGCCAACAGCAGATGCTGGCCATTGCCCGCGGGTTGATGGCCAGACCTCGGCTTTTGCTGCTCGACGAGCCCTCCATGGGTCTGGCGCCAAACCTGGTCGAAGAGATTTTCGCGACCATTCAAAGCCTCAAGGAGCAGGGCACGACCATTTTCCTGGTCGAGCAGAACGCGTTCGGCGCGCTTTCCATTGCCGATCGGGGCTATGTTCTGGAGACGGGCCGTATCGTCGTCAGCGATACCGGTGCCGAGCTGCTGCGCAACGAGAAGGTCAAGGAAGCCTATCTGGGCTTGTGATCGAAGCCCGCGCCGGGCCATTCTCCGGTCTCGGCGGTCACGGAGGAAGCGTTGGAAAAACTCGACCGATCGGCGTTGATCGAGCGCCTCGCGCGCGTGCGCCTGCTGACCCTCGACGTCGATGGCGTGCTCACCGACGGCGGGCTCTATTTCGGTGAAGACGGCCGCCAATGGCGGAGGTTCAACGTCAAGGATGGCCTCGGTATAAAACGCGCCGTCGCCGCCGGTACCGAGGTCGCTCTCATCACCGCCAGCCATACCGATGCCATCCACCATCGTGGCAAAGTCCTAGGGTTGCGCCACGTCCTCGTCGGCGTCGAAGACAAGCTCGCTGCTCTGACGCCTCTCGCCGCGGACCTTGGTATCGGCCTCGAGGCCGTCGCCCACATGGGGGACGATCTCAACGATCTTCCGGTCTTGGCGGCGGTCGGGCTTCCGCTTACGGTGACCGGTGCCGTCGATGACGTCGTCGCGGCCGCCGCTTATGTGACCGAAAAGCGCGGAGGGGAGGGAGCGGTGCGCGAGATCTGTGATCTTCTTGTCATGGCGCGTGGGGGCGCGGAGCAATGACGAACGGCGCGCAACTTCGCCTCGGGGATCACGATTCCCTGTACTACGAGTTCGACCCGCCGGGGCGCTCGGGGCGGACGTTCGTATTCGTCAACGCGCTGACCGGCAACACCGGTACCTGGCAGGCGGACATCGGCCCGACGTTGCGCACCGTCGGCTACGGCACGCTCGCCTACAACTTCCGAGGTCAGGCCGAAAGCACCTTCGGCCCCGGTGTGATGCTCGAGCAGTCGCTGGTTGTCGATGATCTCAAACGCCTGATGCGCGAGGTCGCCCCGCCGCGCCCGATCCTCGTCGGCCTGTCCATCGGCGGCCTGTTCGCCGCCGGCGCCGTATTGGGCGGCGCGGAGGTCGACGGCCTGGTGCTGATCAACACGCTCCGCCGCCCGGGTGCGCGGCTGGAATGGATCAACGCGGCGATGTTGCGCCTCGCCCATGTCGGCGGGCTGCGGCTGGTCATGGATGCCTACCTGCCGCTCCTGTTCAACAGCGAGCGGGCAGAAGAGGTGCGCAGTGACAACCTCGTCCACGACCCCTACGAGCCGTTGGACCCCGCTCACGGCCACTACCAGCTCCTCGCCCATGCGGCCGAGGCCGATTGGGATCTGCCATACGAGCGGCTCGACGTGCCGACGCTGATCGTCACCGGTCTGCAGGATCGCGTGTTCTACGATGCCGCTGACGTCGCCGCACTGACCGCCCGCATTCCCAACGCCGAGACGGTCGAACTCGCCGACGCCGCCCACCTGATCCCCGTGGAGCGGCCGACGGCGCTGGTATCGGCGATGATCGCCTTCGCCGAGAAGATCGGATCGTAATGGACCGTCACGCCGGATTTGCCTATCTGGCCGTTCTGCTGGGCGTCTGCGGCCACGCGTCGAGCGAATTCTTCGCCGTGCTCTCGGGCGTTGCAGGACCGGAAACGTCGGTCTGGCGTTACATGATTGGCAGCGCCGGGTTGTTGATCGCCGCGCTTTGCATGCCCGCGTCGCGGGACCTGCTGACGCCGCTCCGCGAGGACGGCCCCCGCATCTTTGTTTTGTCGATAATCGGATTCAGCCTCGCCTATCTCGCATTCCACTGGTCGCTGGACTTCGCCACCGTGGTGCAGGTCGGCACCCTGGTGACGACGATCCCGATCTTCGTTGGCCTCGCCAACCTCGCCGTCAACCGCGTGCCGTTCACCGCGCCCAAGGTGCTGAGCGGCATCGCCGCGGTTGCCGGCGTCGCGCTGCTGATCACCGACGGCTATCTGTTCGAGCTTGCCGGCCGGGCGGGATCGCTGTTCGGCGTCGGTTTGGCCCTGAGCTGCTCGGCGCTGGTTGCCGTCTACTTGGTTCTCGCACGGCCGTTGGTCGCCAAGCACGGCGCCATCCGCATCACCGCGCTGTCGATGACCATCGGTGCCATCGGGCTTTGGGTGATCGTCGGCGCCTTCTGGGGCGTCTGGGTCGATCCGACGACACTTCTCGACCGGCCGCCGACCGAGAAGTGGTCGCTGCTGACCCTCGGCCTCTGGAACACCACGATCACCCAGCTCCTTTGGGTCGGCGGCCTCGCCGCCGTGCCCGACATCACCCGCGGGTCCTACCTGTTCTTCCTCAAGCCGGTGATCACCACGGCGCTGGCGCTGGTGTTCCTGACCCAGCCGATCACCTGGATCCAGGTCGTCGCCATCGTCGTCATCTGCGGCGCCGTCGCCGTCGAGTTCCTGTGGACCGAGCGCGCGGCCAAGGCGGCACCGGCGGCTTCAGGCAGCGACTAGGCCGCATTCCCGCTACACACGGCGATCCGGCGGCGCTAGGGTTTTTCGACGATTTGGCCTCGGGGGTGAGCATGGGTTACATCGGCGATCTTCCCGAACCCGACGTCGGGCGCGCCGCCATCCAGGCTGCGCACCACGCCGACGAGGGCGCCTGTGTCGATGCTCTGCTCGCCGAAGCCGATATCGGCGCCGCCGGGCGCGGCCGTATCGCCGCCACCGCCACGCGCCTCGTCGAGAACATTCGTGCCGAAGGACCCGGCCTCGGCGGCCTCGATGCCTTCATGCACGAGTACGAACTGTCCAACCAGGAAGGCGTCGTGCTCATGTGCCTCGCCGAGGCGCTGCTCAGGGTGCCCGACGCCGAGACGGCGGACGCGCTGATCGCCGACAAGATCGGCACCGCCGACTGGGAGCGCCATCTCGGGCATTCGGAGTCGCTGTTCGTCAACGCCTCGACCTGGGCGCTGATGCTCACCGGCCGGGTCGTCCGCATGGAGAACGAGGTGGTGCGCGACGCGGCGTCGTTCCTGCGCCGGCTTGTGTCGCGGAGCGGCGAGCCCTTGATCCGCCAGGCGATGGTGCAGGCGATGCGCATCATGGGCCGGCAGTTCGTCATGGGCCGAACCATTTCGGAGGCTCTCGACCGGGCGCGGGAGGGCGAGGCCCAGGGGTATCGCCATTCCTACGATATGCTGGGCGAGTCCGCTCACACGGCGGATGCTGCCCAAGGCTATTTCGAAGCCTACGCCGCGGCCATCAACGCGGTCGGTCGCGAGAACGCCGGCCGCGGCCCGTTCGAGGGGCCGGGGATCTCGGTGAAGCTGTCGGCGCTGCATCCGCGGTTCGCCCTGGCCCAGCAGGACCGTCTGAGGGATGAGCTGATCCCCCGGGTGCGTGAGCTGGCGGTGCGCGCCAAGGCCGCCGGCATCGGCATGTGTGTCGATACCGAGGAAGCCGACCGGCTGGAACCGACGCTCGACGTCATCGAGGCGGTGTTCACCGATCCGGCGCTCGCCGGCTGGGAGGGGTTCGGGCTTGCCGTGCAGGCTTATCAGAAGCGCGCGGCGGCGGTGCTCGACTGGCTCACCGATCTCGCGCGCGGACAGGGCAGGCGGCTCTCGGTTCGGCTGGTCAAGGGGGCGTACTGGGATTCCGAAGTCAAGCACGCCCAGGAGCAGGGACTGGACGGCTATCCAGTGTTCACCCGCAAGGCCTCGACCGACGTCTCCTACATCGCCTGTGCCCGGCGCATGTTGGATGCCGGCGACGCCTTCTATCCCCAGTTCGCCACCCACAACGCCCACACCCTGGCGGCGGTCGTGGAATTGGCCGGGGGCAGGCGTGATTTCGAGTTCCAGCGTCTCCACGGCATGGGCGAAGTGCTCTACGACGCGGTACTCGCCGATGCCGACCTCCGGGTGCCGTGCCGGGTCTACGCGCCGGTCGGCAGCCACGAAGACCTGCTCGCCTATCTGGTGCGCCGGCTGTTGGAGAACGGGGCCAACACGTCGTTTGTCAACCGCATCGTCGATGCCGACGCGCCCATCGCCGACATCGTCGCCGATCCGGTGACCAGGATCTCGGCGCTCACCTCCAAGCCGCATCCGCGCATTCCCTGGCCCGCCGACCTCTATGGCGAAGCGCGGCGCAATTCCAAGGGCATCGACCTTGCCGATCCGGCGAGCCTCAGGCCACTACGCGACGCCCTCGATGCAACTGCGTGGCCGTGGCGGGCGGCACCGGCGATCGGCGGCGAGACGGGAAACCGTGGCACCGTGCGACTGGCGTTCGATCCGGCCGACCGCCGACGTGCGGTCGGCGAGGTGTTGGACGCCGACGCGGGCGCCGTCGATCACGCGCTGGCCACCGCCGCGGCGGCGCAGCCGGCATGGAACGAAACTTCGGCCGACGACCGCGCCGCCTGCCTCGAGCGCGCCGCCGATCTCATGGAAGCGGCGACCGCGGAACTGATGGCCATGGCCATTCGCGAGGCGGGCAAAACGGTCGCCGATGCCCTCGCCGAGGTGCGCGAGGCCGTAGATTTCTGCCGCTACTACGCGCTACGCGCGCGGACCGATTTCGCCGACGCGCAGGCCCTGCCCGGGCCGACCGGCGAGAGCAACCACCTTGGCCTGCACGGCCGCGGCGTCTTCGTCTGCATCAGCCCGTGGAATTTCCCCCTTGCCATCTTCACCGGCCAGGTCGCCGCGGCCNTGCAGTCGCCGGCAACGCCGTCGTTGCCAAGCCGGCGGAGCAGACGCCAATGATCGCCGCCCGCGCCGTCGCCTTGCTGCACGAGGCCGGCATCCCGGCGGACGCGCTCGCTCTCGTCCCCGGCGACGGCAGCATCGGTGCTGCGCTGGTTAACGATCCGCGCACCTCCGGCGTCGCCTTCACCGGCTCGGTGGAGACGGCCCACGCCATCAACCGCACGCTCGCCGAGCGGAATAGGCCGATCGCCCCGCTGATCGCCGAGACCGGTGGCCAGAACGCGATGATCGTCGATTCGACGGCGCTGCCCGAGCAGGTGGTCACCGATGCTGTCGCCTCGGCATTCCAGAGCGCCGGCCAGCGCTGCTCGGCGCTCCGGGTGATGTTCGTCCAGCAGGACATCGCCGGTCGCGTCATCGACATGCTCGCCGGCGCCATGGCCGAGCTTCGGGTCGGTGATCCGGGATTGCTGGCCACCGACGTCGGGCCAGTGATCGATGCGGACGCGCTCGGCATGCTCGAGGCCCACGCCGCGCGCATGGATGGCGAGGCGCGCCTGATCCACCGTGTGGACTTGCCGGACGACTGCGCCCATGGCACGTTTTTCGCGCCGCGGGCTTACGCCATCGACGGCATCGCGCAGCTTGAACGCGAGGTGTTCGGCCCTGTGCTTCACGTCGTCTCTTATGCCGCGGACCGGCTGGACGAGGTGATCGATGCGATCAACGCCACCGGCTACGGACTGACCCTGGGCATCCACACGCGGGTCGATGCCGCCGCCCGGCGAATCCACGAGAAACTCCGGGTCGGCAACACCTACGTCAACCGCAACATGATCGGCGCCGTCGTCGGCACCCAGCCGTTCGGAGGCGAGGGACTCTCCGGGACCGGACCCAAGGCCGGGGGGCCCGGTATCTCTACCGTTTCGCCACCGAACGCACGCTGACCATCAACACCGCCGCGGCCGGCGGCAACGCGGCGCTTCTGTCCCTGGAAGAAGAGTGAGCGACGGAACCGACGCCTTCGATGTCGTCATCGCGGGCGGTGGCGTCATCGGTTCGGCTTGCGCGTACTTCCTTGCCGCCGAGCCGGGCTTCGACGGCACCATCGCTGTCATCGAGCCCGATCCGACATATTCCACGGCCTCGACCTCGTACTCGGTCGGCGGAATCCGCCGGCAATTCTCGACCGAAGAAAATATACTGATATCAGCATATTCATGGTCTTTTCTTGAGAAGTTAGACGAATATTTGTCAGTGGACGGAACGGCGCCCGACATCGGGCTCGTGCGGTCGGCTTACCTGTTCCTCGCCACCGAGGCCGGGGTCGACGGAATGCGGGCCAACCACGAGACGCAGCGCCGTCTCGGCGCCGATGTTGCTGTTCTTTCCGCGAGCGAGCTCACCGGGCGGTTTCCCTGGCTGGCGGTGGACGACCTTGCTGCCGGCTCGCTCGGCCTCTCCGGGGAGGGCTGGGTCGATCCCTACGGGCTTTTGCAGGCATTCCGGCGCAAGGCGCGGTCCCTTGGTGTGTCGTATGTGAAGGATCGTGTCGTTGGCGTCCGCCGCGCGGACGGGCGCATCGCCGCGGTCGAACTGGAAAGCGGCCACGCGATCGCCTGCGGTTGGCTGGTGAACGCTGCCGGCCCGCGGGCGGCCACGATTGCGGCAATGGCCGGTATCGAACTGCCCGTTCATCCGCGGAAGCGGATGGTGTTTTCGTTCACCTGCCAAGACC
>Ga0049102_10000014_pt1 | contig 42584 bp, 40 predicted proteins | sample WorMetmaBAHAMAS2_FD_55017 | JGI IMG/M metagenome (GOLD analysis project Ga0049102, IMG submission 55017) | Marine gutless worms symbiont microbial communities from Max Planck institute for Marine Microbiology, Germany - Inanidrilus... | ecosystem: Host-associated > Annelida > Digestive system >...
ACTGCTCGACAACGGCACGCTCGAGATCGAGCTTGCATACCACCTCGGCGACGAGACCACCCTCAAAGCCGAGCGGGCGACTTCTTCAACAGCCTGCTAGGTGCGTTTGCTACCTAATGCCGTGGAACTCCGGCAACTCATCCAGGAACAGCACCCCGAGGTGGGCCAGGGACACCTCGCCCGGGCGGGTCCTGAGCCCGCCGCCGACCAGCGCCGGCACCGACGCCGAATGATGGGGATCGCGGAACGGCCGGCGCCGGGTGAGTCCTCCGCCTCGCAGTGCGCCGGCGAGGCTGTGGACCATGCTCACCTCCAGCGCCTCGGCGGCATCCAGCGGCGGCAGCAGGCCCGGGAGCCGCTGCGCCAGCATCGACTTGCCGGCGCCGGGCGGACCGATCATCAGCAGGTTGTGGGCACCGGCGGCGGCGATCTCAAGGGCCCGCTTGGCGGTCTCCTGGCCCTTGATGTCGCCGAGGTCCGGGTAGCGGGCATCCTCCTCGACGAGACAGGGATCCGGCGGGGTCAGCACCTGAGTCCCCTTGAAGTGGTTGATCAGCGCCAAGAGGCTCCGCGGAGCCAAAACCTCGATCCCCGCCGCCCACGCCGCTTCGCCGCCCTGCGCTGCGGGGCAGATCAGCCCCAGGCTCCGGGCGCTGGCGTGAACGGCGGCCGGCAGCACGCCGGCGACCGGGGCGACGGCGCCGTCCAGGGCCAGCTCGCCCAGCGCGACGAAGCCGGCGACCTCATCGGCCGGCACCACGCCCATCGCCGCCAAGAGCCCGAGCGCGATGGGCAGATCGAAGTGGCTGCCTTCCTTCAACAGGTCGGCAGGCGCCAGGTTGACGGTGATCCGCTTCGGCGGCAGGGCGAGGCCCATGGCGCCGAGCGCCGCCCGTACCCGCTCGCGGCTCTCGGCGACGGCCTTGTCGGGGAGGCCGACGACGGTGAACGCCGGCATGCCGGCGGCCATCTGCACCTGCACGTCGATGTCGACGACGTCGATGCCCTGGAAGGCAACGGTGTTGATTCGCGCGACCATGGGTTGCCGAAATCCCCTGTTTCACACATGGGAACTTTACAGGAACATCGGCCGCCATACTAGCCCCCGTTTTCTCGGGCCCTCGACCACCCTTTACTTGACCCCCCCTTACTCCATGGCCGGCCGCGCCGTATGTAATCGCCTTGACGAGGGAGAGCGAAGGCGAGAGCCGCAGGCCCGGTTTCCACGAAGACTTCCGGAGGGGCGACGGACCCGGACCCGGATCGGAACGCAGGTTCGGCGTGGTGTTTGCCGTCGTCTTCGCGGTGGTCGCCGCATGGCCGCTGTTTTTCGGCGGCGGACTGCGCTGGTGGTCGGCGGCTGTCGCTGCGGTGTTCCTGGCCGCGGCGTTTGCGGCTCCACGTGTCCTGGCGCCGCTGAACCGGCTCTGGCACCGGATCGGTATGGCGCTTCACGGGATCGTCACGCCGGTGATCATGGGGATCCTGTTCTTCCTCACGGTGATGCCGACGGGCCTGATCATGCGTCTGTTCGGCAAGGATCCGCTTCGCTTGCGGTTCGATGCCGAGGCGAAGAGCTATTGGATCCAGCGCGAACCTCCGGGCCCGGAGCCGGATTCAATGCGGAACCAGTTTTGATGGATAGGTGATCGGAGGATCGGGTTGGAGTTCATTGCCGAACTGTGGACGTTTCTGCGGGTGCGGAAGAAGTTCTGGCTGCTGCCGATCCTGGTGATGATGGCGCTGCTCGGCGGGCTGGTGGTGTTCAGCCAGGGCTCGGCCATCGCACTGTTCATCTACACCATCTTCTGAGACGGTCGCCGGCGTGCGCATCCTCGGCGTCTCGGCCTTCTATCACGACAGCGCGGCGGCCCTGATCGAGGACGGTCGGATCGTCGCCGCCGCCCAGGAGGAGCGGTTTACCCGCGTCCGCCACGACGCACGCTTTCCCGGCGAGGCGATCCGGTTCTGCCTCGACCGCGCCGGCGTGCCGTTGGGCGACATCGACTATGTGGCCTTCTACGACAAACCGTTCCTGAAGTTCGAGCGGCTGCTGGAGACGTATCTGGCCTTTGCGCCCAGGGGATTCGCCTCGTTCCGCCGGGCGATCCCCGTCTGGCTGCGCGAGAAGCTGTTCCAGAAAGACCTCCTCGGAAAGGCCCTTCGCGGCTTCGATCCCGAGTTCGACGTGCGCCACCGGCTGCTGTTTGCCGAGCACCACCAGAGCCACGCGGCGTCGGCGTTCTTTCCCTCGCCGTTCGACGAAGCCGTCGTCCTGACCATGGACGGCGTCGGCGAATGGGCGACGACGTCGGTCGCCATCGGCCGCGGCAACGGGCTGGAGGTGGTCAAGGAGATCCACTTTCCCCATTCATTGGGCTTGCTGTATTCGGCGTTCACCTACCACACCGGGTTCAAGGTCAATTCTGGCGAGTACAAGGTCATGGGCCTGGCGCCCTATGGCGAGCCCCGCTTCGCCCAGGCCATCCTGGACAACGTCATCGACCTCAAGGACGACGGCTCGTTCCGTCTCGACCAGTCCTTTTTCAACTACTGCACCGGCCTGACCATGACCAACGAGCGGTTCGATGCCCTGTTCGGCGGCCCGCCGCGCGAGCCAGAAGCACCCTTGACCCAGCGCGAGATGGACCTCGCCGCCTCGGTCCAGGCGGTGACCGAGGAGGTGGTGCTGCGCATGAGCCGGTCGCTGGCCGAAGAGACGGGCATTCGCAACCTTTGTCTCGCCGGTGGCGTCGCGCTCAACTGCGTGGCGAACGGCAAGGTGCTCCGCGACGGCTGCTTTGAGTCCGTTTGGGTTCAGCCGGCCGCCGGCGATGCCGGCGGCGCGCTGGGTGCGGCGCTCGCCGCCCATCACTTGTTCCAGGGCGGGCCGCGAACGGCCAATGGCGTGGGAGATACCATGCACGGGAGCCTGCTTGGACCCGAGTTCGCTTCGGGCGAGATCGAGCGCCGGCTGACCGAATGCGGTGCCCGGTTCACCGTGNTGGACGACGCATCGCTGATCGATGACGTCGCCCGCGCCATCGCCGACGGCAAGGCCGTCGGCTGGTTCCAGGGGGCCATGGAGTTCGGCCCCCGGGCGTTGGGCGCGCGCTCGATCCTCGGCGATGCGCGCTCGCCGATGATGCAGAAGACCCTGAACCTGAAGGTCAAGTATAGGGAGTCGTTCCGGCCGTTCGCCCCTTCTGTGCTGCGCGAGGATGTCGCCGAGTGGTTCGACATGGACGACGACAGTCCGTACATGCTGATGGTCGCGGATGTCGCCGAGCGCCATCGGCGCCAGATGAGCACCGCCGAACAGTCGCTGTTCGGCATCGACAAGCTCAACGTGCCGCGCTCGCGGATTCCCGCCGTCACCCATGTCGACTACTCGGCCCGTATCCAGACCGTCCACGAGGACACGAACCCGCGGTATCACGCGCTGATCCGGCGCTTCAAGGAGCTCACCGGCTGCCCGGTCATCGTCAACACCAGTTTCAACGTCCGCGGCGAGCCGATCGTGTGCACGCCCGAGGACGCCTTCCACTGCTTCATGGGCACCGGCATCGAAGTCCTGGCCGTCGGCAACTGTCTGGCCCTCAAGGAAGAGCAGGACCCTGCCCTCGCCGAGGATTACAAGGACGCGTTCGAGTTGGACTGATATCGGCGCGCCGACCACCTGGCCCGACGATACCACGATCAAATCAAGGTCGTATCGCCGTCAAATCCCGTCAGGCTCCAAGCGCCTTCCTTGGCAAGCGTCACTGCCAACAGCGGATCGGCGGCCCGATAGTAGGCCGGCCACGACGGCAGGCTCCGAACCAGGGGGCGCAGGGCCATCGCGTGGCGATGTGCGTAGCCCACAAGACCCGCGATTTCGAGCACATGGCAACACTCGGCATCACCGTGGGCGAAGGCTGCAGCGAGCAATGCTGTCGTCTTTGCCGCATCGTCATCTCCGACAACGAGATCGGCGATTCGCAGCCGTCGAAGCCCGATCGCCGGTGCATCGTCTCGCACAACGACGGCGTACCCATCGAGCCCTTTCCCGCCACGCAGCGCCAATATGACCGCGCTGTCGTTGCCTTGGTAGTGCCAGCGCAGTGTCGCAGAATCTCGGACGCCGATCAGTCCGGCGCTCGTACCCGCAAGACGCCTCCAGAAGCCGTCGAACTCGCCACCGACATCGGCCACGCTGAGGATCGCCACGCTTGGAAGTGTTGCCGGGTCAATGCGCAGCCGGCCTCTCGCGAAGGCCTTCGATTTCCGCGCGACCCGGCCAGCAAAGGTCGCCACCGCGCCGCGGATTCCTTTTCGTCTTAGTGCTGCAGCAATGAATACTTGGGTGTCGATCACCCAGGACACGGATCTGCCGAGACTAGGCTGCGGGACCGCATGACCGGCGTGACGTTCGAAGATTCGTGCGGTCGCCGGCACGGCGGTGGTCACTAACGAGACCTCGGCCCAGTCTTGTTCGAAATAGGCGTCGGCGAGCTGGGGTACATGGCCCCGGTAGGCCGGTTGGACCCCCCACAGACTGGCGACGGCGATGCGCACCGACCGGCCGGCGACAACGCCCTGTCTGGGAATGCTACCAAAAAAGCCGACGATCGTGCCGTCCGCTTCGAGCACCCAGCCGGGCGACGGACGCGTGTCGCTTTGCAGTGCGGGGTTATCGATCCACAGCCGCCGCCACAAGGCTGCCCGATCGGCGTTGGTGCTCGGCAGGCGCAATCCCAGACCAGCCAGCAGCCCGAACACCGCCGGCGCATCCTGATCGGTGGCCGAGCGGAGCGGGCAGGGTGGTTGCCGTGTCACGCAGACCTCAACCGCCGAGGAAATAGCGCAATTGGTAGGTGCCCCAGCCGGCAAGCAGGTGGTCGTGGCGAACCGCCATCGGGGAATCGCCAGCCGAGTTGCCACCGCGCACGGTGGTCAGAAACGAACGGTAACCGGCGCGGCGCGCGAGTTCGGGATCGCGTTCGGTGTCGAAATGAACTCCTGGGCGTCCCCAAGGACAGCAGAAGTGCACGCACGCCTGGTCGGTTTCGGCTTCGATGGCGCGTTTCGAACCGGCGAGTTCCTTTGCCGCCTCTTCGTCATCGAGGTCGGCAAGGCGAATGTGGTTGACGGTATGCGAGCCGATGGTCATGCCAGCGGCAATCATGGTGCGGCAATCGTCCCAATCGAGGAACTCGACGACGGGCCCGCCACCTCCATAGAAACCGCGCAAGACATCCCAATCGGTCTCCGGTCGGGTGCCGATGTAACGGGTCGCGAGGAAGAACGCCGCCGGCACGTCTTTCTCCACCAGGATGGCCAAGCCGTTGGTCCGGCAGTTCTTGAAGCCGTCGTCGAAGGTCACGCAGAAATAGGTGCCGTCGATGGGCTTGCCCGATTCGACCATTTCCACCGCCGAACCCAGATCAATGAACTCGCCGTAGCGTCGCATGTAGTCGAGCTGACGGATGAAACCCGAGCGCTCGTCGTCGAACACATGGTGGTAGAACGGAAACCGGATCTGGCCGTTCCCTGTACCTATCGATCGCCCCAGCGCCAATGCGAAGACCGTAGCGTCACGGGCCAAATCGCGGACGCGCCGCGCCATGGGCTGGTTGGCAACGTATTCGCGGTAGAGGTACACGGGGCGGGTCGGCTCGGGCATCGGCGAAGGCCGACTCGTTGCGGTCGAAGCGGGCGGGAAGTGTTCCACACTCCCGCAAAAGCCGCAATCCCGGCCCGTCGCTTGCGGGGTTGCAGCGATATGCGCTACAGCACATGCACGGTGCTTCGGTGCCGGAGCGCTTATCACCTTCAGCACCTCTGCGTATGGCGGCGATGATCTCGGCGGAACGAAACCTTGGTGCCCTTCCCGCACGCCTGTGGCCCGTGGCCGGTTGGCGCGCGCTCGCAACGCCGCTGTTCGGCACCAAGCCCTACCGACTGACACTCCAGCGCCGTCCGGCATCGTCGATCCGGCATATCTGTTCCGAGTCCTGGCCCGAGGACAGGGCGATCGGTGACGGCATACTCGATGGGGCATTGCCGTTTTTCGGTACCGTTCTTCCCCTCGGGCGGGCGCCGTGGACTGCGGTTCCGACCGGCCCCCGCGCCGCTTCGACCCTGCACAGGTTCGCCTGGCTTGGCGATCTCGCGGCATTGGGGACGAGCGTCGCGGCCGAGCGGGCCCGGGAATTGGTCGCCGGATGGATCGCCTGCGATCGGGCCTGCACGGAGCCGGCATGGCGGGCGGACGTTCTTGGCCGGCGATTGGCGGCGTGGCTGGCCGCGTCAGAGTTTCTCTTCGCCGGCAGCGAGGACGGTTTTCGACAGCGGTTCCTCGAGTCGACGTCCATGCAGGCCCGACACCTCGCCCGTGTCGCGCCGTCGGTCGCCGGCGACGTCGGCGGCTTCGCCGCGGCGAAGGGCTGGATCGCATCGGCCCTGTGCCTGGGTGTCAGCAACCTCAATCGGGCACTTGGTTTCCTCGAAGGCGAAATCGACATCCAGGTCCTTTCCGATGGCGGACACGCCGGCCGCAATCCGTTGGGTCATGCCGAGGTGCTTCGAGATCTGCTCGATATTCGCGCCGCCCTGGAGGCGGGTGGAGCGGAAATCCCGCCGTCGGTCCAGGGTGCGATCGATCGGATGGCGCCGATGCTTCGTGCCATGCGCCATGGAGACGGCGGCCTTGCCCTCTTTCACGACGGGTTCGAAGGGGATCGACGTGTTGTCGATGCGGTGCTCGCCCGCGCTGCCGTCCGGGGAAAGGCTCCCGGTGCCGCCCCACATACGGGATTTCAACGTCTGGCTGCCGGGCGAACGGCCGTCATCGTTGATACTGGCCCGCCACCGGCGTTAGGCGGCGCTGGCGCCCACGCGAGCGCGCTCGCCCTCGAAGTCAGCGACGGCCGCGACCGGATGATCGTCAACTGCGGAGCCAGCGGAGGAGACGATCTGGATTGGCGGAACGCGCTCCGCGCCACCGCCGCCCACTCGACGGTGACCGTGGACGATGTCAACTCGGCCGACCTAGGACGCGAGGGCAGCTTCAGGCGACATGCCGCACAAGTCTCGGCGGAACGCCGCGAAGCCGATGGAGTCGTATGGCTGGATACCGCCCACGACGGCTACAAGCGAAGGTTCGGGCTGGTGCACCAGCGCCGGCTGTACATCGATGCGTCAGGCGGAGACATTCGCGGTGAAGACGTCCTCGATGGGGCCGGCGGCCAGATGTTCCGCGCCCGCTTTCATCTCCACCCGGACGTCAAGGTTTCCTTGATCCAGGATGGCACGGCGGCGCTCTTGCGCCTTCCGTCGGGTGCAGGATGGCGGTTCATAGCCGTCGGCGGTGCATTGAGTATCGAGGAGAGCGTCTATCTCGGCGGCGGTGGGCGGCCGCGCCGAGCCGAACAGATCGTAGTCGGCGGTCCCTTGAATGGCGCTGGTGCGCATCTCAAGTGGGCGATCCGCCGCGAAGGCGAGAGGCGCTAGACAAACGGCCTCAGGTGGCCAAAAACGCCGTTACCGGAACCCTGTCTTGGTGCAGAACCAAGCGAACCGGCAACTCCGCTTCCGGCCCGGGCTCGCACGCCCGGACGTAGGTGTCGGTCTTGGCCGGGCCGGAAATAACCAGGAAGATGTGCCGTGCGTCGACCAGCGCCGCAGGGGACAGACTGATCCGGGGCTGCCGGCCATCGGCGGCGGGAACGGCGACCAGCCGCTTGCCGCCGCTCCAGTCCTCGCCGGGGAACAGTGACGCGACGTGGCCATCCTCACCCATGCCAAGGAAGATCACGTCCAGCGGCCACTCCATGTCGCGGACCCACGACTCCGCCTGTTTCAAGCCAGCCGCCGGTGTCGTCGATACCGTCTTGAGGCGAACGAAGGTAGCCCTGGCAGCGCGGTCCTTGAGCAGGTACCGGCGCACCAGTCCTTCGTTGCTGTCCGGATGACCCCGACGAACCCAACGGTCGTCCGCGAGGGTGACGGTGACTCGGTGCCACGCCAGTTCGGAGACGGCAAGGAACGGAAGGACGTGCTCGGCCGTCCGCCCTCCGGATACGGCAAGCGTCGCGGTTCCACGATCGCGGACGGCGGCGCGAAGTTCCGCCGCCATTGCCCACGCCGCGGCGCGAGCACACTTGCGAACGGTGTCGAATCGACGCTCGTTGATCATTGGCGGATACGGAAGTCCAGGTTTTGCCCTGCTGGCCGTAAGGCAGTTTTGCTCATCTTTTAGGTCGGTGTGCTGGCTGTCAACATCGCGCCGGATCACCTTTGTCCGCAACCGCGTTGACGGCAGAGGAATAGCGGCGTTACAACCCTTTGTTCACGGTTTGAACAGGTCAGCCCCGGCACCTACCCACGAAAGGGAGCACTGAGCGTGGAACGGGAACTATTGTGCACGCTTGGACCGGCATCCCTGAATGCCGAGGTCATCGGTCGGCTCTCCGAACTCGGAGCATCTCTGTTCCGCATCAATCTCTCTCATACGTCGCTGGACCGGGTGGCTTCGACGATTCGGTTCATCCAGTCGTGCACCGACGTGCCGGTGTGCCTGGACACCGAGGGCGCGCAGATCCGGACCGGTGACTTCGTCGACGGCACGATCAAGCTTCGCGAAAATTCCATCGTCCACGCATCGCGCCACCGCGTACCAGGCGACTCGGTCAACTTCAACCTCTATCCGCTCGACATCATCGATGCACTCGAGGTCGGCGACTTCATCAGCATAGACTTCAATTCCGTGCTTGTGCAGGTCGTCGACAAGACGGACGAAGCCGTTGCGCTCCGGGTGCTAACCGGCGGCGACGTCGGGCGCAACAAGGCCGTCACCGTCGAGCGCGACATCGTCCTGCCGCCGCTGACCGAAAAGGATCAGGCCGCGGTGGACATCGGCCGTGAACTCGGCATTCGCCATTTCGCGCTGTCGTTTGCGAATGGTCCCGACGACGTGGAGGTGCTGCGGCGGCGTATCGGCCCAGGCGCCACTCTGATCTCCAAAATCGAGTGCGCCGGCGGGTTGGCCAATCTCGACGCCATCGCGCGAGGTTCCGATGCCATTCTCATCGACCGGGGTGATCTGTCCCGCCAGGTGCCCATCGAGCAGATCCCGACGGTACAGAAGCGCATTTTGCGCCGCGCGGGAGAGCTGGGCGTGAAGGTCTACGTGGCGACCAACCTCCTCGAATCCATGGTTTCCGATCTGACCCCGACACGCGCCGAGGTCAACGACATACACAACACGCTGCGCGACGGCGCCGACGGCCTCGTTCTGGCGGCGGAGACGGCGATTGGGGCGTATCCGGTCCGCTGCGCCAGTATGATCGTCAAGATGATTCAGCAGTTCGAGCGCACCGACGACGGCGGAGACAGCTACCCCTTCGATCCGGCGTCGCTTCTGGTCGCGCCCCATGGCGGTCGATTGATCCATCGCGAGGCGACGGCCGAAGACCTGGCGGGTGTCGACGCACTGCCATCGATAGAGGTTTCCCAGACCGACCTGATGGACTGCGAGCAGTTCGCCGTGGGGACCTACTCGCCACTGACCGGTTTTATGGACCGTGAAACTCTTCGGGCGGTTTTGGAAACCAATCGGCTCCCTGACGGTACCGTTTTGGACGATGCCGCTGGTCCTCCAGGTGGCCGGATCGCACGCACGCGGGATCGGACCCGGTGACAGGGTAGCCCTTCGCAGTGCGTCCGGGCGGATCCACGCGCTCCTCGACGTCGACGAGGTCTACGTCGAAGATCTTCGTGCCGTCGCGCGGATGTGGTTCGGCGCGGATTCCGACACCCATCCGGGAGCGGCCAAGCTGTTCGCCGGCGGAGACACATTCATCGGTGGCGACGTACTACTCGTCGATCGCCTGCCGTCGCCGCACCGTCCGTACGAACTGAGCCCCGCGCAAACCCGGTTCGTCTTCACCCACAAGGGCTGGAGTAAGGTCGTCGGATTCCATGGACGCAATCCTCCGCACCGCGTCCACCACCATATCCAGCTCGAAGCCCTGCGCCGGACGGGTGCCGATGGCCTGCTGGTCAGTCCGGTCATCGGTCCGAAGAAAACCAATGATTTCCTCGCCGAACCGATTCTCCGCAGTTACCAGTTGATGCTTGCGTTCGGGCTCTATCCCAATGGCCGGGTCGTCCTCGGCAGCTTCTCGACATACTCGCGATATTGCGGGCCGCGTGAGGCTGTGTTCACGGCGCTATGCCGCAAGAACATGGGCTGCAGCCACTTCATTGTCGGCCGCGACCACACCGGCGTCGGCGATTTCTATGGCGCTGAAGACACGCGGCGCTTGTTCGGGGATCTCGGCGGCATCGGCGTCGAACCCGTGTTCTTCGGCCGCGTCGGCTACGATCCCCGGACGAACAGTTATGTCGAAGAAGACGACGGAAGCCAGGGCGGCGACGGGCTCGAACACATCAGCGGCACGGCCATTCGCGACGCCCTTCGCGCCGGCGAACGCGTGCCCGATTGGGTGATGTGGGAGACCGTTCAGGAGATGCTGCTGGCCGAGCGTGCCGCCGGGCGACCTCTGTTTTGTGACTAAGATCCGTCCAGCCGGACGGAAATTGCGTTACCGCCGGGCGCGGGGGTGGGCTGCGCGGTGGACAGCGGCGAGACGCGTGCTGTCCACTTCCGTGTAACGCTGCGTCGTCGACAGCGAGGCGTGACCGAGAAGTTCCTGGATCGTCCGCAGATCACCACCACCCCCTAAAAGATGGGTCGCAAAGCTATGGCGAAGGGCGTGCGGGGTCGCCGTCTCAGGAAGACCGAGGAGCGCCCGCAGCCGTCGCATCTGGCGCTGAACGACGCCGGGATTGAGGGCGCCGCCGCGGGCGCCGACAAATAAGGGACCGTCGGCCCCCGGGTCGTAGGGGCAGGAGCGGAGATAGCTGGCGACCGCCTCGGCAACCACGGGCAACACCGGCACGACCCGCTGTTTGTTGCCCTTGCCGGTAACGACGAGGGTCTCCCCCAGCGGCGCCACCCGCCGCTTCAGCACAAGCGCTTCGCCGATCCGCAGCCCGCACCCGTACAACAAGACCAGCACCGCGACATCCCGGTCGGCGATCCACGGCTCGTCGCTGAGGTCAGCGACCGAGTCGACCGCTTCCAACGCCTCCGCTTCGCTCAACGCCTTGGGCACGGACTTCGGCACCCGCGGCGTTCTGAGGGCGTTGATGGCTGCGTTTTGTGCCAATCCTCGGCGGTCAAGAAAGCGAAAGAATCCGCGGAGCGTCGACAACGCCCGCGCGGTCGAAGACCGCGCCAAACCTTGGGCCGCCCGATCGGCGAGATAGCTCCGAAAATCGGCGGACCCGAGCCGCTCCAACTCGGGAAGGCCGGGTGGATAGCCGAGGTGGCGGGAAACGAAAGCCAGGAAAGCCGCGAGGTCGAATTCATACGCGGCAAGTGTATGGGCCGAGACTCGTCTCTCGCCGGCAAGCCAGGAACGCCACGCGGTGACGGCGGAAATGACCGCCGGCTCCGCGATCAGCCCGCCGACCCGTTCGTTGGAAGAAGCCTCTGCACGCATCGCTCGGTAACCCGTGCGAGAAAGGTGATGAGCTTGGTTCCCTGGCCGGGATGGAACGCGGCCTCGTCCCGTGAGCCGAGGGCGAGAACGCCTGGCGGCGCATCGGCCCCCGGCCGCAGCCGGGCGATCGCTCCCGAGCGAACGAGCGTCAGCGCAGCGCCGAACAAACCCTCGTCGTCGATCATCGCCTTGCACAGCGCGATGTCCTTGCCGGTTCCAACCAGACGATCGGTGACGCCAGCGGACAAGCCGCGTATCTCCGCCGCGACCAGGGGGCCGCGTTCACTCGGTTCGAAGCCGAGGACGGCAATGTCGATGTCCAGCAACAGAGGCAAATCGTCCACAACGACGCGGCTGAGCTGGTCGAGATCCGCCGCCGCCAGGAGCGCCAAGACCGCTGCGTGGGTGCGGGACTGGCTGGCCAGGTTGGTGCGGCTGATTTCGATCACTTCCTGGGTGCAGTTGCGCAGTCCGTCCAGCTCACCGCGAAGGCTTTCCACCATGTATCGCTGAATGTCGACGACTTCGTCACCACTCCATCGATCCGGCGCGGCCATCCCCTTGAGGAGGTCGGCGTTGCGTGCCAGGAAATCGGGGTGACGGCGCAGGTAGCTGGCGACGCGTTGAGCATCGAGTTCGTTGTCTTCTTCAGCGGCGGCGACGGCGGCGCCGTCGGAATCGTGGGTCATGGCGGTTTGATCTCGCGGATGCGCAGGCGTCCCAGGAACCGCTAAAGTGTATCCGATGCCCAGAGTCCGCACCAGTTCGGGCGCGGAAAACGCCAACCAGGTCCCGGTCGATTGCGTCGGCGTGCTGCTGCCGTTGCCGCTCGCGGGAACCTATGACTATAGCGTTCCCGAGGGTTTGAGCGTGTCAGCAGGCGATTTCGTGCGGGTGCCGTTGGGCAGCCGCGACGTGATCGGAGTGGTGTGGGGAGGCGCCGCAGGAGCCGTCGCCCGCGAAAAAATCCGTCCGGTGATTCGCTGCCTCGATGCGCCATCCATGGCAGATCCGATGCGCCGGTTCATCGAATGGGTCGCCGCCTACACGGTTCGCGCGCCGGGGGCAATCCTTCGCATGGCGATGAGTGTGCCCGAGGCGCTCGAGCCGCCGCGACCGATCACTGCCTACGGGCCAGCAGATCCTCTGCCGGACGTTCGCATGACGTCGGCGCGAAAGCGTGTTCTCGACGTGCTCGCCGATGGCCCGCCCAGGCCAGCGACCGAACTCGCCCGCGAAGCCGGCGTGTCGGTTTCAGTCGTCTCCGGACTATCGAATGCGGGTGCGCTGGAAACCGTTGCCTTACCCGCACCGACAGATGCCCTCCCCGACTGGCGACGCCCCGGCCCGGCGTTGTCGGCGGCCCAGGCCGACGTCGCCAAGGCACTTCGCGATGCTATTGGTGGTGGCTTCGCCGTCGACGTGGTCGACGGCGTTCCGGGTTCCGGCAAGACCGAGGTCTATTTCGAGGCGATCGCCGAAGCCTTGGCGCAGGATCGCCAGGTGCTCGTGCTGCTTCCCGAAATTGCCCTTGGCGCCCAATGGTTCAGCCGTTTCCAGGACCGTTTCGGCGCGGCTCCGGCGGAGTGGCACTCGGACCTGGCCCAGACGAGGCGGCGGCGCACGTGGCGAGCGGTTGCTGACGGCACAGCGCGCGTGGTCGTCGGCGCGCGTTCCGCGCTTTTCCTGCCGTTTCCCGAGCTTGGCCTCATCGTAGTCGACGAGGAGCACGATGCCAGTTTCAAGCAGGAGGATGGCATCGCCTACAACGCTCGCGACATGGCTATCGTGCGGGCGCGGATCAGCGATATCCCGACCGCCCTGGTCTCGGCGACGCCTTCGCTCGAAACTCTGGTCAACGTCGAACGGAGACGTTTCCGCCGGCTCCATCTCCCCGACCGCCACGCGGGCATGCCGCCGCCGAACATCGAGGTCGTCGACATGCGGGCTGATCCGGCCGAACGCGGACGCTGGTTGTCGCCACCGCTGGGCCGGGCACTCGCCGAAACCGTGACCGCCGGCCGACAGGCGATGTTGTTTCTCAACCGCCGCGGTTACGCGCCGTTGACGCTGTGCCGCGCGTGCGGCCACCGGATGCGTTGTCCACAGTGCACGGCATGGCTTGTCGAGCACCGGCTCATGGCGCGGCTGCAATGCCATCACTGCGGATTTCACGCATCCCTACCGCCCACCTGTCCCGAGTGCGGCGCGGACGATAGCCTCATTGCCTGTGGACCGGGTGTCGAGCGATTGGCTGAAGAGGTATCGGACACCTATCCGGGCATTCGTTTCGTCATCGCGGCCAGCGACACGTTGACGGGACCCGCAGCCACGGCCGAACTCGTGCGGCGCATCGAGGACCACGAGGTCGACCTCGTCATCGGCACCCAGGTCGTCGCCAAGGGTTATCACTTTCCGCTGCTGTCCCTGGTCGGCGTTGTCGACGCCGACCTCGGTCTCGGCGGCGGTGATCTGAGAGCGGCGGAGCGAACCTATCAGTTGCTCTATCAGGTCGCCGGACGCAGTGGCCGAGAGGGTTCTCCGGGCCGGGTTCTACTGCAAACGTACATGCCGGAGAACGCGGTCATTTCTGCGATGACCTCAGGGGACCGGGACCGGTTCATCGCCACGGAGGCGGCGGCCCGTCGAGACGCCGGCATGCCGCCCTTCGGGCGGCTTGCGTCACTGGTTGTCTCCGGACGCGACGCCCGAGCGGTCGAAGCCGCCGCGCAAACGCTTGGTCGCGCCGCCCCTACCGGCGATGACGTACGCGTGCTTGGACCGGCCCCGGCACCGATGGCCGTGTTGCGCGGACGTCATCGGCACCGGTTGCTGATGATCGCACCGCGGAGCGCCAACGTCCCCGCCCTGGTCCGTCGATGGTTGGGCGCGGCCGATCTGCCGAACACGGTACGCGTTCACATCGACATCGATCCCTACAGTTTCCTGTGATCGGCCTACTCAACCGGAAATTTCGAAATGCCCGACCACATGCGCCTTCGACGGTTTATGATCGGTGCCGCATCGGTGTCGCTTACGCACCTGCAGCAATCCCGCCAAAGCGCTGATTTCTGCCCGTTTCGACGCCATTTCGGCCTCCGTAGCCGGGTTGCATGGCCCGAACGAGTGTGCTAGACAACGGGCGCTTCGGGGGAGGGGCGCTCCCGGTGCGCGACGCCGCAAGGCCGCGCCCGCCGTTCTGGCCCGGCATTAAGATAAATCTTGAGGGGACTCCGGGGTGACGTCCGAGACTACTGGCTCCGCCGGACTTGCCGACCGCTACGCGACGGCGTTGTTTGAACTGGCCGAGGACGGCAAAGCGCTGGATACGGTGGCCGGTGAGCTGGACTCCCTGGGGAAGATGATCAGCGAGTCGGACGACCTGGAGCGGTTGATCCGATCACCTGTGATATCGCGCGACGACCAGCGCAAAGCCATGGACGCCGTGTTGGAAAGCGCTGGCATCGGTGACCTGACGCGGAAATTCGTCGGTCTGGTGGCGCGAAACCGGCGTCTGTTCGCGCTTCCCGATATGATCGCGGCGTACCGCGATATGCTCGCCGGACGCCGCGGGGAGACCACGGCTGAAGTGGTTACAGCTCAAGCGCTGTCCGATGCCCAGCTCTCGGCGCTGGGCACAGCCCTAGAGAAAACGACAGGAACCAAGGTGGCCGTTGCCGCCAGCGTCGACGCGGGATTGCTCGGCGGCATGGTGGTCAAGGTCGGGTCGCGGATGGTGGATAGTTCGCTGCGCACCAAGCTTCAGCGCATGCGGCTTGCCATGAAGGGGATTGGGTGATGGAAATCCGGGCGGCGGAAATCTCCGCCATTCTCAAGAAGCAGATCGCCGAGTTTGGCACAGAGGCCGAGGTTGCCGAGGTCGGAACGGTTCTCTCGGTCGGTGACGGCATCGCGCGCGTCTACGGCATGGACAAGGTCCAAGCCGGCGAAATGGTCGAGTTTCCCGGCGGCATCAAGGGGATGGCGCTCAACCTCGAAGAGGACAACGTTGGTGTCGTCATCTTCGGCGACGACCGCACCATCCGCGAAGGTGACACCGTCAAGCGCACAGGCTCGATCGTCGACGTCCCCGTGGGCAAGGGCTGTCTCGGCCGGGTCATCGACGCCACCGGCGAAGCCATCGACGGAAAGGGGGAGATCGAGACCAAGGACCGCCGGCTGGTTGACGTCAAGGCGCCCGGCATCATTCCGAGGAAATCGGTGCATGAGCCGATGCAGACCGGCATCAAGGCCATCGACAGCCTGATTCCCATCGGCCGCGGCCAGCGCGAACTGGTCATTGGCGACCGTCAGACCGGCAAGACGGCGATTATCCTCGACACCATCATCAATCAGAAGCGCATCAACGACCAAGCCAAGGACGAGTCCGAGAAGCTGTACTGCATCTATGTCGCCGTCGGCCAGAAGCGCTCGTCGGTCGCGCAGTTCGTCAAGGTCCTCGAGGACCACGACGCCATGGACTACACCGTGGTCGTCGCGGCAACGGCCTCGGAACCGGCGCCGCTGCAGTTCCTGGCGCCCTACGCAGGGTGCTCCATGGGCGAGTACTTCCGCGACAACGGCATGCATGCGGTCATCTTCTACGATGACCTGTCCAAGCAGGCGGTGGCCTATCGGCAGATGTCCCTGCTGCTGCGCCGGCCGCCGGGACGCGAGGCGTATCCGGGTGACGTCTTCTACCTGCATTCGCGGCTGCTCGAGCGCGCGGCGAAGATGAACGACGAGAACGGCGCCGGATCGCTCACCGCGCTGCCGGTGATCGAGACCCAGGCCGGCGACGTCTCGGCCTACATTCCGACCAACGTCATTTCCATCACCGATGGCCAGATCTTCCTCGAGACAGAGCTGTTCTACAAAGGCATCCGCCCGGCGGTGAACGTCGGTATTTCGGTGAGCCGCGTCGGTTCGGCGGCACAGGTCAAGGCGATGAAGAAGGTCGCCGGCACCATCAAGCTCGAACTGGCCCAGTACCGCGAGATGGCCGCATTCGCCCAGTTCGCCTCCGACCTTGACGCGTCCACGCAGAAATTGCTGAGCCGCGGGTCGCGTCTGACGGAAGTCCTCAAGCAGGGACAGTTCGCGCCATACCCCGTCGAGGAGCAGGTTGTCTCGATCTTCGCTGGTGTGCGTGGCTATCTGGACCAGATTGATCTCGGCGACATCGGCCGCTTCGAGGAGGCTCTGCTCAACGGTATCCGTGCCAATGGCGCCGATATCCTTGAGGCGATCCGGTCGGAGAAGGATATTTCCGAGGATTCCGACGCAAAGCTGACCGCGTTCCTCGACGACTTCGTCCGGACGTTCTCGTAAACGAACGCCCGAGCGGCGAACCAGCGGGTAGCACGGCATGCCGAGCCTTAAAGATCTCAAGATCCGGATCAACAGCGTCCAGTCGACGCAGAAGATCACCTCGGCGATGAAGATGGTGGCGGCGTCGAAACTGCGCCGCGCGCAGGTCGAGGCCGAGGAAGGCCGCCCTTACGCGCGGAGTATGGAACGGATGCTGGCCGGCCTGGTCACCACGCTGCCCAGCCTGGAAGCGGCGCCGAAACTGCTGTCCGGCTATGGTGACGACACCAACCACCTCTTGGTCGTCGTCACCGGCGACAGAGGTTTGTGCGGCGGGTTCAACAGCTCGATCGTGCGCGAGACCCGGCGCCAGACGGCCAAGCTTCTCGAGGCCGGAAAGAACGTCCAGATCCTGTGCATCGGCCGCAAGGGCCGCGACGGGCTGCGCATGGAGCACCGCGAGCGGATCATCGATACGCTTGAACAGGTGACCCGTGCCGGTGCCCAGTTCGGACCGGCGCGTGACATCGCCCGGCGTCTGCGGAACATGTTCGACAACCGGGACTTCGACGTCTGCACGATCATCTACAACACCTTCAAGTCGGCGATCAGCCAGGAGGTCACGACCAAGCAGATCGTCCCGTTCCCGGTGCCCGAGGCCGGGGAGGAAGGTGCCGAAGAGCCGGATATCTCGGGTGCGCTTTACGAGCTGGAACCCGACGAGGAACGGCTGCTGGGCGCGCTGTTGCCGGCGAACCTGTCGATGCAGATCTTCCGATCGATGCTGGAAAGTTATGCGTCCGAACAAGGCGCGCGAATGACGGCGATGGACAACGCAACCACCAACGCCAGCGAAATGATCGACAGCCTGACACTGACCTACAATCGGACCCGCCAGGCGGCGATTACCAAGGAACTGATCGAGATTATCTCCGGCGCCGAGGCGCTGTGAGCCGCCGGATGGAGCCGGCGCTGCGTTTTCCAAAGGAGCCTTCGCGATGAGCAAGAACACCATCGGCACCATCACCCAGGTCATGGGCGCAGTCGTCGACGTCCGCTTCGAGGGCGACCTGCCGGAAATCCTCAACGCCCTGCATGTTCAGCACGAGGGGAAGATCCTGGTGCTCGAGGTCGCCCAGCACCTGGGCGAATCGACCGTTCGCACAGTCGCCATGGACACCACCGACGGACTCGTCCGTGGCCAGGAAGTGGTCGATACCGGCGCACCGATCTCGGTCCCGGTCGGACCGGAGACCCTGGGCCGGATTATCAACGTCATCGGCGACCCGGTCGACGAGCGCGGTTCGGTGGAAACCAAGATGACCTATCCGATCCACCGTCCGGCGCCGACCTATACCGACCAGTCGACGGAAACCGAGATCCTGACCACCGGGATCAAGGTTATCGACCTGATCGAGCCCTACCCGAAGGGCGGTAAGGTCGGCCTGTTCGGGGGCGCCGGAGTCGGCAAGACCGTCATCATCATGGAGCTGATCAACAACATCGCCAAGGCGCACGGCGGTTATTCGGTGTTCGCCGGTGTCGGCGAGCGGACCCGCGAAGGCAACGACCTCTATCACGAAATGATCGAGTCCGGGGTCATCCAGCTCGGCGGCGTCGGCTCCAAGGCGGCCCTCGTCTATGGCCAGATGAACGAGCCGCCGGGGGCCCGCGCCCGGGTCGGCCTCACCGGTCTGACGCTGGCCGAGTATTTCCGCGACGAGGAAGGCCAAGACGTGCTGTTCTTCGTCGACAACATCTTCCGGTTCACCCAGGCGGGCTCCGAAGTGTCGGCGCTCCTGGGCCGCATTCCCTCGGCGGTGGGCTACCAGCCGACGCTGGCCACCGACATGGGCACGCTGCAGGAACGCATCACCTCGACAAAGAAGGGGTCGATCACCTCGGTGCAGGCCATCTACGTGCCGGCCGACGACCTCACCGACCCGGCGCCGGCGACCTCGTTCGCCCACCTCGACGCGACGACCGTGTTGAGCCGTTCGATCGCCGAGCTCGGCATCTATCCGGCCGTGGACCCGCTCGATTCCACGTCCCGGGTGCTCGATGCCCGCATCGTCGGCGAGGAACACTACACCTGCGCCCGTGAGGTGCAGCGCATTCTGCAGACCTACAAGTCGCTGCAGGACATCATCGCCATCCTCGGCATGGACGAGCTGTCGGAAGAGGACAAGCTGACCGTCGCCCGGGCGCGGAAGATCCAACGGTTCCTCAGCCAGCCGTTCCACGTCGCCGAGGTGTTCACCGGCACGCCGGGCGTGTTCGTCAACCTCGACGACACCATCAAGGGATTCAAGGGCATCGTCGCCGGCGACTACGACCACCTGCCGGAGGCGGCGTTCTACATGGTGGGCACCATCGAGGAAGCCGTGGAGAAGGCCAAGAAAATGGCCGAGGAAGCAGCGTAGACCGGAGAGCGGGCAGGAGCGGGGCCGATGGCCGACACCATTCAGTTCGAGATCGTCACGCCGGCACGGCAGATTGTCGCCGAGGACGTGCACCTCGTCGTCATCCCCGGCGGCGCGGGCAATTTCGGCGTCCTGCCGCAACATTCGCCTCTGCTGTCGACGCTGCGCCCCGGCACCATCGAGATCTACGACTCGAACATGAAGGTGACGGACCAGATCTTCGTCGAGGAGGGCTTTGCCGAGGTAACGCCCGAGCGCTGCACGGTCCTCGCCGAGGAATCGATCCCCGTCTCCGAGATCACCCGTGATTTCGCCGACGCGCGGTTGAAGAAGGCGCACGACGCGTTGATGGTGGCCGATACCTTTGGCGTGCGCATCGGCGCCGAGCGCGAATTGCGCGCGGCAGAGGCCATGGCCGAGGCGCTCGATCTCTACGAAAGGGCCCAGGGCAAGACGTCGTAGCGCGCCGCGGCCACCCGGCCGGCGGGGGCAACGCATGAGACTCTATCTGGTTCAGCACGGCGAGGCGGTGCCCGAGGACGTCGATCCCGACCGCCCGCTCAGCGATATCGGCCGCGCCGACGTTTCCCGCGTCGTCGGATTCCTCGCCGAGGCCGGCGTGCCGGTGGATCGCATTTTGCACAGCGGCAAGACCCGGGCACGACAGACCGCCGACGCCTTCGCTGCGGCTCTCGCGCCGGGAGCCGTCGTCGCCCAAACCGAAGGCGGCATCGCGCCTAAGGACCCCACCGACTGGCTCGCCGAAGCGGCGGCGGCTTGGACCGACGATGTCTTGGTCGTCGGCCACCTGCCGTTCATGGGCCGAGTGGTTTCGCGGCTCGTCGCCGGCAACGAGGACGCGGGTGTCGTTGCCTTCACGCCGGGCACGGTCGTCTGCCTGAAACGGGATGACGACTCGGGCGCTTGGGCGGTCGCGGCGATGGTCGGACCGACCCTGTTTGACCGGACTACGCGCGGCGTGTGACCAGTCCGCTGCACGAGTGGGACATCTCCGTCGCCGAGGCGATCGCGCTCCAGAAACGCTTGGCCGACCAAGTCGAATGCGACGATCGGTTGGGGCCGGTCGAGCGGGTCGCCGGCGTCGATGTCGGCTATGACAAGGCCAGGGGGGTTGCTCGCGCCGCTGTCGTCGTCGTCGAGACGGCGACGCTGGAAACCGTCGACACCGCCGTCGCCGAGCGGCCAACGGCGTTTCCCTATGTTCCGGGCTTGCTGTCATTTCGCGAGCTGCCGGCCGCCATCGACGCCCTCGAACGACTGACCGTTCCGCCGGACGTGCTGCTGTGCGATGGCCACGGCTTCGCCCATCCACGCCGATTCGGGATTGCCAGCCACCTCGGCGTGTTCCTCGACATCCCGTCCATCGGTGTCGCCAAGTCCCGGCTCGTCGGAGAGGCCGATGTACCGGGGCCCGAACGGGGCGATCGCGCGCCACTCACCCAAAAAGGTGAGGTGATTGGCGCCGTCCTGAGGACCCGCGCGGGTGTGAGTCCGCTGTACATCTCGATCGGACACCGGATTTGCCTGGAGACAGCCGTCCGGATCGTGCTCGCGTGCACGACCCGGTTCCGTTTGCCCGAAACCACCCGCCGGGCCGATCGCTTGTCCAAGACCCGGACGTGACCGAGCCCGATTTGTCCGCAAGCATCGGATAGCACGGCGGTTGAGATCGTGGTTACGTCGCCGCGAAACCGAAAACCGACGAGGCGGCGATGACCAACCGGACAATGACCGCGGGAGATTGGACGCTCCTCACCGTGCTCTCCGTGCTGTGGGGCGGATCTTTCTTTTTCGTTGAGGTGGCCATCGCGCAATTGCCTCCGGTCACCGTGGTGACCGGCCGGGTCGGGTTGGCGGCCATTGCGCTTTGGGTTTGGGTGGCCCTTCGCGGTATGCCGGTCCCCCGAGATATCGGCACGTGGGGCGCGTTTGCCGCCATGGGGGACCTCAACAACGTGCTGCCCTTCGGGCTCATCGCCTGGGGCCAGACGGCCATCGACAGCGGCCTGGCGTCGATCCTCAACGCGACGACGCCGTTGTTCACTGTGGTCGTCGCGCACGTCGCCACGGCCGACGAGCGGATGACGGCGAATCGCCTCGCCGGTGTCGTCATCGGCATCGTCGGCGTTGCCGTTCTCATCGGACCGGCCGCGCTGGTTGGAATCGGCGGCCACGCCGTCGGCCAGGTGGCGATCCTCGCTGCCGCGTTGTCCTATGCCTGCGCCGGGGTCTACGGCCGGCGGCTGTCGGGAATGCCCCCGGCGGTGGCGGCAGCGGGCATGCTGACCGCATCCACGGTGATGTCTGTCCCGTTCGCCCTCGTCCTCGACCGGCCCTGGACGTTGGCCGTCGATGGGATCACTGTCGGCGCCGTCGTTGGCCTGGCCCTGGCCAGCACGGCGGTCGCCTATTTAATCTATTTCCGCCTGCTCGCCCGCGCCGGAGCAACGAACCTGCTGCAGGTCACGTTCCTCATCCCGGTGACGGCATTGATTCTCGGGACCCTCGTCCTTGGTGAGCGCCCGGGCGTCTCCGCTTTCGGCGGAATGGCGCTGATTTTCGCCGGTCTTGCAGCCGTCGATGGCCGTGCGTTGAAGCCGCTAGCCCGCTTTCGCCGGCCGGGTGTCCGGACCGCTCGCTGACCCCAATTCCGGTGATATTTCGGTGAGGGATCAGGGCCTTGGGCTCGGAGGGGTTGATTTTTGTGCAGCGCAGCATATTTTAGTAGGCGTTATGAGAACCATTCGCATGCTTACGCCCTGGGAGCGGACCAAGTACCGCGACCACCTGCTACGGCTCGGTCCCGAGGACCGCCGGCGGCGATTCGGCGGCGCCATCGACGATTGCGGCATCGCCGCCGTGGTCGACCGCATCGACTTCCGCACCGCGGCCGTTCTCGCCGTCTTTAACGACCGCCTCGAGGTGGTTGCCGCGGTGATGGTGGCCGCCGACCACGACTGCGGCGCCGAACTGGCATTCAGCGTCGAAGAAGGGCATCGGGGCAATGGCCTTGGGCGGGCTCTGCTCGGGCGCGCCATCCTGTGGGCGCGCAATCGCGGTTTCGACCGTGTGGACGTGGTGTTTCTCTACGACAACGACGCCATGCGCCACCTCGCCCGCCGCGCCGGCATGCGCATCGTCACCCGCGGCGGCGAATGCGAGGGGTTCCTCGATATAGCCGCCGCCAACGTCGTCTCGCTGTGGTCGGAGGCGGTCGGCGAGCAGGTCGCCATCGCCGACGTTGCCGTCAAGGCAAACTGGCGTGCGGCGGACCGCGTCACCCGTTTCCTGCGCGCGGCATAAGTTCCCCCTCAACTGACGGTTCGGAGCGTTTGCCGCTTGCTAGTCTGTTGATCCTTGTACCCAGCGTGTGTTTGATTATAATCTGTTATATTCGTTTCGAATAGGAAAGAACACGATGGCCGCGCGTACTGCATCCATCCGCGTCGACGAATCGACTTTGGACCGTGTCGATCGATTGGCCGAAGCGATGGACCGTTCGCGTTCCTGGGTGGTCGCGAAAGCGATCGAGCAATATTTGGATCATGAGGAATGGTTCGTCCGCTCGGTCGAAGAAGGGATTACCGCAGCCGATCGTGGAGACCTGCACCCCCACAACGCGGTGATCGCGGAGCTCAGGCGAAAACTCGCCGATTCCGGGTCGTGACGGTCCGCTGGTCGTCCGGAGCACGCCGGGATATCGTCGCAATCGTCGACTATCTCGCCGACGTCGACCGGGTTGCCGCCACGGCGATGATTGATCGTATCGATGACGCGGTGTCGCTGCTCGATGGTCATCCGGCCCTCGGCCGACCCGGGCGCGTCGCATCCACCCGGGAACTGATCATCGCCGGAACACCTTACATTGTCGTCTATCGGATCGTTGGACCCGATGCCCAAGTATTGCGGGTCCTTCACGCGGCGCAGAAATGGCCGGCGACGAATTGACTAGTGTGCTTGCCTCCCTGTTCGAGACATGGTCGCTCGTTGGCGCCGATACCACTCCTCTTGCCTACGGGTCCGAACGCCTTTGGTGAGCCGTGAGGGTCTACGGCCCCCGCCGCTTGTGACCCTTCTTCCTCTTCGACCGCTGTTGCGGTGACCAGCCGGCTCGGGCCGCGGCGGATGGGGCGACGCCGGCCTGATCGAGGCCGAGTTCCGTGGCCTCCAGTCGGCGGATCTCGTCTCGCAGACGTGCCGCCTCCTCGAACTCCAGGTCCGCCGCCGCCGTCCGCATGCGTTTTTCCAGCTCGGCAAGATGGGCACGGATGTTGTGCCCGACGAGGTGAACGTCGCCGCTGACGCCGGTATCGACAGTGACGTAGTCGTGCTCGTAGACCGTCTGCAGAACGTCGGCGATGCCCTTGCGCACGCTCTCAGGGGTGATGGCGTGGGCGGTGTTGTAGGCCTGCTGGCGCTGGCGCCGGCGGTTGGTCTCGCCGATGGCGTAGTCCAGGGACTCGGTCAGCGTATCGGCATAGAGCAGGACCCGGCCGTCGACGTTGCGCGCCGCCCGCCCGATGGTCTGCACCAGGCTGGTCTTCGAACGCAGGAAGCCCTCCTTGTCGGCATCGAGAATGGCGACCAAGGCGCATTCGGGGATGTCGAGCCCCTCCCGCAGCAGGTTGATGCCGACGAGCACGTCGAAAGCGCCGAGGCGCAGGTCGCGGATTATCTCGATCCGCTCCAGGGTGTCGATGTCCGAGTGCATGTAGCGCACCCGGATGCCCTGCTCGTGCATGTACTCGGTCAGGTCCTCGGCCATGCGTTTGGTCAGGGTCGTCACCAGCACCCTGTAGCCCTGGGCTGCCGCCGCCCGGCATTCGCCGAGCAGGTCATCGACCTGATGCTCGACAGGACGGACGATGCACGGCGGATCGATCAGCCCGGTCGGGCGCACCACCTGGTCGATGAACACGCCGCCGGTGCGCTCGAGCTCCCACGGCCCCGGCGTCGCCGAGACGAAGATGGTCTGCGGGCGCATGGCCTCCCATTCCTCGAACTTCAGCGGTCGATTATCGACACAGCTCGGCAACCGGAAGCCGTACTCGGCGAGAGTCGATTTCCGATTGTAGTCGCCGCGGTACATGCCGCCGAGCTGCGGCACGGTGACATGGCTCTCATCGACGATGAGGAGCGCGTTCTCCGGCAGGTACTCGAACAGGGTCGGCGGCGGTTCGCCCGGATTGCGGCCGGTGAGGTAGCGGGAATAGTTCTCGATGCCGGCACAGTGCCCGGTGGTCTCCAGCATCTCCAGATCGAAACCGGTCCGTTCCTGCAGGCGCTGGGCTTCGAGGAGCTTGCCCTCCACCGTCAGCTCGTCGATCCGCTCCTTGAGCTCGGCCTTGATGCGGGGAATGGCCTGCTGAAGCGTCGGGCGCGGCGTGACGTAGTGGCTGTTGGGGTAGACGGTGATGGACTCGAGCGTGCCGCTCTTGTCGCCGGTCAGCGGGTCGATTTCCCAGATCGCCTCCAGCTCGTCACCGAACAGCGACAGGCGCCAAGCCGCGTCCTCATAGTGGGACGGATAGATCTCGACGACGTCGCCGCGCACGCGGAAAGCGCCACGGTGGAAGTTTGCGTCGTTGCGGCGGTACTGGAGCTCGACCAGCCGCTTCAGGAGTTCGTTGCGGTCGACGCGGCCGCCGACCTTCAGCTCGATAACCATCTGGGCGTAGGTCTCGACGGCGCCGATGCCGTAGATGCACGACACCGAAGCGACGATGACGACGTCGCTGCGCTCCAGCAGTGCCCGCGTCGCGGCGTGGCGCATGCGGTCGATCTGCTCGTTGATGGAGGCGTCCTTCTCGATGTAGGTGTCCGAGCGCGGCACGTAGGCCTCGGGCTGGTAGTAGTCGTAATAGGAGACGAAATACTCGACCGCGTTGTCGGGAAAGAACCCCTTCATCTCGCCATAGAGTTGCGCGGCGAGGGTCTTGTTCGGGGCCAGCATCAGCGTCGGCCGCTGGACGTTCTCGATGGTCTTGGCGACGCTAAAGGTCTTGCCCGACCCGGTGACGCCAAGCAGGACCTGGTCCCGCTCACCTTCCAGCAAGCCTTCGGTTAGCCTGGTCATGGCCTCGGGCTGGTCGCCCGCGGGTTCATAGTCCGAAACGAGGGTCAGCCTTTTTCCGTCCGCCACCGGCGGCCGTTTCTCGGGTATGAACAGCATCGGGCTGGCGACGGCGACCATGAGGTATTTATAGGTCTCGAAACGCCCCGTCGCCAGGGGCGCCATGGACGGAACGCGCGAACATGCTGGCCGGTGCGGCACTTCAGGGATTCGGGCTCGGCGGTGGGCTGATCATCGCCATCGGTGCGCAGAACGCCTACGTTCTGCGTCAGGGACTTAAGCGCGAGCACGTGTTCGCTGTCGCGACTGTGTGTTTCGTCTGCGACATGTCGCTCATCGCCGTCGGCGTCGCCGGATTCGGCAGCCTCGTAGCGGCGTTTCCGGCGTTCACCGCGGTCGCCGCCTGGGGCGGGGCGGCATTCCTCGGCTGGTATGGATTGCGGTCATTCCGCGCCGCGCTGCACCCCGAGGTGCTGACCACGGACGCGGCTCCGGCGGCCGGCAGCCGGAGTGCCGCGGTGACCACCGCGCTGGCGCTGAGCCTTTTGAACCCGCACGTCTATCTCGACACCGTGGTGCTGATCGGCAGTGTCGCCGGGCAATTTCCGGGGGACGCCCGTGCTGCCTTCGGTGTCGGAGCGGTCGTGGCATCCATGGTCTGGTTCTATGGGCTCGGTTACGGTGCCGCTGTGCTGTCGCCGCTGTTCCGCCGTCCCGCCGCCTGGCGTCTGCTGGACATCGCCATCGGCGCCGTCATGTGGTCCATCGCTGCGGCTCTGGCCTACGACCAGCTCACTGCAGCGCCAGGGATGTGAATGGTACCGCCTCGGCCGTGACGACATAGCGCAAAGGCGATCCCGGCAGGACGGCATCGAACGGATAGCAGGTCACCAGGGTCAGCCGTGTGTCGCCGCCGGCAATGACGGCGTGCGCATCCTTGGCGGCGATGACCTGCGTCCTTGACACCCGGAAGCGGCGGTCCTTTCCGTTGGTCATCGCAACCACCAGCGGGTCGCCGACGGCGAGATCGGCAAGGAAACGGAAATGGGTGTCGCGGTGCCCGGTAACGACGCTGTTTCCCGGCGCCCCGGGTACGGGCGTGCCGTCCATGTGGCCGGGCCCGAACGCCAGCGTCGGCCCGCTGGCGCCGGCGAGGACGAAGGTTTCGATCCCCTGCCGCGGGGCGCTCAGGTGCGCCACCGGCCAGGTATCGGCCCACGGCCAGGGAACCGGCCGGGGTTCGCCAGCGACCGCCCGCTCCCAGGCATCGGCGATCAGGACCTGCGCGAGCCAGGCCTTGGCGTGAATGGCCGCGGCTTCGCCGAGCTGCCATGTTCCGCCGATGCCGACGCCGATGGCGACGAGCACGAGCCATCGCCGCGCGCCAATCATCGCGCCGCCCGACCGCCAAACCGGGCGAACGCGAACAACAGGACCGCGAGCAGGATCGCCATGAACCCGACCAGTGCGTAAAGCGTCGCCGGCGTCGCCGTCTGCGGCAGACCTGCGAGCGAACGGGTACGCGTATCAGCTGCCAGACGCACGGTCGGGTGGGGGGCGGGGGCGGCCGCTTTTCGCAGTTCCGTCTGTCCGAACACGTGCTCGTGGCTCCAGCCCGCCGGCATGTTTGTCGGCACCGGCCGTGTCGTCAGCGGTGCTTCCTGGGGCCGGACAGGCGTCGCGTCGACAGCAACCAGGCTGGTATGGCGGCTGACCAGATGGTGAACGAGGGCGGTGCGGATGACTGCCTTGCGTACCTCCGTGGGGTCAGCACCGAGAAACACGGAATCGCCGAGCGCGCGGATCTTCTCCCGCGCCCAAAGCCGCGAAATGCCGGGACGCTGCCGGCCGCCCTCCAGGGTGACGGACGTCCGCCAGCCCTTCGAGCCGATGCGGCCGACCACGTCGACCGTTGCGACATCCACATCGTCCGGCAACCGGGCGACCACCTTCAGGGGCTCGCCGGCATAGAGATCGGGAACCGGCAGCGGGAAGGTCTCCGTGGCGTGCGCCGCCGGCCAGGCGAGTCGGATGTCGGTCATCGCCGGGCTTTCGAGTTTGCGGAACAGCGCGCTCATCCGTTCGCGCACCCGCGAGAGATCGCCAATGAACAGGTGGCTTCCGCCCCCCATGCGGGCCGCGCCGGTCATGAAGTGACCGTTGGGTGCCGAGCCGATGCCCACGGTGAACAACCGCGACCCGCCGAGTTCGGCGGCGATGTGGGCGAACAGGGCCGCTTCGTTGCCCACGGCGCCGTCGGTCATCAACACGACCTGTCGGACCCGCCCACCGCGGTCGCGGCCGTCCAGGGCGATGCGAAGGCCGGCCATCATCTCGGTACCGCCCTCCGCCGTCAGCGCATCGATGTGCCGATGGGCGGTGGCGACGGCATCGGGCATTGCCGGCTGGGCGGTTGTGAACAGGGCACTGGCGCTGTTGTTGAACTGGATAATGTTGAACGTGTCAGCGGGCCGCAGCCGGTCCAAGGCCATGTGCAGGGCGCTTTTCGCCTGTTCGATGGATGTGCCGTGCATCGATCCAGATGTATCGATGACGAACACCATTTCCCGCACCGTCACCTGATCGGCATCGGTAGCGGTCGGCGGCATGAGCATCAGCAGGAGGAATCGCGAGCCATCCGTCGTCTCCTCGAACAGGCCCGCCGTCGGCTCGCTGCCGGCGCGCGGTCGCCACTCCAACGTCAGATCGCGCCCGGCTGGCACAGGACCCGCGGCAAGGGTGATGGTCCGCCGGCCGACCCCGCCATCGACGACCGCGAGGGCGTGGTCGGGGCTGGTGACTTCGGCGAGGGGAAAGCCGGCGTCGAGATCGACGGTGAGGCTGACCGGGTTGCCCGGTTCCTCCAATGGACCGCGGACCGGCGGGGTGATCCGCTCGGCATCGGGGACCTGATCGGTGTTGACCGCCCAGCCGGTGCCGCCGAAGCCAGCGATCGGCCGCGTGCCGGGAATGTAGCGTGGGCCGACGACCAGTGGCAGGCGCAGGCGGAAGGCCCCGGATTCGAACCGCAAGGTCTCCTGAAAGCCGATCTCGACCGATACCTTCTCGCCGGGTCCGATATTGGCGATGGAGCTGGTGAAGATGTTGGGCCGGTCCTGCTCGACGAGACCAGCCTTGGCGCCAGCAGCACGAGCCTTCTCATAGGTCCGCTTCGCCTGTTGCCGTTCCTCGATCCGGCCCTCGATGACCCGCTCGCCGACGACCATCCGCAATTCGTCGACCGCGGACCCCTGGGGCAGCGGAAACACATAGACCGCTTCGATCCAGTCATCGCCGGGGTTGCGGAAACGGTGACGCACCATGGTCCGCGCCACCAAACCACTGACGTGGGAGTCGATCCGCGTCGACAGCAGCGGCGCGGGTCGATACCGGCCGTCCTCGGTTTGGATGTAGAGTCCGCCGCCGTCGGTGTCCTCGGGGGTAACCGTGGCGGGACTCTCGCCAACGGCACCGCGAGCGGTGTCAGCGGACGCCGCCCACGCGGCGACGGCGACGATCGCGACGGCCAAAATCCAACGCGGCGAGACGACGGCGAATGACGCCAATGGAACGGATTTGTGCATGGTGATCCCTCCTCCCTGGAACGCGTGTTGCGATCCCAGGATGAAGGCATGCCATTCGGGCGGAATTCGTCCGTGTCCAAGGCAATTGCTTGATCAATTGTGGCAGGTGAGACGTTAGGATAGCGACATGACTTCGCTTGATCCCAACACTTGGTTCGACCGCGACCCGGTCGACAAGGCGCTGAGAAGCATCCGCCATGCGCCGGATCCCAAGGCCAACGGTGCGGATGTGCGCGCCGTAGTCGAGGAATTGCGGGCGACCTCGTCGGCGCCGGACGATACGTTCGCCAAGGCGGCCGATTTCCTCGACTACCAGCAGATCGTCGTCGCCCGCGCGTCGCGGACGGTGATCAAGCTGGGTCTCGCCATGGCGCTGCTGGTGGCGCTGATCGTCGGCGTCCTGGTCGCCCGCTAGGGAACGGCTGCGCTACGGCCGGACGTCGATGTAGTCGACGATCTTCTTCGCGCCACCGGTTTCCTGCGCAACAGAGATGGTCTTGTCCCGTTCCTCGGTCGAGCGGGCGCGGCCGATGATGTAGACGTTGGCGAAGGCGTCGACGGCGACCCGGAGATTGACGTCGGCAACGCCCCGCGTCGCCACGAGATTCACGCCGACCTTGTTGTCGAGGATGATGGCATCGTCCCAGCCGAGCAGGGTATCCGCGTTCTTCTCCTGGTCGGCCTCGCTCATGTAGGCGACATGCCAGTACAGCTTCTTGACGCCCTCCACCGCCTCGACCCGGGTCTTGAAATCGTCATAGAGCTTGCGGTCGTCGAACAAACCGGTGACCAGCAGCCGCTGCTCGTAGATTTCGGTCGACGCCTTGATGGTGCCGAGGTCGGCCATGATGCCGTTGACGATGACGACGATGCGGTTGTCGTCGGCGATATCGGCGGCGCTTCGGGCTTCGATGGCCCGATCGATGAGGGTCTTGGGCGCCGTGATGACGTCCTTGATAAACGCCCCGGCCGCTGCCGGCAGCATCAGGACGGCCAAGGCCGCCAGCGCCGCCGGCAGGACTCGGCGCAAGGTCATCAAGCGCCTACAGCGCATCCGGCCCCGTTTCGCCGGTGCGGATGCGCATGGCATTGCTGAGTTCCAGGACGAAGATCTTGCCGTCGCCGATCTTGTCGGAGTGGGCGGTCGAGCGGATCGCCTCTACCGTCGCCTCGAGCTGGTTGTCGTCGACGGCAACGTCGATACGGATCTTCGGCACGTAGTCGATGGTGTATTCCGATCCGCGGTAGATTTCGGTGTGCCCCTTCTGGCGTCCGAACCCGCGGACTTCGGAGACCGTCAGTCCCTGAATGCCGCAGTCGTTGAGCGCCTCGCGCACCGCTTCCAGCTTGGGCGGCTTGATGATCGCAGTGACCCATTTCATGGTGTTGTTCCAATCGTCCCTTAGAGAGTGTATCCGGTTTCGCCGTGGGCCGCGTAGTCGAGACCCTCGACCGCCTCGTCGTCGCTGACCCGCAGGCCGACCACCGCCTGCACGACTTTGACGATGACGAAGGTGGCAACCGCCGACCAGACAACCGTGGCGACAACGCCGGTGGCCTGCGCGCCGAGCTGGCCGCCCATGCTGGTCCCGTCGGCGAAGCCCGCCCCGCCGAAGGTATCCGCGACCAGAATACCCGCCGCCAAGGTACCGACGATCCCGCCGACGCCATGCACGGCGAAGACATCGAGGGAATCGTCGATGCCCAGCCGGTGCTTGACGATGTCCACCGCCAAGTAGCACAGAAGGCCGCCCGCCAATCCGATGATCAGGCCGCCGACGGGACCAACGAAGCCGGATGCCGGGGTGATCGTCGCCAGACCGGCGACCATGCCGGTGACGATGCCAACGAGGCTCGGTTTTCCAAACTTCGCCCATTCAATGACCATCCACACCAGCGACGCCGTGGCCGCCGAGATGTGGGTAACGGCCATCGCCATGCCGGCATTGGCATCGGCGGCAAGGGCCGAGCCGGCGTTGAACCCGAACCAACCGACCCACAGCATCGCCGCCCCGGCCATGGTCAGACCCGGGCTGTGCGGCGGATTGAGCTGACGGGGAAAGCCATCGCGCGAGCCAAGGGATCAGGCAAACACCAGCGCCGAGGTGCCGGCCGTCGCGTGTACGACCAATCCCCCGGCGAAGTCCATGACACCCATCTCGGCCAGCCAGCCGCCGCCCCACACCCAGTGCGCAACCGGTGCGTAGACGACGATCAGCCACACGCCGCTGAACAGCAGCACGGCGGCAAACTTCACCCGTTCCGGATAGGCGCCGACGATCAGCGCCGGGGTGATGATGGCGAAGGTCATCTGGAACATGAAGAACACGGTCTCGGGGATGTCACCGCTGACGCTTTCCCACCCGACGCCGGTAAGGAACGCCTTACCGAGGCCGCCGACGATCGCATTCAAGCCGCCGCCGTCGCCGAACGCCAGGCTGTAAACGCCGACCAGCCAGAGGACCGACGCCACACAGCAGATGGCGAAGCAATGCATCATCACCGAGAGCACGTTCTTGGATTGCACCAGTCCGGCGTAGAACAACGCCAGTCCAGGCAAGGTCATGAACAGCACGAGCGCCGTCGACGTGAGGATCCATGCCGTATTGGCGCCGTTGACGGCGTCGTCCGCCGCAAACGCCACGTCCGGCCAGAGTGCGGCCAGCTGGAGAACCAGCGCCGCGATCACACCTTTGATGATGGTCTTGGTCATTGTTCCCTTCCGTTTCTTCTTTTGGGGACTGAGAGTGCGGATTGACGACGGCGATGCGCGATCGTCATGCAGGAGATGAAGTCCCCCGATCTACGCCGGCGCCCGGCCGCAGGCGGTCTCGCACTGCTTTGCAATCGGGTCCCTTCTCCGCTTCTGACAACATTTTGACCATCACTCAAGCGGAATGGTTGGCCAATGGGCGATTTCTTGTGCAAAGTCTGGGGAAACTGCGGGCTTTGCGCAGAAAACCTGCGCGAGAGACACGACAATCCGGGGGGAGCCATGGCCGAACGCACCTACGATATTCTGGACCGACCCGATATCCTTTCCGTCATGTTCCATCCGCGCCCGGACATGGGCCCGCCGAGGCTGGCGCAGGGCGTGCACACTGTGCGCATTCCCGTCGATGACGATATCGCGGTGGGCGGCAAGATCTATACGGCCGGACCGGGCGCCCCGGTCATCCTCTATTTCCACGGAAACGGAGAGATCGCCTCCGACTACGATTACATCGCGCCGCTGTATCTCAGCCTCGGGCTGACGCTTTTCGTGATTGATTACCGGGGTTACGGCATGAGCAGCGGGTCGCCGACGGCCAGCGCCCTGGTCAACGATGCCTGGACCTGTTTCGAGAAGACCCCGGAAGTCCTCGCCGGCCGCGGCATCGACGCCGGACCGATCTATCTTATGGGCCGTTCCATGGGCAGTGCCGCGGTGCTGGAGATTGCTGCGCGCGCCGGTGACGATATCGCCGGGCTGATCATCGAGAGCGGATTCGCTTACACGTTTGCTCTGATCGAGCGTCTTGGCTTCATTCGCGTCGCCGAAGCCGACGAGGACCGCGACGGGTTCGGCAATCTCGGCAAGATCTCCCGGGTCACCGTGCCGACCCTGGTCATCCACGGTATGGAGGACTGGATTATCCCGATCAGCGACGGGCTTGCCCTCCACGACGCCTCCCCGGCAGCTGACAAACGCCTTGTGACGGTGCCCGGTGCCGGCCACAACGATCTCATGCTGGTCGGGCGCGAACCCTACTTTGAGGCCATTGCCGACCTCTGTGCGCCGCCCGCCTGAGCGGCGATCCGCAGCCGATTTTTGAGACAACGCACCGCAGTTCAGGTCGCCTTCATGCGGGCGGCCAAATCGCGGACAGCAACGGTCATTTCGTCCGCCGGCAAATACCCACGCCGTCCGTGGCCGGGAAGGATCCACTCGAACCGGTGTTCGGCGAGTCTCGACATCGATGCCGTCTGCTCGGTCCAGTCGTACCAGCAGACGCTCTTCCAGGCGATGGGCCGGTGTTCGAAAGGATTCCATGCCAGGTGATCGCCAGTGAATAGGAACCGGTCTCCGTAGAGCAGGCAGGCCGATCCCGGCGTGTGGCCGGGAACGGGGATGACAACGAGGTCATCATTGAGGGCGACCGGTTCGCGGCCCTCAATCTTGCGTTCGACGCCGCGGGTCGGCAGGGTGATGTCGTCGGCATGAAGGACCCGCGCGCAGCCGAAATGATCGCGGAACTTCTGGTGATCGGCGACATCGGCGCGATGAGTCAGAAACAGAGTGGCGATGCCGCCGATCTCTTCGATGCGGCGGACCAGCGGCCTGGCAAAGCGAGGTGAATCGATCATCACGTTGCCTTGCGGACGGACGATCAGGTAGCTGGCGGCGCCGAAACTGATCTCGGCGTGATAGCCGCAGTGATAGACGTTCTCGTCGATAAGTTCGGGAAAGGCCGCTCGGGCCGGTCCGAGGTCGGCTTTGNCGACGATGCCGATGGCCGCGACCGGGCAGGCGACAACGGCCATGAGCGCCCGACGGCGTTCGGTTTCGGTTGTCGGCTGGCGGTAGACACGCGATTGGTCGCCGGCGGCGTCGAAGGTCGCCGGCGCCAGCCATCGGCATGTCGCACAGTCGATGCAGGTCTCGTCGACGTAGACGTCGCCAGGGACGTTTGTTGCCAGACGTTTCGAGACCGCAGCCAACCGTTAAGCCGTCGTCAGCCCGTGCGTGGCGAACGGCAGGGATCGGATCCGTTTGCCGGTCGCCGCGTGGACCGCATTGGCCACTGCCGGACCAATCGGCGGAACACCGGGTTCGCCGACGCCCGTCGGCGCCGCCGCCGAGGGCACGATGTGCACCTCCACCGCCGGCATCTCGTCGATGCGCAGCGGCAGATAGTCGTGGAAATTCGACTGCTCGATCCGGCCGCCATCGAGGGTTATGGCATTGTGCAGAATGGCGCCGAGGCCGTAACCGATGCCGCCCTCCATCTGCGCGCGCACCACGTCGGGATTTACGACTCGTCCGCAGTCGACGGCGCAGACGACCCGCTCGACCTTGATCTGGCCCGATGTATCGACCGCGACATCGGCGACCTGGGCAACGTACGAATTGAACGACTCGGCGACGGCGATGCCCCGGCCGCGGCCGGCCGGAACCGGTTTGCCCCAGCCCGCCTTCTCGGCGGCAAGACGCAGAACCGCCGCGTGGCGCGGATGATTGCCCAGCATGGACAGTCGGAACTCGACGGGGTCGCGGCCCGCCGCCTCGGCAAACTCGTCAATAAACGTTTCCAACGAGTAAGCCGTGTGCGTACTGCCGACCGAACGCCACCACAACACCGGCACGCCGACGTCGGTGGTGTGCAGGTCGATGGCGATGTTGCCGATGGCGTAGGGCAAGTTCGACGCGCCCTCCACCGACGTCCCGTCGATGCCGTTCTTGATGAAGGCGTCGGCGAACGGCGTGTTGCGGAGGATCGACTGGCCGACAATCCGATGCTGCCAACCGACGAGGTTTCCTTTCGCGTCGAGGCCGGCGCGCATGCGGTGGTGATACATGGGCCGGTAGTATCCGCCCCGGATGTCGTCCTCCCGCGTCCAGATCACCCGAACGGGCGCACGCCCGCCGATGGCCTTGGCTACGGCGACCGCCTCGCTGACCATGTCGGCGGTCGGTGTGGCGCGACGCCCGAAACTGCCACCGGTCAGCATCGTATGGACCTGGACCTGCTCGGGCTTCAGCCCGGCGATGGCAGCAGCGGCGCCCTGGTCGACGGTGGGAAGCTGCGAGCCGGTCCAGACCTCGCACGAGTCCGTTCCGAGCTTCACCACGCAATCCAGTGGCTCCATCGGCGCATGAGCGAGGAACGGGTATTCGAACGACGCTTCGAGGACCTTGGCGGCGCCCTCGATCGCAGAGTTGGCGTCGCCCTCGACGCGAACGTCCAATCCCGGTTTTTCGGCGAGTTCGCGGTATTCGGCCATTAGCGAGTCGCTGCTGCGGGTCTCGGCAGTGGTCAGGTCCCAGTCGATGGTCAGTGCCTCGCTGCCGGTCTTGGCCGGCCAGAAGCCGTTGGCGAGCACGGCGATGCCCTGCGGGATTTGCGCGACATCGCTGACCCCCTTGACCGCCATTGCGGCGGAGGCGTCGAAGGACCGGACTTTGGCGCCGAACACGGGCGGACGCGCGATCACCGCCGTCAGCATCCCTGGCAGCGTGACGTCGATGGTGTAGGTCGCCTGACCCCGGGCCTTGGCCGGCGAATCGAGTCGCGGCACGTCATGGCCGATCAGCGAGAAGTCCTTGGGGTCCTTGAGCGGTACCTCGGCCGGCACCGCGCGGGACGCCGCCGCCTCGGCCAGCTCGCCGAAGCGCGCGCTGCGGCCGGAGGTTGCGTGGGCGATCACGCCTTTCTTGACGGTGATGTCCTTCGCCGGCACGCCCCAGGCATCGGCAGCCGCACCGACGAGCATCGCCCGTGCGGTGGCACCGACGCGGCGCATCTGTTCGTAGCTGTTGGCGATGGATGAGCTGCCGCCCGTGCCCTGTACCGGACCCCAGTGCAGGTTGTTGTAAAGCTTGGCGTTTGCGGGGGCCGATTCTGCCCTGATCTGCGACCAATCGGCGTTGAGCTCCTCGGCGACCAGGGTCGCGAGACCGGTATAGGTGCCCTGGCCGAATTCGATGTGCTTGATGAGAACGGTCACCGTGTCGTCGGCTGCGATGCGGACAAAGGCATTGGGGTCAAATGGGGCAGCACTTGCGGCCCCGCTCGCGGCGGCCCGGGCACCTCGGGTCGGCAGGTGGACCCCGATAATCAGGCCGGCACCGGCGGCGGCACCGGTTTTGAGGAACTGGCGGCGGGTCGGTTCGATGGTCGGTGTCGAAATGGCGAACATGGCGTCAGCCCTCCATCGTCCGGGCGGCTTCATGGATCGCCGCGCGGATGCGGACGTACGTCGCGCAGCGGCAAACGTTGCCACGCATGGCCTCGTCAATGTCGGTATCCGTCGGTTTTGGGTTCTGGCCGAGCAGGGCGATCGCCGACATCACCTGTCCCGACTGGCAATAGCCGCACTGGACCACGTCGAGCTTGTCCCAGGCAGCCTGCACAGCTTGTGCGGCCTTGCCGGAGACGCCCTCGATGGTGACGACCTCGGCGCCGTCGACGTCGCCGACGACAAGAGAACAGGACCGCATCGGTTCGCCGTCGATGTATACGGTGCAGGCACCGCATTCCGCCATTCCGCACCCGAATTTTGTTCCCGTGAGGCCGAGCGTGTCCCGGACGACCCACAGCAACGGCGTTTCCGCATCCACGTCGACGCGATGCGTCCGCCCGTTAACCTTGATGGAGATCGACATTGCTTCCCCGCTTCCCTGGTCACGATGGCGATTAGGTAGGAAACAAGGCGCCTTTCGTCCAATCAAATCTCGACAGTCTGGCAGCCACCGGTTCATGGTCGACGGATCGGCGCCGACCTATACTCCTCCGTCATGCCCGATCGCACCGAAACCGAAGCTCGCTTGCACCTTCCCGACGCACCGGCGATGGTCGCCGGACTCCGTGATGTCATCTGGCTGGACCCCACGGGCGAGATCCAAACACTTGATCACGGTGAAACGGCAAAGCGCTTGCTTGACGGCGCCGTGCCCCTGGTGTGTCACGCCCGGGCCGCTGCCAGGCGACTTGGTATATCGCCGTTTCCGGCCCATGACGTGCTCGAGCTCTTCGCCTTCGTCCATCCCGCGCGCTTCTGCGTGCCGACGATCCGCGGGTTGTGCCGTTTTGTCGGGTTGCCGGTCCCAGAAAACGCCGTGCGGGAGGCGGAAGCGCTTGCTCATGCGGCACGATCGCTGCTCGTCGAGTTGGCGCGCGTGCCCGGCGACGATGCCACAGGCGTCGCCTGGTCGATGGCTCGCGGCAATTGGCCATGGGGCCCTGCCGTGCTGTCGGCCCTCTCGGCCGGTGCCGAGCCCCATTCGCGAAACCTTGCCGAAGGCCTGAAGGTGTGGTTCCGGCTCCGCGAATGGCAGGAAAGCGGCGGCGAGACGGCCCCCGAATGCTGGCCCGTGGAGCCGGTTGAGGCGCGGGCTCGGTTGGTGCAGCTCCTCGGCGACGACGCAGAACCGAGGCCCCAACAGATGCGCTACGCCTCTCATGTGTCGGCAGCGTTCGCCCCGCGCGAGGCCGCCGGCAGTCCGCATCTTGTGCTCGCCGAGGCCGGAACCGGCGTCGGCAAGACGCTCGGTTACATCGCCCCGGCCAGCGTCTGGGCAAAGAAAAACAACGGCACCGTCTGGATCAGCACGTTTACGCGCAACCTCCAACGGCAGCTCGATGACGAACTCGACCGCCTCTATCCGGACCCTTCGGAAAAGGCGCGAAAAGTCGTCGTCCGCAAGGGTCGAGAGAACACCTTCTGCTTGCTGAACTACGACGAGGCGGTGCAGAAGCGTCCGACCATGGGGAATGCCGATTCCATCGCCTTGGGATTGATGGCGCGTTGGGCACTGCGCACCCGCGATGGCGACATGGTCGGCGGCGATTTCCCAGGCTGGCTCGCCGACCTCGTCGGGCGCGCCCCGACGGTCGATCTCACCGATACCCGCGGTGAATGCATCTACGCCGCCTGTCTGCACTATCGGAAGTGCTTCGTAGAACGTGCCATCCGACGCGCCCGGCGGGCTGAGATCGTCGTCGCCAACCATGCCCTGGTGATGATCCAGGCGGCGTTGGGTGGCGGGGACGACGCGGTGCTGCCGAGCCGATATGTCTTCGATGAGGGCCACCACGTATTCGGCGCTGCGGATTCGGCGTTTTCGGCCCATTTGAACGGCGCCGAAACGGCGGACCTGCGGCGCTGGTTGCTCGGCGCCGAGGACCGACGCCGATCGCGCAGTCGGGGTCTCCGCGAACGTGCTGGTGAGCTGGTAAGCGGAGACGAAGCGCGCGCGGCGTTGGACGAGGCGCTGCGCGCCGCCCAAGCGCTGCCTGGTCCCGGATGGCGCCAGCGCCTTGCAGGCGCCACGCCGGTCGGTCCCGCTGAAACATTCCTAGCCCTCGTCCGACAGCAGGTGTACGCCCGCGACCCAGACACGGCGTCGCCCTACAGTTTGGAAACCGATGTCCGTCCGCGTGTCGACGGTATCGACGCGGCCGCCGGTGCGTTGGAGGATGCCTTGGCGAGGCTGGCGAGGCCGCTGGCGAAGGTGCGGATGTCGCTGGCGGATCTGCTCGACGATGAGGCAGCCGAACTCGATACTAACATGCGGCAGCGCATCGACGCGGTCGGCCGCAGTCTGGAACGTCGGGCGCTGATCCCCATCGCCGGCTGGCGGTCCATGCTGGGCGCCTTGGCTGAAGACGCGCCAGAGGAGTTCGTCGATTGGTTCGGCGTCGAACGGATCGACGGACGCGAGGTCGACGTGGGCATGCATCGTCATTGGATCGATCCGACGCGTCCCTTTGCCGCCGCTGTCGCCGAACCGGCAAATGGTCTGCTGATCACGTCGGCGACCTTGCGGGATGGCACCGGCGAGACCGATACCGATTGGGAGGCGGCAGAGGTCCGCACCGGCGCCCGTCACCTATTTACCCCACCGGTGCTGTCGGCGGTGCCGTCACCTTTCGACTACGCCAACTGCACGCGCGTCTTCGTTGTCACCGATGTCGGCCGCGACGATCCGGCGCAGGTGGCGGCGGCGTATCGAGAGCTGTTCTTCTGCGCCGGTGGCGGCGCACTCGGCCTGTTTACCGCGATCAACCGGTTGCGCGCCGTTCACGGACGGATCGCCGGCCCGCTGAATGCCGCCGGCATTCCGTTGCTCGCCCAGCACGTAGACGGACTGGATACAGGCACCTTGATCGACATCTTCCGTGCCGAGGACGATGCCTGCCTGCTGGGCACAGACGCGGTCCGCGACGGAGTCGACGTGCCGGGTCGCTCGCTGAGGCTGATCGTTTTCGACCGCGTGCCCTGGCCACGGCCGGACATCCTTCATCGCGAACGCCGCAAGGCCTTCGGCGGGCGTGCCTACGACGAAATGTTGACGCGCTTGAAGCTCAAGCAAGCGTATGGCCGCCTGGTCCGCCGGGCCGGAGACCGGGGCGTCTTTGTGATGCTCGATCGAGCCTTGCCATCGCGGCTGCTCGGCGCATTCCCGCAGGATGTCATCGTGCATCGGCTGGGATTGCGCGACGCGGTCGCGGAAACCAGGGCGTTTCTCGCCGAGGGTCCGCCCGAGGTGACAAAGCAATGATCCGCCGCGCGTTCGCCGTTTTTGTCGTCCACCTGTTGTCCTTGCCGACAACGGCGCATGCCGACGGCGCGCTCGCTGGTTTCGATGCTTTCGTCGAAGAGGTCATGGCTGAATGGCAGGTTCCGGGGATGGTCGTGGGCGCGGTGCGCGGCGACGATGTGATTCTTGCCAGACCCTACGGCTTCGTCGATGAAGACGGGACGTTGCCGGTTACCGAGAGGACCCTGTTTCACCTCGGTTCGATCACCAAGTCGTTCACCGTCACTGGGCTCGGCATGTTGGCCGATGAGGGTCGGCTCGACTGGGATGCCACGGTCCCGTACGTATCTCCCAGAGTTCGAACTCGTGGACCCCAGGGCGACACGCGACGTGACCGTCCGCCAACTGGTCACCCATACAAGCGGGCTGCCGCGCCATGATGTGCTCTGGTACGCCGACACCTTCAATCGCGAGCAGCTCATCCGCCGTCTTCGGTACCTCAAACTGACGGAGTCCCCGGGCACGCGTTTCCAGTACAACAATCTGATGTTCATGGTCGCTGGTGCCGTGGCTGGCCGGGTCGCCGGCACGTCGTGGGAAGACTTCACGCGCGAGCGCGTGCTCAAGCCCTTGGATATGTCCGACACCCGGCTCTCCATCGCCGGGTTCCGCAGCGCTGGCGACATTGCCCAACCCTACATCTTGAATTCGACCGGACGAGTACCGGTGGACCTGCGGGACACAGATGCGATCGCCCCCGCCGGCGGCGTCTATTCCAACCTCGCGGACATGATCCGGTATTTGCGGTTTCACCTGAATAAGGGTCGGGTCGAGGAGCGGACCCTGATCCGCCGGAACACGGTCGAGGAATTGCACACCGGCGTTATCGGGGCTTCAGATGACCTCAAATTCAACGAACTGTCGATCAGCCGCTATGACATGGGGTTTTTCGTCACCCGATACCGCGGTGAGAGGCTGGTCCACCATCCGGGGGTGATCAACGGCTACAAGGGACGTCTGTCGCTGGTGCTGGACCGCGATCTCGGCATCGTCGTGCTGAGCAATCTCTCGGGAAGCAATCGAGCACCAACCATCGTCACGTTCGCCTTGATCGATCGTTTGCTTGGTTTGGAGCCGATCGATTGGCCGGCACGCTTTCGCACCGTCGGGCGCGCCGACCGTGAGCGCACGTTCGCGCGCAAGAAACGGGCGAAGCGTGAGACGTTGCGGCCGCGCGATCCTGCCCCGCCGGCCTATGCCTTGGCCGACTACGCTGGTCGTTATGTGCACCCCGGCTATGGATCGATCGACATCGCGGTCGATGTCAACATCCGAAACCGCTTGACCGGGTCGTTCAATGGCAAGGTTTTCTCGTTGGTCCACGTGAACGGCGAAATTCGGCGGGTCGCCAAAGCAACATGGCCGATCCGACGGGGACTGAAGGTGACGTTCGCCGACGACGGCGATGGCAAGGTCGGGGCGCTGAAGGCCGCCGTGGCGGACGGGCCGACCTATCGGTTCACCGTCGGAGACGTGACGTTTCGCAAGATTGGCAGCTGAAAACCTACGTCAGCTCCGCCGCGGCGCCAAAGCAATGAACGCGATACCAGCGATCATCGCCGCAGCTGCAGCCCAGAATGCCACCGGCGAATACGTGGGGATGTCGCCGACAACGCCAACGACATTGCCCAGCGAGCAGATGTCCGTGGTGTAGTAGAAGCAGTCGCTCGCCTCTTTGACGCGGTCGCCGAGGACCTGCTCGAAGAAGCTGTACCACCACACGATGGCGGCGCCGAGCAGGATCAAACCCACGATCAGAAGCGTCTTACCGACCGTTGCCATGAACGTCTCTATTGTTGCGTTTCCCTATGGTACCCAAAGTTCACCGAGGGTGAACAGAATCGACAGCGTCAGCACGGACACGACGGTCGACACCAGGATCGCTGTCGACGACCGGTCCTCAAAAAGCCGGTAATTCTGGGCCACGACAAAGGCGGCGGCCCCAATCGGAACCGCTGCCATCATCACGCCGACCTCCGTCCATTGAGGTGGGACGTCAAAGACGTGCGCGGCGAAGAACCAGGTGGCAAGCGGGTGGACGATCAGCTTCATCGCCGTGATGACGCCGACTTCCGGGGCGCCGCGTGCGATCGGAATGCCGACGAGAAACAAGCCGATCGCGAACAACGCCGAAGGTCCCGCCGCGGCGCCGAGAATGCCGCAGAACCGGTCGACCGGGATTGGGAGTGTCAGCCCGGAAAACGACCAGGCAATCCCCGCGAGGGCGGAAACGACGAGGGGATTGCGGGCCAGGGCGGCGGCCACATCACTGACGATCCGCGCTTTGCGACCCTCGCTCAAGCCGATCTCGATGAGGGCGATGGCGGCCGCGACGACGACAATAGCCGGAATGATCACCGCGACGACGGCAGGGACTCGTGCGTCCTCGCCGAACGCGGCGATGGCCAGCGGGATACCCATGTAGCTGGTGTTGCCTAACACCGATGTCATGCCGGCGAGTCCGGCCTCGGCCAACCTGCGGCGAAACACGATCATGGACACAACAATGGTCAGCGCCATGGTTATGGCGAGACCGCCGGTGAACGCACCGATGAACGGCCAGTTCAGGATCTCCTGGGGTTCGACCCGTGCCATCGAATGGAACAACAGGACCGGCAAAGCGATCCAATAGACGAAACGGTTGAGCGCCTCGCTGCTTTCCGCACCAAGCACGCCGAACCGCCCGGCGAGGTAACCGCACAGGATAATGGCGAAAACCGGCAGAACGGCGTTGATGATGGAGTCCACGCGTGGCGCCCGTGAATGTCGAAAGTGAAAGAGGCCGCGCCCTTGGACGCGGCCTCTCGTCTGCGAACGATTGGGCTTTGGTTTAGAAGCCCATGTCGCCCATGCCGCCCATGCCGCCGCCCGGCGGCATCATCGGCTCTTTCTTCTCGGGCTTTTCGGCGACCATTGCCTCGGTGGTGATCAGCAGGCCAGCGACCGAGGCCGCGTCCTGAAGCGCCGTTCGCACCACCTTGGTGGGGTCGATGATCCCGGCCTTGAACATGTCGGAGTAGGCTTCCTTCTGGGCATCGAAGCCGAGATTTTCGTCATTGGATTCGAGAAGCTTGCCGGCGACCACGGCGCCATCGGCGCCGGCGTTCTCGGCGATCTGACGGACCGGCGATTGCAATGCCTTGCGGACGATATCGACCCCAACCTTCTGGTCCGCGTCCGCGACCTTCACCTTGTCGAGGACCTTGGCGGCGTAAAGCAAGGCCACACCGCCGCCGACGACAATGCCTTCCTCGACCGCCGCGCGGGTGGCGTGCATGGCGTCGTCGACCCGGTCCTTGCGCTCCTTCACCTCGGTCT
>Ga0049102_10000045_pt1 | contig 29589 bp, 28 predicted proteins | sample WorMetmaBAHAMAS2_FD_55017 | JGI IMG/M metagenome (GOLD analysis project Ga0049102, IMG submission 55017) | Marine gutless worms symbiont microbial communities from Max Planck institute for Marine Microbiology, Germany - Inanidrilus... | ecosystem: Host-associated > Annelida > Digestive system >...
ACAATCAGCAGCGGCCAGAGATAGGCGATCAGGCTGGCTTCGACCGCCGGCGCGTTCCTCAACGCCATGAAATAGAAGAAGTGATAGCCAAACAGGCCACCGACGCCGAGCAGCCACACGGCAGGCGGCCAGCGCAAGTGACGCATCACCGGTCCGCCAGCGATCAGCCAACGCGCGGTCGCCAAAGCGAACGCCACCGTGAATGACATGGCCACGAGCTGAAAGGGTGGGACCCGCCCGGTGAGCGTCGTCAACAACGCTAGCGTCGCCCACATCAGGATGGCGGTGAATCCGATCGCGGTGGCGCGCACGCTCCGCGCCGCGGACGCGGCGACCGACGGCGGAGGTTTGTTGATCAATCCAGAATCCCCCCCCCTGTCCGGCCCCGACGTTCTGTCGGGGTCGCGTCGTTGGATAGGGAGATCGCGCTGGCTTGACAAGCGGCCGGGCGGTGGCCCCGGGGTTAGATCACCGGATGCAGCAGGTCGGGATTGGGGATCGGCGGCTTCTGCGAGTAGTCATAGAAACCCTTGCCCGTCTTCCGTCCCAGGTATCCAAGCTGAACCAAACGGGTCAGCGTGTGCGGCGGTGCATGATGTTCGGAACGCACGTCCAGATAAATACTCGTGGACATCGCTTCGACAACGTCGAGGCCGATGTAATCGGCAAGTTCGAACGGCCCCATGGGATGAGCAGCACCCCATTTCATGGCGTTGTCGATGCTGTCGATGGTGCCGGTGCCGCGCTCCAGCATGCGAATGGCATTGAGCATGTAAGGCGTCAGCAATCGGTTGACGATGAATCCCGTGGTGTCCTGAACCAGCACCGGATCCTTGCCGATCTCCTGGCAGAACCCGATCAAGGTCTCGACGGTGGCGTCCGAAGTCTCGAAGGCGTGAATGACCTCGACAAGACCCATCACCGGCGCCGGATTGAAGAAGTGCAAGCCGGCGACTCGTGCGCGCTCCCTGCACACGGCCATCATCGCCGTGACCGACAACGTCGAGGTGTTGGTGGTCAACAGGGCGTCGGGGCGGCACACCCCCTCGAGGCGTTGAAACAGTTCCTTCTTCGTACCGATGTCTTCGATCACCGATTCGACGACCAAGTCGCAATCGCCGACGGCCGCTTCATCGCTGGAGAAGGAGATCCGTCCCATGATCGCGTCTTTCTCGGCGGCTTCCATTTTGCCCCGTTCGACGATCTTGCCGAGACTTTTGTCGATGGATTGCTGGGCCCTCTCGGTCGAACCAGGGGTCACCTTGACCGCAACCACCTCGCGGCCGGCCTGCGCACAGACGTGCGCGATGCCGAGGCCCATGGTGCCGGTACCGATGATTCCCACTTTCTGAATTGCCATGATCGCTCCCCCAAGAATAACCGAGCGGGCCGGGTGTGCATCGAATCACGCCGGCCATTCGCCCGCCCGCCACACGCCAGGTCAAGCCACCCGGCGATCGCGAAAGAGTCAAATCGTTTACAGGATTTTGCGCCGCGAATAAAGATCATTTCGCAGTTGCAATATGGGAGATCGGAGCCGATGCCCCTCATCTTTTCGAGTTAATTATTTGATAATAAAAAATAATATCGCGCCAACTGCCCGGCTTGGTGTTCGATGATATCGCATTGCGATAAGCTCAAAGGCGCGGAAATTCGCGTGACGCGCATTTGGCGGCCGATTTCTTTCGCGCCTGCGTGTTTGCGAGGTTTGCAATGCAGCATCTTATCGCCGATACTTATTGGCACCATTTCGTCTCTGAGACGAACGCGAAAGGGTATGGGCAATGGCTCAAAAGCAGGGGTCTCGAGCCGATCTTCGGGTCGGCAACGGGCCAATCACGATCAAGAAGTACGCCAACCGGCGGCTCTACAACACGGCGACAAGCAGTTACGTCACCCTCGATCATCTCGCGCAAATGGTGAAAGACGGCGACGATTTCGCGGTCTTCGATGCGAAGACCGGGGAAGACATAACGCGCTCAGTGCTGACCCACATCATCGTCGAGGAGGAATCGAAGGGGCAGAAACTGCTTCCGGTCAGTTTCCTGCGCCATCTGATCAGCTTCTACGGCGACAGCCTGCAAGTGCTCGTGCCACGCTATCTGGATTACACCATGCAATCGTTCACCCATAACCAGGAACGGATGCGTAGGCAGATGCGCGAGGCATTTGACGGACTTATGCCGTTCGGGCAGTTCGAAGAGATGAGTCGGCAGAACATGGCGATCTTCGAAGGTGCGATGAAGATGTTCAGTCCGTTCTTCGGCGAGGACGAGGTGCGCAAGGAAGAAAGCGACGAGAAGGCGCCGATCTCCGAGGACCAGATCGAGGAACTGCGCTTGCGCTTGAATCACATACAACGCCAGCTCGACGATCTTGCCGGCCGCAGCGGACCCAAGGGCATCAAGTAGGCCGCTGGATACAAAATCCTCGTTCGCTCAGTCCCCGTAGCGGGGTTCTCGCGTCCGCGAAAGCTGGCGTACGATGACGGCTGCGCCAGTTCGCTTAACCGTAAATTCTCCCATCCGATAACTTGCGCTATGGTTTTTGTCGAAAGCTGCTATAGTACGCGTCCTGCGCGGAAGGGGCGAACGCTACTACGGCATCTTGGTGTAGAAACGCTTTGTTTCGCACGCGCGAGACGGGAACGGTTGTCAGGGGCTGAGCAACCGCTTTGACGTGTGTCGATACCCGACGCGTCCGGGGGGCCGTGCGGGTCGTGTAAACAAAAGGACGCTCAGGGGAAGCGTTTGATTCCGGGAGGTCCAGAGCATGGTCCCGTTTGATGGAGAGGTGAAGACGGTGAACCGGGCAACCGACGTCGACCGCTATGTCGGCAGCCGCATTCGGGAGCGCCGGGTTATGTTGGGGCTCAGCCAGCAACAGATGGCCGACATGATCGGCGTCACATATCAGCAGGCCCACAAGTACGAGCGCGGCATCAACCGGATCTCGGCTGGTCGGCTGTATGAGATTGCGCAGGTCCTTCGCGTGCCTGTGAGCTACTTCTTCGACGGACTCGAAGGACGCAATTCCGAGTCAGAGCTTTCGGTTCGTCAGCGCATGTGCTTGGAACTGGCGCGCAACTTCTCGCAGATTCCCAGCGAGCGCCATCAGGAAGCGCTGAGCCAACTGGCGCGGGCCCTCGCCGTCAAATAGCCCTCAGACGCCGGTAACGAAGACCATTGCCGGCTCCCGGCTTCTGCTGGAGCCGGCAGTTTGGTCTGAGGCAGCGTTTGCGAGGCTGTTTCAGGGCAGTTCGCGAGTCACTCGGAAGCCGAGCCAATAGCTTTTCACTCGAGCATCGTTCTTGAACCGCCAAGCAGAGCGGATGTTCTTCTTAACGTAGTACCATGACCCGCCGCGGATGACGCGTTTGCCGCAGTCGCCGTCGGTGCGGGCCGAGCCGTCGGCGGGCGCGTTCTCGTGGTTGGGATTCCAGCAGTCCTCGACCCATTCCCAGACGTTGCCGGCGGTATCGAACAGACCGTAGGGATTGGCCTCGAATGATCCGACCGGCGCTGAACCGAGGCCGCTCCACTCGGCACCACAATCGCGGCAGTTGGCAAGGTTCTCTCCGATCTCGTCGCCCCACCAGAACTCGGTCACCGTGCCACCACGCGCGGCGTATTCCCATTCGGCATCGCTGGGCAGCCGGTAGGTCTCTCCGGTCTCAGCACTGAGCCAGGCGACATAGCCCTTCATCTGCTTGAACGTCAGGTTGATCACCGGCCGCCGACCGCGTCCCCACTTGTGGTCATCGGGTTCGTGTTCGCAGGCTCCCGCGTCGAGGCAGGCCTGCCACTCGTCGAACGTGACCTCATACCGCCCGATGGCGAACGGACGCGCGATCTTGACTCGGTGTTCCGGAAGTTCCTGTTTGTAGCGACCCCCAAGACCCATAACGAATGCACCGGCCGGTACGACCACCAGTTCCGGGCAGGTGTCGCAGTCACGGAACACGTCGCCGGGTCTGTACTCTGTTGCGCCTGCTGTCGGCGAAGCCGCAATCAATGACACCGACGCCACTGTGAGGATCTTTGTCCAGTATCGAAACATGATCCGGTTCTCAATGTCGACCGACCGGCATTATCGCCGCGCCGAAACGCATCGTCGAGGTCGAGGGCCTACCGACGATCGGGTTTGTAGGATCATGAAGAAGAAAGTTGGAGCGGGCGATGGGATTCGAACCCACGACTTCAACCTTGGCAAGGTTGCGCTCTACCCCTGAGCTACGCCCGCGTAGACCGCCCCCAGGGCGGTGACGCGCGATATTAAGCGATGACAAGGGCTTTGCAAGGGCGATTGTCTTTGCCGACTCGGCGCTTGAGCCCGCATCCGCCGTTGGTTAGGGTCCGCGCCATGCCCGCCACCGAAGACGACCTGTTCCAGCGTCTCGCCGAACTCGGTATCGAGACGACAACCGTCCGCCACCCGCCGGTCTACACCGTCGAGGAGAGTAAGGCGCTGCGCGGCGATCTTGCCGGCGGCCACATCAAGAACTTGTTTCTCAAGGACAAGAAAGGCGCCCTGTGGCTGGTGGTGGCGCTGGAGGATCGGGCCATCGATCTGAAGGTGCTGCGCCATGCGATCGGCGCGGCGCAGCTGTCGTTTGGTAAGCCCGAGTTGCTTTTCGACGTGCTTGGAATCGAGCCTGGCGCAGTGACGCCGCTGTCGTTGATCAATGATCGCGAAGGACGGGTCGTGCCGGTGATCGACTCGGCGCTGATGGAGTACGACGCGGTCAACTGCCACCCGCTGACGAACGCGGCGACCACGGCGATTGCGCCAGAAGATCTCCTGCGGTTCATCCGCGCCTGCGGACACGAACCAAGGGTCATGGACCTTCAGGGTATCAGCCGGTAACCACCCGATTCGGTGACCAGGATGCGCGCTTGCGAGGGGTCTTCTTCGATCTTCTGCCGAAGACGATAGACGTGCGTCTCGAGTGTGTGGGTGGTGACGCCGGCGTTGTAACCCCACACCTCGTCGAGCAGAACGTCACGGCCGATGACACGGCCGCCGGATCGATAGAGATACTTGAGGATCGCTGTTTCCTTGTCGGTAAGCCGGACCTTCCGGTTTGTGCCGTTGTCGACAAGGAGCTTGGCGCTCGGCTGAAAGGTGTAAGGGCCGATGGTGAACACGGCGTCGTCGCTGCGTTCGTGCTGGCGGATATGGGCCCGGAGCCGCGCCAACAAGACACCGAGCTTGAATGGTTTGGTGACGTAGTCATTGGCGCCCGCGTCGAGTCCGAGGATGGTGTCGGCGTCGGTATCGGCGCCGGTGAGCATGATGATCGGCGATTTGACCCCGGCGCGACGCAACAACCGGCACACCTCCCGCCCGTCCATGTCGGGGAGACCGACATCGAGGATAACGACGTCGAAATAGTCGGCCTTGGCCAGATCCAAGGCCTTGGCGCCGGAATCGGCGGAGACGGTGACGAACTCTTCGTGAAGCTGCAGCTGTTCGCACAGCATTTCACACAGAGTTTCGTCGTCGTCGACCAGGAGGACCCGCTTGCCGTTGCTCATCGGCTTCCGCTGTCGTTTACCACGGCGATCGGACGACGCGTTTCGCGTTCGGACACCTGCTAAAATAAACGGTCCGTGGCGGCGTTCAACCGCCCCGGGCAACCGCGCGCGTCAGCGAAGGCATTGCCCGATTTCCGAAGCAGGATTGCCGAACCTGCGGCGGGCACGGCGTCGCGATGGTTCAACAGAGCCCGGTAATACTTTATCGTCGGCAAAGCAGGACACCGTTCGAGTTAGCACACGCATGACCCGTTCTGACCCCCGCGTCATTCCCATGCCGGCGAGCCGCGAGCCGGTGTCGCTGCTCGCCGTCGACCGGGCGGTGGCGGAATTGCGGCGTGGCCGGATCGTGGCCATCCGAGGCGGCGCCGGCGCTTCCGCAGTGATTCAGGCGTCGGAGGCCGCGACTCCGCAGGGCATCGACAGTCTCGCGGCGATGGCCCGGGATCGCCCGGTCCTGGCGGTAACGGCCCGCCGGGCCACCGTACTCGGCCTCATCGGAGGCGGCGTCAGGGTGGTGAGCGTCGATGCCGGCGACGGTCTCAGTGCGGAACGCGTTCGCGATCTAGCCGACCCGCTTTCGGGCCTGCCGTCACCGCCACCTTTCGATCTGTCGGTCGCCGAAGTCGATTCGTTCAGCTGCGAAAGCGCCGCGGTGATGCTGGCCAAAACAGCCCGCCTCCTTCCTGCCGCGTTGGTCGCGCGGGTGCTGGATCCAGAGGCCGAGGACTTCGCCGCCTGGGCGTTGCGGCATGACCTGTTTCTGGTCGATGCCGGCGACGTTTTCCAATACGAGCACACCGAGGCGCGGACGCTGCGTGTCGTCAGTGAGGCTCGGGTGCCTCTGCTCGAGGCCGAAGACGTGCGGATTATCGCCTTTCGGCCTCTCGATGGCGGGCTTGAGCATTTGGCGCTGGTGGTCGGCGAACCGTCGTCCGACGACGCCGTTCTGACCCGGCTGCATTCCGAGTGCTTTACTGGCGATCTCTTGGGCAGCCTCCGCTGCGATTGCGGCGACCAGCTCCGTGGCGCCATTCGCGAGATCGCCGCGGTCGGAAACGGCGTTCTCTTGTATCTGGCGCAGGAAGGACGGGGGATCGGATTGGTCAACAAGCTTCGTGCCTACGGGCTGCAGGATCGCGGCTTCGATACCCTGGATGCCAATGAGCAGCTGGGTTTCGACGCCGATGAACGGGTCTACCTGCCGGCCGCGCAAATGCTGCGTCAGCTCGGATTCGCCCGCGTTAAGCTGCTGACCAACAACCCGGCGAAGGTCGACGGCTTGGCGGCGTGTGGAATCGAGATCGCGGAGCGGGTTCCTCACGCGTTTCCGTCCAATCGGCACAACGAAGCCTACATGCGCACCAAAGCCGATCGTGGCGGCCATCTGTTCTGAGGTCGGCCGGGACCGCACGGTCGTTTTTGGATCTGGCCGGCAATCTTTGCCTTGTCGCGTTCGGCGACGATCAATCCATCTATCCCTAGCGCCCTGATTTCCGGCGATTTTGGCCGTGGCACGCGGCTTGCGACGCTGACAGACGATCTGGACGAAGGGAGGCCGCATGGACACGGTCCAAACGGCCCTGCTGCCACCGCCGGGCGCCGAGGTACGGTCGAACGCCACGGAATCCCCGCCTTCGAGCGGTGACGAAGGAGGCGGATTCAAGCCGTTCGGCGATGACGGCCTGACGTTTTTCGACCTGCTCGATGTGGTCAATCCGCTTCAGCACATCCCGGTTGTGGCGACCCTCTATCGGGAGTGGACCGGCGACGGCATCGACCCCGTGCCGCGGGTGGCTGGTGGCGGTTTGTTCGGCGGGCTCATCGGATTGGCGGTGTCCGTTGCCAATGTTGTCATCGAAGAATCGACAGGTCGCGACGTCGGCGAGCACGCTATGGCCCTGATCACCGGAGAGGACGGGGACTCGACGGAAACCGTCACAGCGGCCGCGGCGAAACCGTGGGTCAATCCGGACGACCGGCCGCAAACGTTGGGGCCGTCGCCCGTTTCGCAACATCTCGAAGTCCTCGAATGGGCCCGAGCGGAGGTTGCGGCTGTTTCCGGTCCCCCCGCGTCTGTCGCAGACCACAGCGACGTCCTCGCGTGGGCACGCGGCGAGGCGGCGTTCGCTGCTGATGCCGCGGCGGCGGCGGGATTGGCCGCGGCCCAACCCGTTGGTCGCTACCGTGACGCCGTTATGCTTGCCGAGGCCCGCCAACCTCAACTCGATATCCGCGAGTGACATCTCCCCACGTCGGCGGGTTGGCAGCGGTGACGTCGGCTGCTCTATAACAGCGCCATGGATATCTTTGTCTCGCCCGACGGCATGTGCACTTGGGGCGACCGGAGGGTGCGGTGCGCTCTCGGTCGAACCGGAGTCCGAGCCGAGAAGCGGGAAGGGGATGGTGCGACTCCCGCCGGGGTCTTTCCCTTGCGGTCGGTCATGTACCGGCCAGATCGAGTTGCCCCGCCCGCTACCAACCTGCCGGTACGGGCCATTGTCGTTGACGATGGTTGGTGCGACGATCGCGCCGATCCGGCGTACAATCAACTGATTCGCCTGCCGCATTCCGCGCGGCACGAGCGTTTGTGGCGGGACGACGGGCTCTATGATCTGCTTGCGGTGATTGGCTACAACGATGACCCGGTCGTTCCTGGCGCTGGAAGTGCGATCTTTCTGCACGTCGCCGCACCTGGCTACGGTCCGACGGAAGGGTGTGTCGCCGTGGCCATCGCTGATCTGATCGCGTTGCTCGAAGTCTGCGCGACCGGCGATCTGATGACCGTCTGCGAACCCGCCCAATCGGCGTGATGCTGTTGGTCCAGGATGCGGGATCATTTGCCCTGGCAAATCCGTGTGATAGGTATCGCCGATCGGTGATGGCATCGGATGGCGCGGGCGCCATTCACACGGATGATCGGACGTGACCATGCGCAGTCGGTCGCACGCACCCTCGACTGAGGACGACCGCCAACGGGCGTACCATCTGTTCCGCGAGGGCAAGGTTCAGAAGGCGCGGCGTCTGTGCGAGAAGATCCTGCGCAAAACGCCAAACGATTCGTTTGTCCTAGGTCTGCTGGGCGCCGTCCTGTTCAAATCGAAGGATTTCGGGGGAGCCGCGGTGACATTGGAAAAGGCCATTGTCGCCGATCCGAACAACCTCGATGCCATCAACAACCTCGGCGTCGTGTTGAACCTGCTCGAACGCTATGCGGACGCCGCGAGGATTTCGGGGCGGGCCGTCGAACTCGGTCCCAACAGCGCTGAACATCATCATAATCACGGCATCGCTTTGAAGAATGCGGGCCAGGCCTCGTCAGCCCTGGAAGCGTTCCGGCGCGCTGAGGAACTCGATCCGCGGTCGGTAGAGGCCATCAACCAACAGGGAGTCGTTCTCCGTGCGCTCGGGCGCTCGGACGAGGCGATCGAATGTTATCGGCGGTCCCTACGCGTGCAGCCCCGCTTCGCCGAAACCTATCGGCTGCTCGCCAACGTCAGAACGTTCACCGAACGCGATGACGACATCCGCAAGATGGAGCGGCTCCTCGCCGATCCCGGTTCGGGCGCCGGGGATGTCACGCGCCTTTGTTTCGCCCTGGGCAAGGCATACGAAGACATCAAGGACTACGACGACGCCTTCCGGTGTTTCGAACGGGGAAACAAACTGCGGCGCGAGAGTTTTGAGTACGACGTCGGCGAAGACGAGACGAAGGTGCAACGGATCGCTCAAGTCTTCGATTCCGATCTGTTCGAACGCCATCGGAACGAGGGGTGCCCGTCCGATGTACCGATTTTCGTGCTCGGTATGCCACGGTCCGGGACGACGCTGGTCGAGCAGATTTTGGCCAGCCATTCCAAGGTATTCGGAGCCGGAGAGCTGGGTGACGTCGAACGCCTTGCCGGCAGCTCCCGTTCCGGCTCGGGAGCCCGGTTTCCCGAGAATGCCCGTCAACTCAAGACAGACGCCTTTCGCGCCCTCGGCGATTCGTACGTGGCTGGACTTCGGTCCCGCGGCACCGGACAGGCACGGATCACCGACAAGATGCCGCAGAACTTCTTTTTCATCGGGCTGATCCATCTAATCGTACCGGCGGCGCGGATTATTCGTTGCGTGCGCGACCCCGTTGACACGTGCCTTTCGTGTTATTTGCAGTTCTTTGGCGGGCGCCAGCCATTCGCCTGGGACCTCACCGAGTTGGGACGCTACTACCTAGCCTATCAGGCACTGATGGACCATTGGGCTTCCGTCTTGCCCGGCCGCATCCTGGAGGTTCGCTACGAAGATCTCGTAGCGGATACCGAAACCGAGAGCCGCAGACTGATCGACCACTGTGGATTGGCATGGGAAGACGGGTGCCTGGCCTTCCAGCGAACCGACCGCCCGGTCTTGACGGCCAGCGCGTCGCAGGTCCGACGCGGAATCTATACCAGCTCCGTCGCCCGATGGCGCCGCTACGAACGCCATCTTGGCCCGTTGATCGAGGCCCTCGGACCAGCGGCGGCAACGGATTGACCGCGCCACTCAAGCGGGAGGAGGCGGACGCTCGCCGAAGATCGCCGTGCCGACCCGCACCAGGGTCGCACCGAATTGCACGGCAACCGGAAAATCGGCAGTCATGCCCATGCTGAGCTCGGCGAGCCCGTTGCGCGCGGCGATATCGCGGAGCAGGGCGAAATGCAGGGCCGGCTCTTCGTCGACGGGCGGTACGCACATCAGGCCGAGTACCGGAAGCTCAAGGACATCAATGCATTCACGGACGAAGGAATCGGCGTCGCCGGGCAGAACGCCATGCTTCTGGGGTTCCTCTCCGGTGTTGACCTGCACCAGCACGCCGGGCCGGTGGCCGGTGCGGTCCATGGATCCGGCCAGAGTGCGGGCGAGTTTGGGACGATCGACGCTTTCGATAACGTCGAACATCGCCAAGGCTTTGGCCATTTTGTTGGTCTGCAGCGGACCGACCAGATGGAGACGAAGATCCGGGAAGGCTTCCCGTAGTACTGGCCACTTGGCCTCCGCTTCCTGAACGCGGTTCTCGCCGAAGACGCGATGGCCCGCCGCGAGCGCCTTCCTAACGGTTTCCCCAGGATGGGTCTTGGCAATGGCAACCAGGGTCACAGCATCGTCCGGCCGGCCGGCGGCGGCAGCAGCGGCGCTGATCTCGGCTTTGACTGCGGCGAGATTGGCGGCAATGTCCGCCTGCATCGCGCTTTGCGTTACCATGGTTTTGGCGGTCATGAGTGCGCCACGGTAAGGGAGGTTGTTTCGGATTGCCGACCGTAGCAGACCTCGCGCGACGCCTCAAATCGAGGCACGCCATGTCCGACCTTCCGCCACTGATCCTGATGACCGACTCCGTACGGTTGCCCGATCCGATGCCCGCGCTGTCCCGCCTGCCTCGCGGAAGTGCCGTGCTGTTGCGTCACTACGGCGAACCGGAGCGCTTTGACCTAGCCGTACGCCTGCGAAAGGTCAGTCGGCGCCTCGGACTACGGTTGTTGGTTGGCGCCGATCCGCACCTCGCTGCAGCCATCGGCGCCGACGGTGTTCACTGGCCGGAAGCCTTGGTCGGCCGGGCGCCCCGCTGTTGGCGGACTTGGCACCGCAACGGTTGGCTGGTCACGGCGGCGGCCCATTCGCTGCCAGCAATCCACCGCGCCACGGCCTGGGGAGTCGATGTGGTTCTGTTGTCGCCGGTTTTCCGCACAGCCAGTCACGTCGACGCTATGCCGCTGGGACCGTTGAAGTTTGCCGCATGGGCCGGGGCGAATCCCACACCGCTTTACGCGCTTGGCGGGGTAAGCCGGTCGACGGTGGCCCGTCTTGTCTCGGGTGGCGCCTGTGGATTTGCTGGAATCGGCTTTTTGGCGGCCGAGGGGTGCCTTGGTGCCTAGAATTGTTGCGTTAATGACACACCGGGAAGTTTTGTTACACCAAGGGTTTAGGTGTTTCTTGACCCGTGAGCGTCCCCGTGGCGGTATTGCGCCATAATCAGGGTGCCGGGTGCACCCGGCGCAGCGTATTGGCCCCCGGAGGGGGGGGTAAGAAGTCAACAACAGGAGTGAGCAAGGTATGAAAAAGGCTCTTTTGGGCACGAGCGCCCTGGTTGCTGCAAGCGTTCTGGCTGCTGGCCCTGCGACTGCAGCCGAGCCGCTGAAGCTTGACCTCGGCGGTTACATGGAACAGTCGATCGGCATCATCGACCATGACGGTGACGCGTCGACCCAGGCCGGCGTTGGCCGTGGTACCGGTCGTGGTTTCGACATCTTCGAAGAGACCGAAGTGTTCTTCAAGGGATCGACGACCCTCGACAACGGCATCAAGGTTGCGGTGGATATCCAGCTCGAAGGTCTGTCGGGCGGTACCGTCAGCACCGGTGACTACATCGACGAAGCGTACATCACCCTGACCAGCCCGACGATGGGCCAAGTGGTCTTCGGTTCGGAGAACATGCCGAACTACAAGATGCACTATGGCGCGCCGACGGTCAGCCGTCAGAACATCGACAGCTCGGACTATGACGGTTTCTGGTCGCCGAACCTCACCGGCCATAGCTATGTGAACTCGGCCTTCGGTAACACCTCGGGCCGGTTCTTCGCCAACGACCCGCAGCAGATCTCTTACTACACGCCGCGGTTCGCCGGCTTCCAGGTGGGTATCGGCTGGGCATCGGACACCGGCCAGGGCAACACCAAGGCCTCGACCGGTCTTGAGGACGGCATCAGCGTCGGCCTGAACTACCGTGGCGACTTCGACGGTGTTGGCCTCAACGCCTCGTTCGGGTGGATGTACTGGGGCGACGACACGGTAGCCAACGCTGCTGTGCGTCCGAACCAGAATCCGATGCAGTTCCAGGGCGGCCTGAACGTCACGTTCTCGGGCTTCGCTGTTGGTGCGTCCTACTCGACGATCAACACGACGGGTGTCGCGAACAGCGGTTCCGAGGCGGCCGTGAACTCCCTCGACTCCTGGACCCTGAACGTCGGCGCCAGCTACAAGACTGGCCCCTACGGCGTCAGCCTCAACTATCAGACGGCCGAAGCCGAAGGCTCGCAGACGGACGCTCTGTTGGGTGATGACGAGTTGGAACGTTGGGAGATTGCCGGCACCTACAACCTCGGCCCGGGCATCAACTGGCATGCCGCCGTTGCCTACAAGGATGAGGAAGGTGAAGCGGTTGGTAACGCCGACGATCTGGAAAGCTGGATCGGCGTCACCGGTATCGTCATCAGCTTCTGATTTCGATCCAAACCGGTATTCGGGAGGGAGCGGCTTCGGCCGCTCCCTTTCTTTTTGCTAAGATGTGATTGCAGGCGGGGCCTCCGCTGGTTGCGCCTGCGGCGGTGATCCCATCGGAACGCGTTCTCGTGTCTCACATCCTGTGGCTGGCATCCTATCCGAAGTCGGGTAACACCTGGCTTCGCGCCTTCCTGGCCAATTTCCTCACCAATGCGGCGCAACCGGTCGACATCAACAGCCTCGATCAGTTTGCGCTCGGCGACATGGTGACCTGGCCGTATGAGCAGGTGTTCGGCGGCCCCGTTGACGACCGCCCGCTCGAGGATATCTACCTCGCGAGGCCCCAGGCTCATCGCCTGCTGGCCCAATCCGGTCCCGGCGTCGTTTTCGTCAAGACCCATAACCGGCTGGCGAAGTTCGACGATACCCCGACGATCACCCCCGAGGTCACGTTCGGCGCCGTCTATCTGATTCGGAATCCCCTCGACGTCATGGTGTCCTATTCCCGCCACTACGGGATCAGCATCGACGATGCGATCACCGGGTCGGGCACGGAGGTTCATTTCCTGCCTCGGCGACCGGGAAAAATCGATCAGGACCTCGGAACGTGGAGTCAGCACGTGCGCGGCTGGACGCTGGCGCCCGGCCTGTTCCGGCACATCATGCGCTATGAGGATATTCTGCGCGATCCGATCAAGGCGTTCAGTGGCGTCGTCGACTTCCTCGGCACGCCCAAGAACCCTGCCAGACTGCGCCGCGCCGTCAAGTTCTCGTCCTTTCGCGAACTTGCCGGGCAGGAGCGGCGCAGGGGATTCTCCGAGAAATCGTCGAAGAGCGACCGATTCTTCTCCGCCGGCAAGGCGGGTACGTGGCGCGGCACGCTTTCCGATGCCCAGGTTGCGCAGGTGATTGAACTGCACGGACCCGTGATGTCGGACTGGGGTTATCTCGACGACCGAGGCAATCCGACCGTCGTGCCGCTTCGTTCTCGACTTCAGTCGGCGTCGTAGCCGTAATAGTCGATCCACGGCTGCAACTGGTTCATGACCGGAGCCAGATCGTCGCTGTAGTTGCGCCATCGGTACCGGGACCGCGTATAGATGGGCTCGGAAACCTGATGGTAGCTCGGCGTGAAAATGCGGCCCCGGGTACGGGCGTGATCGGTGTGCTCAAGGACCGCATCGTCCCATCCGACCCCCAGGAAATCGAGCAGTGCCTCGACCTCGCCCCTGAAGTCGGCGACCAAGTCTTCGTAGCGGATGCGATGCCAGTTCAATGGCAGGACATCCCGGTACTGGCGCCAGAGCTTCATGACCTTGTCGTAGAGGTTGGCCGTGTCCTTGATGGTGAAGAAATTCACCATGGCATCGTTGGCGGTGAAATCTTGCATGAAGCAGCTCAGGCAGGCGTCGCAGGGATGACGCAGCGCGAAGATGAACCGCGCGTCGGGGAAAAGCCGGTAAATCAGTCCGGCGTCGGTTAGATTCAGCGGCATCTTGTCGACGACGATGTCGGTCGGGTCGCGATCGACATACGCGTCGGCGACCCTGAAGTAGGCGTCCCGAAGAGCCATGATGTCGGACGCGCCGAGCGCCGCGAGGGCCTCGGGGTATTCGCCGAACTCGGATTCCAAAAGGCGCGTCACCTCATCCATCGTCGGTCGCTCATCGATCGCCTTCAACCGTGGATGGCTGTCGATGATCTGTTCCAGCAGTGTCGTGCCTGAGCGGGGGAAGCCGACGAGGAATGCCGGGGTCGGCCGCTCATCCGACAGCGCCGGCCGCGACCATCTCTCGATCCAGTCCGGCGTAAACCGGGCTTTCATGTTGTCGAGCTTTTCGAGGTAGCGGGCCTTCTCCGTCGTGTAGCCGTCGCCGAGGTCCTGGGCCAGGCGATTGGCTTTGCGGAACGTTTCGAACGCATCTGCGGTGTTTCCGGCCCGGTCATGGAGCGATCCCAACTGGTACAGGGTTCGAACGGCGCTTTGCGGCTTCAGGTCGTCAACCAGCCGTTCCAAACGGTGGATACCAACCTCCACCCGTCCGGTACGACGCTCGCACATGGCCGCGACCAGGTTGCAGCGCGGATGGTCGGGATCAATGGCGAGGCCACGTTCGGCCGTGGCCATGGCGCCGTCCAATTGGTTGATCTGCTCGTAGAGTGCGCTGAGGTAGCCGAGCGTGTCCGCATTGTCGCTGTCGATGTCGAGGGCACGCTTGAAGGCGTCCTCGGACTGTTCCGGCTGATTGACGTCTTTCAGCGCCTTGCCGAGATTGACCCAGGCGTCGGCGAATCTCGGATTGATCTGGAGTGCCGCTTCGTAGGCGGAGATCGCCTCCTGTCGCCGCTTCAGTTGCCAGAACAGGGTCCCCAGGTTGTTGTGCACCGATGCCGAAGCAGGGTCGAGCGAGAGGACTTGCTGGTACGCCTCCAAGGCTTCGTCATAGCGCTCGAGTTCCTGCAGGACATTGCCCAAATTGTCCCAGGCGGGGGCAAACGATGGCTGCAGCTCGACGGCCCGCCTGTAGGCCGACGCCGCGTCATCCAGTTCCTCCGCTTCCCGCTTTAGGTTGCCGAGGCTGTAGTGCGCCTCGGCCAGCCGGGGTTCGATGTGAAGGGACCGGTTGTAGGCCGCCAAGGCGTCATCAGTGCGGCCTAGTGCCGCCAGCGCTCGGCCAAGGTTGAGGTGGGCTGCGGGGTTTCCCGGCGCCTGCTCAATGCAATGGTCCAGGACCGAAACGGCTTCGTCATAGCGGCCGGACCGCCCCATGATCATGCCCAGCAGCAACAGGGCGTCGGGGTTGTTGGGCATCGCCCTCAGAACCTGGCGACAGAGCGTTTCGGCCTGCGAATCATGTCCGGCCTGGAAATGCTGGACCGCCCCCATGAATGCGCGCCGGGCGTCGGCCGAAGGCCCCCCCCCCGCGGGGCGCGGACCTGGCGATGCTGTTCGGCTCGCCTGCCTGCGCCTGTCTCTTCGGCTCATCCGGATCTCCTCCGCCAAGTTCGAGAAACCTAAATGTTTTGGTTTGTCGACGCCACGGTAGCGTCGTGACGGCGGCGGTGGTTGACACGATTACTCCTCATCGCTACGAGAAGGAGCGTGGTCTGGAGTTTCGACATGGTTTCACCGGCCGTTTTTCGTTCGTTGATTGCCATCACGCTGATCGGCGCCTTGTCGGTCGCGTGCGAGGGTGTTCCGCTCGAAGGTGACTATCCCGAGGACCGGCGTCGTGGCGCTCCGGCCCCGACGACGACCAGCGATCTGGAAAGCCGCGAAACCGTATTCGGCGAGGGCGGTCTCAACGTCTTCGGTGACGACGATAAGAAATCCCGGAATGCCCTTGGCGGCTCGGGCATTGGCGTCAACAGTTTCCTTTGGCGCGCTTCGCTCGACACGATCGCCTTCATGCCGGTGAATTCGGCTGACCCGTTCGGCGGCGTCATTATCACCGATTGGCATTCGCCCCCCGAAACGCCGCGTGAGCGGTTCAAGATGAATGTCTATATTCTCGGCCGTACGCTACGCGCTGATGGTGTTCGGGTGGCCGTGTTCCTGCAAGTGCAGGACAATGTCGGCAGTTGGCGCGATGCGCCGATCGCGGAGCGCACGGGCACGCAAATCGAGGACGCCATTCTGACCAAGGCCCGTCAGCTCCGATTCGAGACCCTGCAGCAATAGTCCTTTAACCGGCCAGCGCCGGAACCATTCTGATCGCGACCCCGTGGACCCGGCGGAGAGCATGGCGCGCTATAACTTCAAGCGAACCGAAGCAAAATGGCAGCAGGCGTGGGAGCAGCGCGGCTGTTTCACCGCGACCGAGGATCCCTCGCGACCCAAGTACTATGTACTTGAAATGTTCCCGTATCCGTCAGGACGGATTCACATGGGGCACGTCCGCAACTACACGCTCGGCGACGTAATTGCCCGCTACAAGCGAGCCCGTGGGTTCAATGTCCTGCATCCGATGGGTTGGGACGCGTTTGGTTTGCCGGCCGAAAATGCTGCCATCGAACGCAACATCGATCCAGGAGAATGGACGTATTCAAACATCGCCACCATGCGCGGGCAGCTCAAGTCGATGGGCCTGTCCATCGACTGGTCGCGGGAGTTGGCGACATGTCATGTCGGCTACTACCATCATCAGCAAAAGACGTTTCTCGATTTCCTTGAGGCCGGGCTCGCCTACCGCCGGGAATCGTGGGTCAATTGGGACCCGGTGGACAACACGGTGCTGGCGAACGAGCAGGTGATCGACGGCCGCGGTTGGCGATCCGGCGCGTTGATCGAACGACGCCAGCTGAGCCAATGGTTCCTGCGCATCACGGCCTATGCCGACGAGCTGCTCGACGCACTGGCGGAGATGGACCGCTGGCCGGATCGCGTGCGACTGATGCAGCAGAACTGGATCGGCCGCTCCGAGGGCGCCCGTGTCCAATTCGTACTGAAGGGCCGGGATGATCGGCTGGAAGTGTTCACGACGCGCCATGACACCTTATTCGGCGCTTCGTTCTGCGCCATCTCGCCCAACCATCCGTTGGCCGCGGAACTCGCCGCGGCCGATCCCGCGTTGGCTGAGTTCATCGCCGAGTGCGGCCGCCTGGGTACGAGCGAAGAAGCGATCGAAACGGCCGAGAAGAAGGGATATGACACCGGGCTTGTCGCCGTGCACCCGTTCGACGACGGATGGGAGCTTCCGGTCTATGTCGCCAATTTCGTCCTCATGGAGTACGGAACTGGAGCCATCTTCGGCTGTCCGGCCCACGACCAGCGCGACCTGGATTTCGCTCGCAAGTACGGTCTTGCGGTCGTGCCGGTGGTCGCGCCCGAGGACACGGACGCGGCGACGTTCAGCGTTGCCGNCGAGGCCTACACGGACGATGGCCGTCTGATCAATTCGCGCTTTCTCGACGGACTGGACGTTCCGGCGGCGAAAGCGGAAATGACCCGCAGGCTTGTTGACGCCGGCGCCGGCGAAGCCGCCATCACCTACCGGCTGCGCGACTGGGGCATTTCACGGCAGCGTTATTGGGGGTGCCCGATCCCGGTCATCCATTGCGACGACTGCGGGATCGTTCCCGTCGCTGAGTCCGACCTACCTTTGGTGTTGCCGACCGACGTCCGGTTTGATGCCCCCGGAAACCCTTTGGACTACCATCCAACATGGAAACATGTTCCCTGCCCCACGTGTTCCAGGCCTTCTCGGCGTGAAACCGATACCATGGATACGTTTGTCGATTCGTCTTGGTACTTCGCGCGTTTTTGTTCGCCGCGGGCGGATCGCCCTCTCGATCGTGCTGCCGTCGACTATTGGCTGCCGGTCGATCAGTACATTGGCGGTATCGAGCATGCGATCCTGCATCTCCTCTACTCGCGCTTTTACACGCGCGCCATGCGGCGGTCGGGACACCTCGGTTTCGACGAGCCGTTCGCCGGCCTGTTCACGCAGGGTATGGTGTGCCACGAAACCTATCGTGACGCCGACGGGAAGTGGCTGTTCCCCGAGCAGATTGAACGCCAGGCCGACGGAACCGTCGTCCAGGTCGAGGGTGGTGCGCCGGTGACGGTGGGCCGCTCGGAATCGATGAGCAAATCCAAGCGGAACGTCGTCGATCCCGAGACCATCATCGATACCTACGGGGCCGATACGGCACGGCTGTTCATGCTATCGGACAGCCCACCCGACCGCGATTTGGAATGGACCGAGGCCGGCGTCGACGGGGCCTGGCGCTACGTCAACCGCCTGTGGCGGTTGATGACAGAATCGGGCCGCGCCGTTGCACCGCCAAGTGCATCTCGACCGGCTAAATTGGAGGACAGCGCGGCTTTCGACGTGTTCCGCGAGATGCACAAGACCATCGACCGGGTCGGTGACGATCTTGAGCGATTTGGCTTCAATCGTGCGGTCGCCCGAATTCGCGAGTTCACCAACGCCCTTTCGGATCTGGAGGGGGACGACGAGAACGCCGCCTGGGTCCGCCGCCAGGCCTTTGAGGCTCTGGCGAGGCTGGTCGGTCCGATGATGCCGCACCTGGCCGAGGAGCTTTGGCAACAGTTGGGACGCGATACGTTGCTCGCGGAAGAGGCATGGCCGGAAGCCGATCCGGCGATGTTGTTGGACGACATGGTGACCGTCGGTGTCCAGGTCGCCGGCAAGCTCCGGGCGACCATTGACATTGTCCGGGACGCCGACGAAGCGGCGGCGCGTTCGGCGGCGCTGGCGCATCCCAATGTCGCTCGGGCTCTGGACGGCAAGGAACCTCGGAAAGTGATCGTCGTCGCCAACCGGATCGTGAATGTTGTGCCCTAACCGGATTGCCGCCGTCGTCTTTGGTCTCGCCCTCCTTTCCGGATGCGGGTTTCGGCCCCTGTATTCCGAGACGGCGATCGGCGACGGCGTGCTCGCCGAATTCGCCGGTGTGGAGATTTCGCCCATCTCCGACCGTTTGGGTCAAAACGTTCACAATCATCTGCTCGATATGCTGAACCCCCGTGGCCGACCGGCGCGTCCGACCTACCGGCTCAAGGTCGAACTCCAGGAGAGTATTCAGAAACTGGCGGTCCGTCGTACGGCATTGGCCACTCGGGCGAATCTATTGGTCGGCGCCGAGTTCTGGCTCGTCGACACATCGAACGGAAAGACCGTCACCTCCGGGACTGCCGATGTGGTGAGCAGCTACAACATCCTCGATTCGGAATTCGCTACGTTGAGCGCCGAGAACAACGCCCGCGACCGGTCGGCGTTGTTGATCGCCCAGGACATCCGCACGCGGATCGGTGTCTACTTCGCTGGACGAGGGGGCGCCGGCGGGTCATCCCAATGAAGATCAGCGCCCGCGATGCCGATTCATTCGTTCGCCGCCCAAATCCGGATTGCGTGGCGGTCCTTGTTTACGGACCGGACGCCGGATTGGTTGGAGAAAGAGTCGCTGCATTGCTCGCCATCGAGTCGTCCAGCGACGATCCTTTCGGCGGTCCCGTGGAGTTGACCGCCGCCGCCGTCAAGTCGGATCCTGCGCTGTTGGCCGATGAAGCGGCGGCGCTTTCGTTCGGAGGTGGCCGACATATGGTGCGCCTCCGCGAGGCGTCCGATGCCGTAGCCGATGTCTTGGCCGATTTTCTCAATGTTGCTCCGGCCGGCGGGCTGGTGGTTGCCGAAGCCGGCGACTTGAGCGCCCGGTCCCCGTTGCGGAAGGTCTTCGAGGCAGCGAAAAACGCGGCCGCGATTCCCTGCTATGCGGACAGCGAAGCGGACATCAAACGCCTCATCGCTGAAATTCTTGCGGCGCACGGAATCCGGATGGAGTCCGACGTCGCGGACTATCTGGTTCAGAACCTGGGCTCCGATCGCGCCGTAACGCGGGGAGAAATCGAGAAACTGGCGCTTTTTGTCGGGGATTCAGGGCACGTCACCGTCGATGATGCGGCCGCCTGCATCGGCGACAGTGCGGCAACGTCCCTGGATGCCGTTGCGACCGCCACCGCTGGAGGGGATGTCGACGCCCTGGATCGATCCCTGAGGCGCGCGCTATCGGAAGGTGTGTCTGCCGTCGGGATCCTGCGGGCCGTTGCGCGTCATTTCATGCGCCTTCATCAGGCACGCGGTTTCGTGTCCTCTGGGAAAACGGCCGACCAAGCGATGGACCTGCTAAGGCCCAAGGTGTTCTTCAAGCAGCAAGGCGCGTTTCGGAGGCAGATTGGTCTCTGGTCCGAAGCACGCATCGCCGGCGCACTGGATATCCTCGTCGAGGCCGAGATCGACTGCAAAAGCACCGGAATGCCGGAGGACATCGTCTGCGCGCGGGCGTTGTTGCGGCTTGCCCAGGCGGCGGCCAGGGACCTCCGTTCCTGAGTCCGATCAGGCCGACAGATCGTCGGATCCGGCGTCGTCGTTCGAGGTGGACTCGGCGATCGTAAGATCGTCGGCATCGGGCGGCATCTGTGCCGGCTCCGGTGCCACCGCGTCCCCGGGCCGCCCGTGGGCGCCATGGGTAAGACGGTGCAAGATGTCGTCCAGCTGCTCCAGGCTGCGGTAAGTCAGCACGAGCGCACCACCGACACCGTCGAAGCGGATTTCCACCGATACGCCGAGCAGAGTCGAGAGTTCGCGTTCGAGGGCGATGGTATCGGAGTCTTTCTCCGGTTTCGGAGCGGCTTTTCGGCGTGGAGCCGCGCCGGTCGTCTCGGCGGCGAGTCGTTCGGTCTGACGGACGTTCAGCCCATTCTTGTCGACCTTGCTGGCGAGCGCTGTCGGATCGGCTGTTCCCAACAAGGCGCGCGCATGACCGGCACTGAGGGTTCCGTCGTCCACCAATCGTTTCACCGGTTCGGGCAAGCCCAGAAGCCGAAGTGTGTTGGCGACGTGGCTGCGGCTCTTGCCGACACTGCGCGCGAGGACTTCCTGAGAATGGCCGAATTCATCCATTAGCCTTTTGTAGGCCTCGGCTTCTTCGAGTGCCGAAAGGTCCTGGCGCTGGAGGTTCTCGACCAGGGCGATCTCCAGCGCTTCCTGGTCGGTGAGTTCACGAATGACAACGGGAACCTCGTGAACCTTGGCGATCTGTGCCGCCCGCCAGCGGCGTTCGCCAGCGATGATTTCGTACCCCGTCGGATCGTCCGGGCGGCGGCGCACCAGAATCGGCTGGAGGATCCCCTTTTCCGCAACCGATTGGGCAAGCTCGTTGATCTGTGCCTCGCCCATGCGATGCCGCGGCTGGTATCGGCCGGGATGCAGGTGTTCAATGGGGACGGTCTTCGCGGCGCGCACCTGGTCCAGGCGGGCGTAGTCCTCGGTATCGTCGCCGAACAGTGCCGAGAGACCCCGACCGAGGTTGCGCCGTTTCTCCGGTGGCGTCATTACGCGACGGCCCGCCGCTCCCGGCGCAAGACTTCGCCGGCAAGATGAAGGTAGGCCTGCGATCCCGCACATCGGAAATCGTGGATCAGCACCGGGCGGCCATGAGATGGTGCCTCGGAAACGCGGACATTGCGCGGGATCACGGTTTCGTAAACTTTGTCACCGAAATGAGCCCGGACGTCTTGCGCAACCATATCCGACAAGTTATTGCGACGATCGAACATGGTAAGCACAATACCTTGTATTTCAAGGGAAGGATTGAACCTGCGCCGCACGCGCTCGATGGTCCGGACCAGATGGCTGATCCCCTCCAGCGCAAAGAACTCGCACTGCAGCGGCACCAATACGGCGTCGGCGGCGACGAGTGCGTTCAAGGTCAACAGGCCCAGCGCCGGCGGGCAATCGATAAGGACGAAATCGCAGTCTCCGGCGCTGGCGTTCAGGGCCCTTCTGAGGCGGTGCTCCCGTTCGTCGAGGTCGACGAGCTCAATTTCGGCACCGGATAGGTCGACACCGGACGGAACGATGAACAGCCCCGGGATGGCCGTTTCCACCATTGCCTCACCAACCGAAGCGGCACCGATCAGCATGTGATAGGCGTTGCTTTGGCGCGCTGCGGGGGCAATGTCCAGGCCGGTGCTGGCATTCCCTTGGGGGTCGAGGTCGATCAGCAAAACGCGGGTGTGAACGGCGGCAAGCGCCGTTCCCAGGTTGATGGCTGTCGTCGTCTTTCCGACGCCCCCTTTTTGGTTGGCGACGGCAATAACGCGGGGGCCCATCCGCCGCGCTTCGGGTTCAGCGTTCATCGCGGCGGTTGATCTGATCCAGTTTGAGAATGACCCCTTCGGGGTCCGAGCGACTCGGGATTCGCCGAACCCGCATCTTCCAGTTTTTCTTGGACGCCGTCAATTCGCTGTCCACTGCCCGGCCCTTGAGAAAAAGGCATATACTCCCCCGCAAGAGCATCGGTTGGGCGAGATCCATGAGATGTTCCAGCGGGGCCAGCGCCCGCGCGGTGACGACGTTCGCCCTCAAGGGCGGCAAGGATTCGATACGGCCATTGTGGACGGTCACATCGGTATCCGTCAGGCGAGCGACTTCTCGAAGGAATACACACTTGCGGCCGTCGCTTTCCACCAGATGAACATCGGCCGTGGACAGCATCGCGTGCACCATCCCTGGAAACCCGCCTCCGCTGCCGAGATCGACGACTTTGGGCCGGCCCTCGGGAAGGAGAGGCACGAGCTGGGCCGAATCGAGGAAATGGCGCTTCCAGGGATCGAGCATCGTCTGCGGACCGACCAGGTTGATCCGTCCCTGCCACTTCTGCAGAAGGATCAGGTAACTGGCGAGGCGGTCCATCTGGTCGCGATTCACGCGGGCCATTTCCTGGAACGCCATGGGAGTGAGGATCTGTTTCACGTGAAACACCCCCGTCGTCGCCCCGCGTGCGGGTATCTAAGCCTGCAGACCTCGCTCGCCGCTGTCCTCTGTCCGGCGGCGGCGGACATGACCCAACAACGCCGTTAGCGCCGCCGGTGTAACGCTCGAGATCCGGGCCGCGGCGCCAAGGGTCGCCGGCCGCGCGATGGTCAGCTTCGCTCGGACCTCGTTGGACAGCCCGCCGATGCGATCGAAATCCAGGTCGGTGGGAATTTCCAGCGCCTCGTCCCGCCTGAACGCGCGCACGTCTGCTTCCTGGCGTCGAAGGTATCCAGCGTACCGTGCCTCAATCTCGAGCTGGGTGCGGATTCCCAAGTCCACCCGGGCAAGATCGGGCCACAAACGGGTGAGCAAGTTCCAATCGGCACCGGCATGAGCGAGAAGGTCCGTTGCCGAACGACGCTGACCATTGCCTGGGGCTTCGAATCCGAGTTGCGCAAGTTGGCCGGCCGTTGCAAAGCGCCCCGCCAGTTCCGTACGGCCCGAATCCAACGCATACATCCACGTAGCGAAAGCGTCGGCACGTGAACGCGTGACCAGCCCATGGGCAAGTCCTTTCGGGGTAAGCCGCTGATCGGCGTTGTCGGCCCGCAAGTGCAAGCGGTACTCCGCGCGAGAGGTGAACATCCGATAGGGTTCACTGGTTCCAAGGGTTACGAGGTCGTCGATCATGACACCGATATAGGCTTCGGCACGGTCGAGCGTGAATCCCTCCCCGCCGCTGGCGCGAAGCGCCGCGTTTGCGCCAGCAATCAGACCCTGTCCGGCGGCTTCTTCATACCCCGTGGTGCCATTGATCTGCCCGGCCAAGAACAGTCGTGGCACCCGCCGGGTCTCGAGTGTGGGGTTGAGTTCGCGGGGGTCGACAAAATCGTACTCGATGGCGTAACCGGGCCGGATCATCGCCGCGTCCTCGAGGCCGGGGATCGTCTTGATCAGGGCACGTTGAACCTCTTCCGGGAGTGACGTTGATATGCCGTTCGGATAGACGGTCGGGTCGTCGAGGCCTTCGGGCTCAAGAAAGATCTGATGACGATCGCGGTCGGCGAACCGCACGACCTTGTCCTCGATGGATGGACAGTACCGCGGACCGGTGCTCTCAATCTGCCCGGAGTACATCGGCGCCCGATGGAGGTTGTCTCGAATCAAGGCATGCGATTCCGCAGTCGTCGCCGTGATGCCACAGGTGATCTGAGGCGTCGTGACCTGATCGGTCAGAAAGGAAAATGGCACGGGCGGATCGTCGCCTCGTTGAGCCGTGAGGCGTTTCCATGCGATGGTCCGACCGTCGAGCCGCGGAGGCGTGCCGGTCTTCAGCCGCCCGAGCGCAAATCCCGCATCGAGCAGACTGCTCGACAACGCGGTCGCCGGCGGCTCGCCAACGCGGCCGGCGGAAATACGATGCTCGCCGACGTGGATGACGCCGCGCAGAAAGGTCCCGGTGGTGATGACGATTGCGCCCGCCTGGATCGATTTTCCATCACCAGTGCGGACGCCCTTTGCAGCACCCGTCGAGTCAAGGTGAACGTCGTCGACAGTTGCCGCCCGGATCTCCAACCCGGCCTGGTCCGCCAACAATTCCTGGACAGCCTTCCCATAGAGGCGACGGTCCGCTTGCGCCCTGGGTCCATGCACCGCGGCCCCTTTGGAACGGTTGAGCACGCGGAACTGGATACCCGCTCGGTCGATGGCCCGTGCCATGATGCCATCGAGGGCGTCGACCTCGCGCACGAGCTGACCCTTTGCCAATCCGCCGATGGCGGGATTGCAGGACATTTCTCCGATGGTGTCCGGGCGCTGGGTCAGCAGAAGCGTGCGCGCGCCGAGGCGGGCGGCCGCGGCCGCGGCCTCAGTCCCGGCGTGCCCGCCACCGACAACAATGACGTCGAACTCTTGCATTGGCCGACTGTACATCCGTTGATGGGACTGTTTCACGTGAAACGTCACTTGCCGATGCAGAAGTCGCGAAAGATCACGTCAAGCATCTCTTCGACATCGACCCGCCCTGTAATCCGCCCCAGCGCCCGCGTCGCCAACCGCAGTTCTTCGGCGGCCAGTTCCACCGATTCCGTTTCCTCGAATCGCCTCAAAGCCTCGGCGCCGCTTTCCAGGGCCGTGCGATGTCGGACGCGTGTGAGTGCCAATCCGGTGCCCCCTTCGAAGCATTCCTGGATGACACCGTGAATCGCCGTCATCAATGACTCCACGCCCTCGCCGGTGAGCGCCGATATGGCAAACGCTGAATGACCGTCGATGTCGACCGGTGCAGAGACCTTGCCCAGGTCACATTTGTTGACCACGGCAATTGTCGCGTCATCCATCATTGCCCGTGTTGTGGAATCGATGGTCGGCCAGACCGCGCCATCGTAAACGGCAATCCGCACATCCACTTCCGCCGCCCGAGAACGAGCCCGCCGGACCCCTTCTCGCTCGATTTCCCCGTCCGTGTCACGCAAGCCGGCCGTATCCGCAACGACGACCGGGTAGCCATCGAGGTCCAGATGCACCTCGATTACATCGCGGGTCGTCCCGGCGATATCCGACACGATTGCCGCTTCGCGGCGGGCAAGCAGGTTCAGAAGGCTCGATTTTCCGGCATTGGGCGGCCCGATGATGGCCAAGTGGATACCGTCGCGCAGTCGCTCACCCTGATGGCCGTCGTCCAGATGAGCCTCGACTTCCGTGCGCACAGCGGCAACGGCTGCCGATACGCCCGCCTCCAGACCTTCGGGGAGCTCCTCGTCAGAAAAATCGATGGTTGCCTCCAAATGGGCCAGTGCGCCGAGCAGACGGCTCCGCCATGATTCATAGAGGCGTCCCAGGTCGCCTCGCATCTGGCGGAACGCCTGGCGCCGTTGCGCCGATGTTTCCGCTGCCACCAGATCGGCGAGGCCTTCGGCGGCCGTAAGGTCGAATTTCCCGTTCTCGAACGCCCGCCGGCTAAACGCCCCGGGATCCGCTGGCGTGAGACCTGGACAATCCGACAGCGCGTCCAAAACCGCGGACACGACTGCACGCCCGCCATGGACATGAAGTTCGGCGACATTCTCTCCGGTGAAACTCCTTGGCGCCGGAAACCACAATGCGAGCCCGTCGTCGATCAACTCTCCCAACGCGTCGGCGATACGAACGCGAGTCGCGACCCGTGGCACCGGAACGGATTGGCCGGTTAGCCGCTCCAAGGCCGCACCCGCGTCCGGTCCCGAGATCCTGATGATGGCGACCCCGGCCGGTACGGCCGATGTCGCCGGTGCGAAAATCGTTCCGGTGGTCATGGCGTCAATGGGTCGCCGCCAGGAACAATGCGGAAAACCACAATATGTGGTAGTCGCTAGTCTTCTAACTTCAACATAAGCCGCTCTACACGACCTTTGTCGATTACATGCCTCTGCAAAATCTCGTCGACGTCGTCCCGAGTCTCGTAGTGGTACCACACCCCTTCAGGATAGATCACAACTGTCGGCCCCAACTCGCAGCGGTCGAGACAACCAGATTGATTGATTCTCACGCGACCCAGGCCAAGTTCCTTCGCCCGCGCCTTCATGTAATTGCGAAGCCGGACTGAGCCCCGTTTCGAGCACGATCCTCGGGGATGACCATCGGGGCGTTCGTTGACACAACAGAAAACGTGGCAATCGTAGTATGGCTCGGGGTCGGTGGGACCGTCCGTCACGATTTCCGGCCCTTGGGCGCCTTCCCCTCTTCGGCTTCTTCCACCGACTCCTTGCTGAACGATGTCATCCGCGACCACAGGAACTTCTGCCACTGCTCGAATCCTTGCACACCTGCCGGCAACCACGTTTCGAGCAGCGCCTTCGGTTCGGTTGCGGCGAGGGCCTTCTTCATTCTTCCCTCGATATCGGCCAAAAGTGCCTGTTGCATTGGTTTCACGTCCGGCAACCCGAACAGCGTGCGTGCTTCGTCCGGCGTGCAATCGACGTCGATATGAATCTTCATGCTGCTATCTCCCCTGTCCCAGGTCCGAGACCGGATATGCCCGAAGCCTCGAATTCCGCCAAAGATGTTAGGGTTGTTTCCCCGTCGCGGTGGCCCAAACTAAGCTAGCATTGGCCACCGGCGCAACGCCGCGTTGTGCCATCCCGCCGCCGTCCAAGCACGAAAGTCCATTGCATGCCCCGGAACCGCCTCGCCGACGAGACCAGCCCATATCTTCTGCAGCACAAGGACAACCCCGTTCACTGGCGTCCCTGGGGTGCCGATGTTCTTGACGATGCCCGCGCCGAAAACCGTCCCATTCTGCTGTCCATCGGCTACGCCGCATGTCATTGGTGCCACGTCATGGCGCACGAAAGCTTCGAGAACGATGACATCGCCGCGCTGATGAACGCTCATTTCGTCAACGTCAAGGTGGACCGTGAAGAACGTCCGGACATTGACGCGATTTACCAATCGGCCCTGGCGCTGATGGGCGAGCACGGTGGCTGGCCGTTGACCATGTTCTTGACCCCAGATGGTGAACTGTTCTGGGGCGGCACGTATTTTCCACCGACCCCGCGATTTGGCCGTCCCGGCTTTCCCGAGCTCCTGCGTGGCATTGCGTCGGCCTACGACAATCAAGCGGACCAGATCCAAAACAATGTCGCGGCTCTGCGGGACGCCCTTACCAAGTTGTCATCACCGACGCCCGGAAAGGGTGTGACGGCAAGCATGGTCGATGACGCTGCGTCGATGGCTCTACGTCTCATTGATCCGATCAACGGCGGCACATCTGGTGCACCGCAATTTCCCCAGCCCGTGTTTTTCCGGTTCCTGTGGCGCGCCTACAAACGCACCGGATCGGCGTTGTTCAAGGATGCCGTGACCACGACCATTTCCGCCATGTGCCAGGGGGGTATCTACGATCATCTCGGCGGTGGCTTCGCCCGGTATTCCACCGACGACAGATGGCTGGTGCCGCATTTCGAAAAGATGCTCTACGACAATGCCCTGCTGATCGACCTCTTGGCCGAGGTCTGGCAAGACACTCGTGACCCGGTTCTGGCCGAGCGGATCCGCGAAACTGTCGATTGGGCGAACGTCGAAATGCGGATCGGGGACGACCGTACGTTCGCCTATGCCGCCGCTTTAGATGCCGACAGCGAGGGTGTCGAGGGCAAGTTCTATATCTGGAGTGAAGCCGAGATCGATTCCGTCCTCGGCGCCGATTCCGCAGTCTTCAAGACCGCATACGATGTTACGTCGCATGGCAATTGGGAAGGCCATGCCATTCTCAACCGCAGTCATGCGCCTACGTTCGGCACGGAGGATCATGAAGCCAAGCTTGCTGACGCTCGCCGTCTCTTGTTCGAGACGCGCCGGCAGCGGATTCCGCCGGCCCGCGATGACAAGGTTCTGGCCGATTGGAACGGATTGATGATCGCGGGATTGGCACAGGCCTCGGCGACCTTTGGCGAGCCGAAATGGTTGGATGACGCTCGCGCCGTTTTCCGGTTCGTTGTCGAGCGCATGGCCGACGGCGATCGCCTTTTCCACTCCTGGTGCGCCGGCACGGCCCGCCATCCCGCGGTTATCGACGACTACGCCAACATGGCGCGCGCTGCCATCGCCCTCTATGAGATCGGTGGTGATGCCGACGCCCTCGATCACGCCGAGCGATGGGTTGCCATTGCGGACCGTCACTACTGGGATTCGTCCGGAGGAGGCTATTACTTCTCTGCCGAAGACACGACCGACGTAATTATCCGCTCGAAGTCCGCGTCGGATCATGCGACACCAGCCGGCAATGGCACCATGGTCGAGGTTCTGGCCCGCCTTTATCACCTCACCGGCAACGATGCCTACCGCCAAAGAGCCGAGACCTTGGTGCAACTGTTCTCAGGGGAGAATCCTCAGTACCTCCTCACCACGACGGGGCTGCTGGCTGGTTATGAACTCCTTGAGCGTGGGGTCCAGGTGGTCGTCGCCGGCCACCCCGATGATCCTGGGACAGCGGCCTTCGCCGAAGCGATCCACACCGCAGGCGCGCCCCTGAAAGTCGTCAGCCGGGTCTCGGACCCGAGCGCGTTGCCCGTCTCCCATCCTGCCTATGGCAAGGCAGCCATCGACAGACAGCCGACGGTGTATATCTGCGCGGAGCAGACATGTGGGCCGCCGCTGACGGATCCCGCCGCACTTCGCGAGGCGCTCACCCGCCGCTGACAGGCACAGACCCTAATGGCCCACCTCTCAGTCAGCACACCGCTTGGGTACATTTCCGTTTTCGAGGAGGAGGACCACCTTGTTGCGGTCGAATTCGGCCGTGCTCCCGATGACGTGCCCTCGCCGCTGCTCGCGGAAGCCCGGAAGCAAATCGACTCTTATTTCGATGGTGCGATGGTGTCCTTTGACCTGCCGATGAAACCGGAGGGCACCCCATTCCAGAAAAGGATCTGGCAACGGATGCGGGCAATCTCCGTAAGCGTCCGGCCTTCCCCACCTTGATGGGTCGCGATCAATTGAGGCAGCACTTTTTGAACTTCTTGCCCGATCCGCAGGGACAGGGGTCGTTGCGG
>Ga0049102_10000070_pt1 | contig 23382 bp, 20 predicted proteins | sample WorMetmaBAHAMAS2_FD_55017 | JGI IMG/M metagenome (GOLD analysis project Ga0049102, IMG submission 55017) | Marine gutless worms symbiont microbial communities from Max Planck institute for Marine Microbiology, Germany - Inanidrilus... | ecosystem: Host-associated > Annelida > Digestive system >...
GCTCCCCTCTCGGCCAATACCTTTGGCCGAAAGTGAATCACCCCGCAGCCGACAACGCCATCGGATTTCTCAACACCCTGCTAGTAGTCGCGCGTCCTCGGTCATGGTGTCGCCCGGGTCGTCCACGTCGCGGAAGATGCGGAAGAACACGAGGTCGCCTCCGGCCGGCGTTCCGGCGATCGTGACGGCGCCGCTCTCGGAGGTGATCAAGACTTGCTCCGCCCCGCTCTGGGCGTTGTCGGTGACGGGGACAGCGACGCCGTAGGCGACACCCGCCGAGTCGCCATCCGACACGGCAACGCCCTGCAGGCTCCAGGCGACACCGGTGGTGACCGCCGCCGCCGTCGTCCAGTAGACCTGGAAGGTGATAGTTCCTTCGTCCCACGACTTGGGGAACGCCATCTGGAACTGCGCGTGCTTGTCGGTGGTGGAAACGAAATCGAGCACCTGCAGATCCGGGTTGCCGGCGGTGGTCTGGATGTCGGTCAGCGCCACGCAGCCGGCGGAGACCGTCGGGCGCATTGCCGCGGCCGGAATCCAGATGGTGTGCTTGCCCTGCTTGACGCCCTTGACCGCATCGAGCGCCACATCGGTGGTGGCTGCGATGAACACGCTCTTGCCGACTGCCGTTCCGCCGAGAGTGTCCTGCGCATCGCCCGTGGTTGCGTCGTTCAGCAGGTTTTGCATAAGCCCGCTGATCGGGACGTTGCTATCGCCGAGGGGGCCGCTGCTGGCGATGGGATCGCCATTGGAATCGAAGGCCAGGTACTTATCGGCCCGGGCGGTCGCTGCCGGCAGGTCGGCAGCGCCGCTCTCCGCCGCCGGCAGTTTCGGCGACCGGTCCAGTTCTTCGAGCACGCGCTGAGCCACCATGATGTTGCGGTCGAAGGTCTTTTCCAGGACCGCCGTCGACAGGTTGCCGCCGGGGGCAGCTCGGTGTTCTGAGTCGCCTCCGGTGCGCGGCGGATGGTCAGCGTGGTGTTGGCGCCCGGCGTATAGTCGACGGGCGTGGTTTTGACCGTGACGGTGCCGCCGCTTCCGCTGCCGGCCCCGCTCAGCGTGTATTCGGTGCCTTCGACCCAGGTGGTCTCGTTGTCGTTGGCATCGGTCAACGTCACCGCCACGTCAGTGTTGGCGAGGAAGTCGAATACGGTCGAGAAGGCCGTCGTCGAGCCGTCACCGATGTAAACGACCTTGGAGGTGGTGGAGGAAAGCGTCATCGCATATCTCCGAGAAATGGTGCCCGGGCCGGCACGGAGCACGATCCAGGCTGGGCGGGTTGGTTGGTTGATTCCGGTGTGAGCTTTGGCTTGCGGGCCGGCGACGACCGTCGGGCGCTTCAGCCCACGGATGTTGGCGGGTCAGCTTTCCGTGACCAGGGCGACGACCCGCGCGTGCCCGTCACCGCCGTCCTCCGGCTCGACCAACACCCAGTCTTCGAACTCGGCGATCCCCTCGAGCAGGAGAACGTCGCGGTCGAGTGCCGAAGCCGATCGGCTTCTCGTCGGGGCCGGCAATATTGCGCTTGATCCGAAACCCGCGATCGCCGATGGCTAGTGCCCGCGTTCACGGACACGAACGACAGAAGCGGGGCAAGTGTGCACATCCTGATCGCCACGGATGCCTGGTATCCGATGACCAATGGGGTCGTCCGGGTGATCGATTCGGTGCGCCTCAGGCTGTTCGACCGGGGCCATCGTGTCACCGTCGTCTCGCCCGACCAGTTCGCCTCCGTCCCCTGCCCCGGCTACGCGGAGATCCCGCTCGCCGTGGCGCCCCAGCGGCGCATCCACCGGTTCCTGAAGAAGGACCCGCCCGACGTGGTCCATATCGCCACCGAAGGCCCCATCGGTAGGGCGACGCGGGCGGCGTGCCAGCGCAAGGGCCTGCCGTTCACCAACGCCTACCACACCGAGTTTCCGCAATACGTGACCGAGCGCATTCCCGTGCCGGTCGACTGGGGCTACCACATCATGCGCCGGTTTCATGCGCCGTCGCGTTGCGTGTTCGCACCGTCGCGTTCGGTAGCAGAGGACCTGACCCGGCGCGGATTCGCCAACGTCTTGGACTGGGCCCATGGCGTGGACACCAAGGCGTTCCGCCCGCGCGGCAAGGGCTTTTTCGACATGCCGCGGCCGATCTTCATGTACATCGGTCGGATCGCGGTGGAGAAGAACCTTCGGGGGTTCCTCGATCTCGACTTGCCGGGCAGCAAGGTGGTCGTCGGGCGGGGGCCGGACCGCGACTCGCTGATCGACCGCTATCCGGATGTCCGTTTCCACCTCGCCCACGGCGACGACGAGCTGTCGCGCTGCTATTCGGCTGCCGACGCGTTCGTGTTCCCGAGCCGCACGAACACCTTCGGCCTGGTCATGCTGGAAGCGATGGCTTGTGGCGTCCCCGTCGCCGCCTTTCCGGTTTCGGGACCGCTCGACGTGCTCGGCGCGAAGGGACCCGTCGAGACCGCGTTCGGCGTCCTCGACGATGATCTGGCGAAGGCGGCGCTTAAGGCCCTGGACAAGTCCCCCGACGCTTGCCGGGCGTATGCCGAACGGTACGCCTGGGACGCGGTGACCGATCAGTTTCTCGCCAACATCGTCGCCGTGGACGGTGGAGAGCGCTCGTCCCTGGCGTCCGCAACGGTTCGCGAGGTCCAAGCCGCCGGGGAATGAGAGTTCGGGGCCGTACGTGGTGGTGACCGAACTTTTTCCGCCTGCTGGCGATCCGGAACGGTGCACCGGTGCGTAACCCGAGAGGGGCGTGCGCAATGGGCGCCCGGCCGGCATCCATGGCAGTCATCGAAGGACGATCAAAATGGCCAGAGACCGGATGTCTAGGGCAGCGTCGGTGAAGCGGCGACGGACACGCAGTGTTCGGGATCTATCTGCTCTTGCGGCGGTGCTGGTTCTCGGCGCCTGTTCGCCGGCGACCCTGCTGAACGCTTTCCTCTCGGGCGAGGGCTACGCGTCCCATACGAGCGTGGCCTACGGGGACGTGGACCGGCAGGTGTTGGATGTCTATGTTCCGGAAGCGCAAGCCGGCGCCGCTCCCGTGATCGTGTTTTTCTACGGCGGGAGTTGGAAGAGTGGAAGCCGCGACACCTATCGGTTCATCGCCGAGGCCTTCGCGCCCAGGGGGTTCACCGTCGTCGTTCCCGACTACCGCCTTTACCCGGAGGTGCGATTTCCCGCCTTTGTCGAGGATGGTGCACGTGCCATGCGATGGGTTCGGGACAACATCGGCGATTATGGCGGCGATCCCGAGAGGATCATCCTGATGGGCCATTCGGCCGGCGCCCATATCGCCGCGCTGCTGGCCTTTGACGAGCGGTATCTCGCCCGCGTGGGCGTACCCGCCGATGCCCTTCGCGGTCTGGTCGGCATCGCCGGTCCGTACGCCTTCAACCCCCTGGCCTACCGGTCGACGCGGCGAATCTCCTCGGGTCTCCCGAGTATCGACAATGCGCGGCCGGTCACCTTCGTCGGTGGCGAGGACATCGCGGCACTGCTGCTGCACGGTGGCGACGATACGACCGTCCTGCCGAGGAACACCAAAGCCCTGGCGGAGCGTATCCGCGAGACCGGCGGCCGGCCGACGACGCACGTGTACCCGGAAACCGGCCATATCGGCATCGTGCTGTCGTTCGCACCTCCCTTCCGTGGCCGCGATACCGTGTACGAAGACACGCTCCGGTTCCTGCGGTCGCTTTGACTGGCAGTCAACCTGCCTTCCCGGCCATACAACGCCAAGGGAATCAAGCGTCACCCGTGCACGAGCGAACGGACTGAAACCGGTGGATGCGCGGGATCCGACGGCAGCCACCGGATGGCCGAAAGTCGTTCGTGTACGGCCAAATGCGGACGCCAATCATTTTCATCTCATACTCGAATTACCCTTGATCAACCCCCCCCTTTAGTTGAGGCTTTTTGATGGCCATAGTAGTTTGTCTGGACGCTTTCTCCTCGGGGCTTGGGGCCCCCGAGACGTCTCGGAAGGCGCGCGGTCAGGGGTCATCATGGCAAACACGCTCAGCGGCGGTCCGGGGTTCGACTGGTTAGTCGGCGGGCTCGGCGCTGACACCTTCTCGCTGGGCGGCGGTTTCGGCATCGACATCATAGACCTGGGCGCGGGCGCCGGCGAATCTGGCCTCGATGTCGTTCAGTTGTCCGGCAATTATTGGGAGAACACGCTCGAGTACCGCATGGGCGACCACTTCGTCACCGTCGACACGGCGACCGGCGATCTCGCAGTTATTGTCGACTTCTACGACGGTGCTTCGTCGGCCATCGACGACCTGTCGTACCCGAGCAGCGGCGGCGGCACGGAGACGTGGGATCCCGACGATGACGACGATTCCGATGGCATTCTGGACATCCACCAGGTCATCCAGCCGATGTTCGGCACGGATGGCGGAAACAACATCACCGCGCCAAATACCACCTACGGGGAGGTCGTCTACGGCGGCCTCGGCAACGACACCCTGACCGGCAACAGCCAGTACAGCATCCTCTCCGGCGGCGGCGGTAACGACACGCTCAAAGCCGGACCGGGGATCTACGACACCGTCATGATCGGCGGCAGCGGCGGCGACGCCTACCGCGTCACCTCCGGACGCATCGGCCTGATCTCCGATCTCGGGTCCTCTTCGGACGACCGGCTCGAAGCGCCGTCCGTCGTTCTGGGCTCGACATACAATCTGCTCGCCACCATCGACGGCCGGCACCTGTTCCTCGGCGACTACGCTGACGGCACCAACATCGTCGTTTTCGACTGGCTTTACTCGGCCAACCGGATCGAGACCTACGTCCTCGGCAGTCAAACCTACAGCTATTCGTCCCTCTACACGTATATGTCGTCCCACAACGCGCCGGACTTCTCCTGAGAGGACCTCAGCATATCCTCGTCTTTCATCGAGGCCAACCTCGACTTCTATCGCGAACTGGACGATGACGACATCGGGCCCGATTTCGACGCCTTCGCCGGCGGGACCTCGGCAAGCGAGACGATTCAAGGATTCTCCGGCGACAATGTCATCCTCGGCGACACCGGCAACGACACGCTGATCGGCCGCGGCGGCGACGACCGCTATCTGTTCCGCGCCGGCGACGGCGACGACCGGGTCGACGGGATCACCGGCGCGACGCTGGACGAGAGAGACATCCTGCAGTTCGGTCCCGGCATCGCCGCCGAAGACCTGTCGTTCGGCCGCGCCGGCTACAAGCTTGACATCGAGTACACGGCGAACGACAGCATCCTCGTGATCGATTGGTTCGGCGGCCAGACCGATCTCGCGCATCAGCTCGACATTGCGTTTGTGGGAGGCGGCAGCCACGCATTGCTGGTCGACACGCCGAGTACCACCGGAGCCGACCTCGTGTTTGGGACGGTGCAGTCAAACTCCCTCACCACCGGAGACGGCAACGACACCATCTACGCCGGAGCGGGCAACGACGCGGTTGAAGCCGGGGGTGGCGACGACACCCTCGACGGCGGCAGCGGCGACGACACGCTGGACGGCGGCACCGGCGAAGACGTCCTACTCGGCGGCGACGGCGCCGACGTGCTGAACGGCGGTGCCACGGGACCACTTATCGCTCAATCCTTCACCGATCCCGGCCTGTTTCCGAATGTCGTCGAGAACGTCGATATCGGACACCTCCCGGCGCCGCCCGGAAGCGTCATGGGGATCGTGGCCGACGATATGGCGCTGGAGTGCGACGCCGTCGCCACGTTGACCTTCGCCGGCGGCACGGCGGGCTACTGCAATTCCGTCGGCATCTACTCCGTCGCCGCGGACGGTACCATTGGCGCTGCCACCCTCGCCTTCGAGAACGTCCAGGCTCTCGATCCCGGCGATGCCGCGTCCGTCGCCCTGCCGGGCAGCGGCGGGTGCGGCTTCGGCCTGTTCCTGATCGTCCACGGAGCCCGGCTCAATGGCGACTATGCGGACCTCGACCTGGACAATGGCACGCTCGGTTTCGTCTACGACTTCGGCGGCACGGGCGAACGCGCCGCCAAGATCACCGATGCCGCCGCCGACCTCTCCCTGGTGTTGGACGACGGCGGGAGCCAGACGGTTCTGGGGGGTCCCATTGTCCATGCCACTGAACGCGTCGGCTCGGCCGCGATGAACGCCGATGGAGAGGTCCACGTCGTTGCCGGACGGCCGAGCGCCGAGGACGACACGACGCTCAGGATCGGTTTCGAGGATTCGCCGGGCGGCGGCGACGGTGACTACAACGACGTCATTGTCGACATCGAGATCGAAGCCAACACCAGCCCGGCGGCCGATACGCTGTCGGGCGGCACCGGCAATGACATCCTGACCGGCGGCGTCGGTGGCGACGTGTTCGTGTTCGGGGCCGGCGGCGGCGCCGACCGGATCACCGACTTCGAGGTCGGCAGCGACCGCTTTGAGCTTCAGGACGGCCTGTCCATTGCGACCATCGCCACGGTCGATGCCGACGGCGACGGCTCCACCGACGACACCCTCGTCACCCTCTCCGACGGCGCCGTCGAATTGATCGGCGTTACCGGGATCACCGAAGCCGATCTCCTCGGCGCCTAACCCCACGCCGCCGGAACCGGTGATGTTGCTGACAAGCCATGCGCGTCGGCAAGACGGATCCCGCACCCCGGCACCTGCTGAACGAAGGTCTGCGTGCTTGACATCCGGACGCCCTTTCGTAGGGAGTCCGCGCATGACACGTGGCAACGACCCGTTCAGGTATCTTCCAGAACTCCGAGACAAGATCGCCAACCCGATGACCTCGGACCTCCGGGACTTCGATCTCGCGGTGTTGGACGAGAAGATGCGGCAGGCCGGCGCGCCGGAAAACTGGCGCCACAACGATACCCATCGGGAAGCGTCCCGCCGCAACACCTTGCATGGGCGCGGAGACAGCGACCTCTGGGTGTTCGCCTACGTCTCGCTCATCTGGGACCCGGCGTTTCTGTTCAGCGAGGTCAGGACCGGGCTGTTGAAGGGATACCATCGCGCCTTCTGCCTGACGTCCGTTCTCGGCCGCGGCACGTCCGAGAATCCAGGCCTGATGGCCGGCCTCGACATGGGCGGCGACTGCGTCGGGATCGTCTTCCGCATCGACCGAGACCAGATCGAACATGAAACGAGAGTAATCTGGCGGCGCGAGATGCTGCTGCACGCCTACGTGCCCACGTTCGTCCACGTCGAGACACCGTTGGGAAACGTCGAAGCCCTCGCGTTCGTCGTCGACCACGCCGCTGAGAGTTACCGGTCCGGACTGAGCGAGGAAGAGACGGCTCGGCACCTCGCCAGCGCCGTCGGGTTCATCGGCTCGGGGCTTGCTTACATCGAGAACCTGGTCGAGCACCTCGAGGCCGTCGGCATCGTCGACCGGCCGCTGGTCCGCCTTCGCGATCTCGCACGCCGAATGGCCGCCCAATGATCTGGTCCGAACGAGGAGGTTCTTTTGACATCTTCCAAACGGGAACTGATGGACGGGAAGACGATCCGCTACACCTATTCGGGCGGATTGGCGTTCGAGGTCCGATTCTGCGGCGGCCTCGCGTCCTACAAGGCCCTGGTCGACAGCGGTTCCGTAAGCAACGAGAACAGCGACATCCCCTATCAGTCCCGGGAAATTCGTCCCGGACTGATCCACACTATCTGGCACGAGGACTCCATCGGCGACGTCGTTTCGCTGGTCATTGATCTCGATGCAAGGAAAATCTACTCCGCCGCGCTCCTCGGCTATGCGGCCGACGACCGCATGCTCCATTTCGAGGACGGCGTGATCGAGAGCGTCGAGACCGATCGACGCGTACCCCCATCCGGTCAAACCGGATCGTAGGGGTCCCATGCGGGTGGTGCGGTCGCCAGGAACGCGGCGATCCGGTCTGCAAAGGTCTCCGGTGCAATCGTGCTTTCGCCGACGCCCGACATTCGCATGCGCGGCGTGATCGCCGACACGCCGTCGAACTCCCAGTGTGCCCTGCCCCGCTCGTCTTCGCTCAACGCCTCAGCAAGAAGCGCGAGATCCACGCGCGGCAGCGGCCGCGGACTGACGAGCTGCACCCAGCTTTCGTAGCGATACGCGAAGGCGTACCGTCGGCCGTGTTGCACGAGGATGCGATTGCACCGCGTCGTGTTGTGAACCGCCATCGGGTGGCAGGCCGCCTCGACGGGGACGGCGAGCCGATGTGCCGCGTTCGCACCGCGGCCTTCGGAAACCCGGACAATCGCCAGGTCGACCTCGCGCCTCTCCTCGATGGTCACGTCGCCTCGCCGAAGCGCGTGTTCGCCCTCCGTCAGCGCCGCATCCTCGGCCGCCCAATAGTCTTTGAACCGATCGGTGTGCCTAACCATCTCGCCGAACCGCGGCAGCAGCTCCCCATACAACGCCGCGCATTGCTCGGCGTAGGGACGTTCGAAGATCGACGTGTCCAGCGGCGATTGCTCGGGGTCGGCGAACGCGGAGACCGTGAACGCCACCCGCGCCGCCTGCCGGAACCTGAAAGTGGCGAAGTCGCCGGCATGGGCGATGTCGACGATCAGTTCCCGCGCCGCCACCGCCGCTTCGGGCTCGATCAAGGTGTAGATTCCGGCGAGTCCGTCCTCGTCGAAATGGTTGTTGGAGACGGCCGCCGCGGCAACATGGAATCGGGGTGAGTCTAGGTAGTTGAACACGATCTCGGTCGACGTATCGGCCTTGAGTTCCCGCGGGGTCCCGCTCTTCGGCCAGTGGGACAAGGTGATCTGCGTCGCGGGATTGCCCGACCCATCCACGACGATGTTGGGGGTTTGGCCAAGCTTTTCATAGCCTACGAAATGCAGCAAAGGCTCGGTCGCGTTGGTGCCCTTGCCGTTCACGACACGGCTCCCCGCATAGTGCGGCCTGCGTCCGGCGGCAGCCTGCGCAAATCCCTTGCGAGCATTTCGATCATGAGATGGAGCCGACGCCGTAGACCCCCGTCAGCAGTTCGCCGCGCTGGAACCGGCCGAGATCGTAGCCAGAAAGGTCGATGTCCTGCGGCTGGCCGAGGATCTCCTGGGCGAGCAGCATGCCGAGCGCTGGCGCGAGCTTGAAGCCGTGCCCCGAGAAACCGTAGTTCAGCGACAGACCGGCGATCCCGTCGACGAGGCCGAGCACGGGGTTCCAATCCGGCGTGATGTCGTAGGCGCCGACCCAGGTCGCGGTCACGCGGGCGTCGGCGAAGGACGGCATGCGCCGCGCGATCTGACCGCCCTGCAGCAGCACGAAATCATCGGCAACGGTCTCGTCCAGGTCTGCCGGCTCTCCGATGGGCGCACCGTAGTCGCCGGTGCCGACCAGGGCGACATCGCCGCTGGCGGGGCGGAAGTACATCTTGTTGTCCGTGGTCATGTCCTTGACGATCGGGTAGCGGCCGTCATAGGGCGCGTCCGCGGCGAACGTCAGCACCGTGTGCTGGGACACCTCGAGTTGGAGATCGAGGCCGAGCGGCTCCACCAGCGGCCCCGACCAGGGTCCGCAGGCCAGCACGACAAGGGGCGCGGACAGGTTCCGATTTGTGGTCTGGACGCCGGTGACGCGATCGCCCGAGACCTGGACCGCCGTCACCATCTCATTCGTCCGCACGACCGCGCCCTTGTTGCGCGCCGCCTTCAGGAAACTCGCCGTCGTCAGGTACGGATCAGCATAGCCCGAGTCCGGCTCGTAGGCGGCGACCGCGATGTCGTCGAGGAACAGCAGCGGATGCTTTTCCCGCGCCTCGGAGCGGCTCACCTCGACGGTCTCCGCGCCGACGCCCCGCTGGTCGGCCAGCGCCTCGCGCATGGCATCGGCGCGCGGGCCTTCCGGCGCGACGATGAGATAGCCGGTATTGACGAACCCACTCGCCGCCTCGCCGTCCTCCAGCCAGTCGGCGAAGGCGTGGAACATCTCCAAACTTTTCAAGGTGATGGCCGTGTTGGAAACGACCGAATAGTGGCTGCGCACGATGGCGCAGCTTTTCGCCGTGCCACCCTCGCAGATCCCGGCCTGATCAATGACGCAGACCTTGAGACCACCCAGCTTGGCGAGATGAAACGCGGTCGAGGCGCCGACGACGCCGGTGCCGACGACAATGGCATCGAAGGATTCAGTCATGCCGCATCTTCGTCCACCCGCACCGGGCGGACAAGACGCGGGCATGAGAGCATTGCCATCCCGACTAGCTTGAGCGGTTCGGCTTAGCCCCGCGCAATTGCTCTTTCAGGCCGACCGCGGCCATAGCGAAGCCGCCGTCGGAGCCGTCGACGAAATGGACGTGCTCGCCTTGGGTCAGCGAAAATACCAGGCAGGTCATCAGCGCCTCGCCCGAACGGTGGACGCCATAGGCGATCCGGCCCTCGTCATGCAGGCGGGCGAACAAGGTTTCGATGGCGTCTGCCACGTGCAGGGGACAGTCGAGGATCATACGCAACGTATCGTCGAACCGCCGAAAGTCGGAGTTGGCCCGAAGTTCGGCGCGGTAGACCGGCGCGTCGTAGCCGCCGGCAGACCGATCGGTCTTCTCCAGGAAGAACTGGACGATGCTGGTGAAATAGATCCAAAGCCACTGCCGCAGCCGGTTCGGCGACCCGGCGGCCATTACCCGTTCGTAACGCAGCCCCCGCGACGGCCATTTCAGCACCATGTTCTCGGCGCTCACCGGACTGGCGGACTTCGGGTCAGCCTTCAGGATCGCCGCGATGCCGTCGATGACCTCGCGATAGGTCACGGCCTTCTCCGCGTCACGCTCGCCCGTCGCCAGGACAAGCATGCTCATCATCGTGCCGTTGCAAGACGTGAGCGGCTCCCAGCGGCAGGACAGACCTTCCAGGTCCGGCGCCGCATCGTCCTCGGGCAGCGGGATGCCATAGCGGCCACCGCCTTCGTCGGCCTTGATCAGCGCATCCACCGTCTGCACGCCGCCGCCGGTGAACACCGCCATCGCATTGCCGGGGGTGAGCTGGAATTTGGCCACCAGCACGTCGGCGCCCATTGCGCGGACGTCGCCGACCGGCACGATTCCCGCCCGCAGGTCGAGCCCGAAACGATTCCCCGACAGCGCCCGTGCCGCACCCAGCACACGTTTCACGGCGGGCGCCGCCGACGCCGGGACGGCGAGCGTCGCGCCGTCACCGCCGAACACATAGGGGATGCCGATTTCCGGCAGCACATTGATGACGGCGGTAATGCACGCCGCCCCCATCATGTTGACGTCCTTGTAGCGCCCTTCCTCGATGGCCTTGGTCGAGCCTTTGATGTCGGCGAGCACGATGCACCAGTCGTCCGGCAGGGGACGAAACAGCGAGAGGTCGGTGACGTCGCGGAACTCGGCGAAGCCCTTCAGGTTCCTATAGAAATCTTCCGATCCGCCAGGCATCCGAACCGCACTCCGACAGCCGCTCATCCGAAAGCGTACAGGCGCATTCACCTTACGATTTTACGGTCATTTTGCCGCCGCGGATCAATGGCTGCGGCGGCGTTCCCTATTGCCTCAATGCGATCGAGTGCCGGAACGCTGTTTATTGAGGCGGCGCCTATGTTAGGAAGTCCCCGATTGCCCCACCGGTTCCGGTCGGTGCTGTCGGGTTGGTCAAGTTGATCTCGCACGGAGGCGTTTTTCGATGGCTTCGGGGTTGCGGCGTCTTTTGGGTAACGTTGCCGACTGGCTCGGTCTTGACGAAGAGCAGGCCGACGCCGCCCAGCCGCCGGCCGGACCGAAGAGAAAGCGCAAAACCGAGGGCGCACCGCGACCGAAGGGCAAGGCCCCGACGGCCGATACCACGGACTCGGATGCGTTTCGCGAAATCGAACAGGGTCTCGCAAGGGTGCTCCAGGACAGCGGGACAGCGGTCGCCGGTCGCATCCAGCTGCTCAACTTCGAAAAGCTCCGCGATGAACTGGGCGATCTCTGGGAGGCGATGATCGAGCGGGTGCCCATGGTCATCGAGGGCGCGCTTCAACGCCACCTGGCCAAGAACGACATGTTCTGGAAGTACGGCGACAGCGCCTATCTGATCGTCTTCGCCTCGCTCACCCCGGCCGAAGCGCAGATCAAATGCGCGCTGGTCCGCGAATACGTCGAGGCCTACTTCGCCGGGGTGCCCGAGTTCGCCGGAAATATCGAGATCAGCACAGTGGTGACGACGGTCGACGGCGAGGTCCGGCTTCAGAAAATCGACGATATCGACGCGTTGTTCCAGGCCGTGCAGGCCCAAGCCGCCGAGGACAAAGCCGATACGCAGGCGGCTGCCACGGACGAGAGGGCGGAGGGGGCGGCCGGCGCGACAACCAACAAAATCGCAGCGGCACCGCCGTCCCAGGAAATACCGGAGGACGAGCTCCTGTCGCCCAGTCGCGGCGTGCCGCTCGTGTGGCAGCGGATTGGCATCGACCCGGCGTCGCTGCCGAAGTACGTGCGCGACATGGAGCTGGTCGAGCTTCCGATCCGGGACTCCGAACAGAAACGACTCCTCGGCGCTCACACCATCGCCTGCAGCCGATCGGCCAAGGTGACTCAGCTCGCCGGCTCCTACCTCGGGTCCAACGCGCCGGTATCGATCACCACCCCGGTCGACCGGCTGGTCCTCGATCGCCTGAAGGACCGCGAGGACGGAGACGCCGAAGCCGGACGCCGCACCGGCGTGCAGATCCATTACCGCAGCGTCGCCACCGACAAGAAGCGCCAGGAGATGCAGGGCGCACTCGCCGCTCTGCGCGCCGACCAGCGGCCGGACCGTTTGATCGAGGTGGCTGGCGTTCCCCGAGACGTCGGCGCCATCGCCATCGAACGGGCCATCCAATTCCTGCACAACCACGCCGGCATCGTCGCGCTGTGCAGCGATCTGCACCGGCCCCATTTCGGTCCCATGCATGTCACCGGTGAGACCTGGGTCGGTTTCGCCGATACCGCCTCGAACGTCCCCGAAGAGGCGGCGCTCGACGCGCTGCAGGCTTTCGTCGGCCGGGCACGAGAGGCGGAGCTGCGGGTCTATGGGCGGGACCTGCGCTCGAAGCAGATGGTCATGGCCGCCCTCGCCCTCGGTGTCGATGCGCTGATCGGCGACACCCACGGCGTGTTGGACTGACCGGCGGGCCGATCACGCCTCCCCAGCGTTCTCCGTCACCAGCCACGGCGGCACCGGCGAGAACTTCTCGACCAGGAAGTCGACGAAGGCGCGGACCTTCGGCGACAGGTGCTTGCGGTGCGGATAGACCACGTGGATCGCCAGTGGCTCGGGCCGGTTGTCCGCGGCCAGCAGTTCCACCAACCGTCCGGCCCGGATGTCAGCGGCGACGCGGAACTCGGCCAGACGCGAGATGCCGAGGCCGGCGACGGTCATCTCGTAGAGGGTCTCGCCGTTGTTGACCTCCGCGTCACCGGTTACGCGCAGCGAATAGGGGCCGTCGGGTCCGTCGAAGGGCCATTCATTGAGCACGAGCTGCTGGCCCGACCGCATCAGGCAGTTGTGATCGAGGAGCTCTTGCGGCATCCGCGGCATGCCCCGGCGTTCGAGGTAGGACGGTGCCGCGACGATGATCCGGTGGTCCTCGGCCAAAAGGCGCGAGACCAGCGTCGAATCGGTCCGCGCACCGGTGCGGATGCCGATGTCGGCGCCCTCCTCGACCAGATCGACGACCCGGTCCGTGACCGCCAGCTCAAGATGAACGAGCGGATACCGGGCCATGAACTCGGGCAGCAACGGCACCACCTGGTAGGTGCCGAACGCCGCCGCCGCGTTGACCCGGAGCGTCCCCCGCGGTTGGGCGTTGAGTTGACTGACCGCCTGTTCGGCGTCGTCGACCTCACCCAGGATGTGGACGCACCGCTCGTGAAACGCCCGCCCCTCTTCGGTGACGCTGATCCGACGGGTGTTGCGGTTGAGGAGCCGCGCACCCAAACGATCTTCCAATCGGCTGATCAGCTTGCTGACCGCCGAGGGCGTGACGTTCAGCGACCGAGCCGCGGCGGAAAACCCGCCGGCATCGACCGTGCGGACGAACGCCTCCATCTCGCCATACCGATCCATGATCCCCGCTCCGATGATTTGTGCCCATCACGCACAGATTATGTTCCAAGGCGGGCGATTATACTTTCCTACGGAATGAGATAAAAAGGGGTCCATCGATGGTCGACAAGATCCAAATGAGGACATGAGCGATGAGCACGACGTTCACATACCCGAGCCAAAACGAGATCCAGGCTTACATGCACAAAGGTTAGCGGGAGCGCAGCGCGTTCGTCGTCAAGGCCATCGGCGGACTGTTCAGGGCGCTGACCGGCCGCGGCACGCCGTCCGCCGAGATCGTCCCGATCCCCGCAACGCCGGCCACCGCCGATCACGACCACCGCCTCGCCGCCTGACCGAGACGGATCGCGGCGCGTCCGTTCCTCGGCCGCCCCTGGCGGCAAGGCAGGAAACCGATGCCCCGGGGACCGAGTTCCGGCCGCAACCCCAACGTGCTATAATCTTATTTGGGCCCGCTCCCACGGCGCCGCAGGACTCGAGAGGGCGTCGTGCGTAGGTCCGGCGCAGGAATTAAGCCGGCCGGATTCACCGGGCCCGCTTCTCTCCCCCTGAAGTTTCCCGTACTTTTTCAGCGCGATCGCGACCAACTTCCGGCCGCAACCGCCGCGTGCTAGAATAGCCATTGGGCCCGCTCCCACGGCGCCGCAATAAACGGAGGGCGCCGTGCGTAGGTCCGGTGCAGGGGTTAAACCGGCCGGATTCACCGGGCCCGCTTCTCTCCCCCTGAAGTTTCCTGTACTTTTCGAGCGCCATCGCGACCGACTACCAGCCGCAACCCCAACGTGCTAGAATCGTAATCGGGCTCGCTCCCACGGCGCCGCAGTATAGAGAGGGCGTCGTGCGTAGGTCCGGTGCCAGGCATTAAGCCGGCCGCGCCACCGGGCCCTCTTTTCTCCCTAGATTCGGTCAACTTCAGCATTCAATTGGGACGGACGCCGGCTGCCTTCGAACACAGGTGGCATGGCGGGGACGACTTTTTCGTGGATCAGGGTCCAGATTTGCCCGCCGGCCACTCCTCGAACCCCGTCAGCACCCAAGTCTTGCTTCTCCCGTCATCGTACAGCGACAGCACGGCCCGAAAGCCATTGCGAACAATTGCTGCTCGCCTGGCCGGCGGGGGGGGCCCAATCTCGAATAGCCGCCCCTTGGCGATGGTCTCCACCACCCGGCTTGCCTCTGTCACACCGCCATATCCCTGCGCGGCGCGCTTGGCGATGATGTGCGAGAACTCGCTGCCACCTTTGAAATCCTTCGCCGGATTGCCGGGCTTGCCCCAGAAGAAGGCGATGCCGCCAACGTCGTCCCGGTGCATGGCGTACCGCAGATCCTGGCGAGGATTGATGATGAGGTGTTCGAGGGCCTCCTGTCCCAGGCGCATGTTTTCCTCAGGCGAAGACGGCCGAACCGGCAGCTCGAAATTGCGTTTGGGTTTCTCCCAGCCGGCCTTGACGACCTCCTTGCGCACCGCTGCGAGATAGTCGTCGACGTGGCCCTGCTGGACCGGAAGCCCCTTGCGGAACGGCTCGCTGAGCCGCCTCGACAGGCCGTCCAAGGCGTCGTCGGCAAGTTTGCCGCCCTTGCCCAGGATCCCGAGCCCGAAAACGGACAGCGGCACGCTGGCATAGGTGCCGACCTTCTCGCCGACCCCGACCGGGAACCCGGCCCGCTCGCGGGCGCGCATGTGCCGGACGTCTTCGACGGCCGTCCCGACCTTGACGACCGGCACGAAATCCGCCACGCCGACGTCGCCCAACTCCGAGCGCACCAAACCCGGATGAATGGTGTCGGCGATCCAGTCGCGGACGCCGCTCGGCGGGCCGGCGCGCAGTTCGGCGTTCCCCCGTTGGGGCATGGTGTGAAGGGGCCGCGCGCCGTGTTTGGGGTCGAACCAGAGATTGGGGTTCTTTGCCACCTCCTTCATGATCGGGGTGGTAATCCGTTGGGCACCCTTCTCAAGCCGCTTATTGATCTCGGCCCAGCGGGCCGGAGTCGTCGGCCCAGGCGCGTTCACGCCGGTCCGAGTCGCCCCGGCACCGCCATTAGAAGGTGCACGCACGTTGCGGCGAGCCGCCAGGCTTTGATTGATCGCTTGTTGGGTCGGGCCGCCGGGTTTGACCACGCCATCGACCGGGAGCCCCTTCTCCCGCTGAAAGTCGGCAACGGCATGGATCGTTGGCCGGCCCGGCCACGGCGTGACGCCCTCTTCCGGAACCTCGAGGAAGCCAAGGTCGACGAGCGCCGTCTTGATGCGGACGACGTCGTCGGGATCGACGACATGGTTGGGGCCGATGGGCTTTTTGAGCTGGAGGGTTTCCGGCATGGGGGAGTCCTTGTGCAATCGGGCCGCGTGTGGGAGCGGCCTTAGCCGTCGAAGACCTTGCTGGCGCCATCGAGAAGCAAAGAACCGGCACGCAGGAGTCCGGCCGTCTGCGCGGCCCCGCCTTCGGCTCGCGACAAGGCCGCTGCATTTTCTAGCCGGGTGGCCTCGCTCTCGCCCCCGGCACGGATGCGGAGCGCGTTCAGTTCGATCTCGCCGGCCAGTTCTTCGGCGACCAGCAACGGCGTGCCCGAGCCGGGATCGACGCCCGCGGCGCCCAGCAGTGCACGTTGACGCGCCAGCAGCTTGCCTTGGCGCTTACGGAAGTCGGAGGCCTCGGCGGCGGCGATCTCGCGGCGGCGCGCCGCCTCCATCTGCTGCTGCTGCGCGTTGAACGCGGCCTGCTGTTTCGCCGCCGTGCCGTAGCTCAGCGCGCCGGCGGCGGCCACTGCCGTCGAAGCGGCCTGGAGAATGATCTTTGCGGTACTAGCTGCCATCGGACATCACCATCTCATTGCCGTCCATCGTCTCGACGCCCAGAAATCGAGCCCAGCGCGCCGAATCCGCATCGAACGTCTGGGCCGTGAACGATCGGACGCCGTACTGGCGCCGAAGTGCCGCCAGCGTGCGGATAGCCCATCTGGTCAGCAAAAGGGGCCGCGCCCGCGCGGCATCGTCGAGCAGCAGCCAGACGTACCCGCTGCCGTTCTCCAGTCCGATGCCGAACAGCGCCAGGACGCGCTCGCCGTCGGATACCGCCGCCGCCTTGCCCAGCCAGTCTGTTCTCAGCGACGCCACGTTCTCCTGGGTCCACGAACCGACCGCCGTGGCGCCGGGAACGAACCGGTCGACGTGCTCGGCCCGTAAAGGCTCGACGATCACCGGGCTTCGTTGGTGCGGATTTCGGGGGCAAACGCGAGCAGCGTGAACGGCGCCGGATCGTCGCCTTCGATGGTCACGCGGCTGTCGCGCGTCCAGTCGCCGCCGAGGTCCTCGAAGCGCTCGCCGGTGAACAGCGGCACCGAGGAATCGTAGCCAGATCCCACCTGGCGGAAGTCCAGCTTGCGCTTGGCGCCACCGTCCACCGAGACCTCCATGGTATGGGCGTTCAGCAAAACGAACGTCGCCGCGTGGACCTTCTTGGTCTTGCCCACCGCGGTGCCGGTCACGGCGCCGGCCTCGAGCTTCAGGGTCGTCATCTTGTGGCGGTAGCCGAGCCCCGCCTGCACCACCGCTGCCTTGCCATCCAGCGTGATCTTGCCCGACGACACGGTCACCGGCGGGTGCACGTAGCCGTCGGCCCACACTTTGACCGCCTCGCCCTCCAAGTGACCGAGGCCGCTGACGGTCGCGATCATCTTGCGGACCTCGCCGCCGGAGTCGTAGGAAGTGAAGGCGGTGCCGTCGACGTTGTTACCCTCGAGGTCGGTGATCTCGAAAGTGTCGGTGGTCTTGTTGGCCACTAGATAAGCGCTTCCGTTGAGCTCGGTCATGCCCTCGACCTTGGTGATCTTCACCTGGTCGCCATCGGAAAAGCCACGCGCCGTGGCGGTGATGACCACCGGATTGGCGGCGGTGGCGCCGCCGATGGTGACGGGATTGTCGAGTGTTACGCAGGAGTCCACGTAGTAGGCGTCGTCCTGGTCATGACCGGCCTCGAAGTCACGCTCGAGCACCTCGACGTAGCGCTTGGTCTCGCCATCGATCGTCCGCCTGACGATCACCCAGACCTCGCCGCGGTCGGTGGAGTCTTGCACCTGTCCCGCACCATCGTCGCCGGTGATCGTCGTCACGGATTCGACGACGGAGTCTTCGGTTTCAAAGCTTCCGCCGAGGATGTGGCGCGACCAGCCGACGACGTCCTCGTCGCGGTTGAAGCTCATGCAAGCAAGCTGGCCGTCGGCACGCACGCACCACACCGTCGAATCCGGCTCCTGCTGATAGGCCATCTCGACGAGCCCGCCGTAGGTGACGTGTTTGGCCAGCCGCGTCATGTCGAAAGCCTTGAAGCCGTCGCTCTCGAAGCGGAAACCGAATTCCCTGATCTTGCGTTTGGCCCGCTGCAGGAACAGCACCACCGAACCGATGCGGATAGGCTGCACCGATGCCGAGCCGTGGCTGGTGTGCTTGCGCACGGCGATGTCGGTCGGTGTGAGGATGGCCCCGGACGACTCCGGCACCCATTCGTTGCCGGCGGTGCCGATGACCAGCCGGTTCTCGCCGGGGCTGAACCACTCGATGGCATCGACGGAGTCCGACGACAAGGTCCACGTCGCCGCGTCGTCGTCCTCGACGGTGCCGTCCCACTTGGGGGTCGTTTCATCGGTGGGACTGTCCGGGCTCATCCAGAACGAGGCCGGCCCGAAGCCGCCGGTCTCCGACATCCAGAAGGTCTGCGGTTGCTGGGTCGTGCGGCCGGTGACCACGCGCTGCTCAAAGAAGGTGCCCCGCTTCGGCCAGCCGGTGGTGTCCGACCACGCGCCGAGTTGCCATTTCGAGTTCGCATCGGCGGTGGTCCGCGCAAAGTCGCGCCGCACGTCCACCGTCACCTTTGTCGGGTTGTTGAAACCGACGATACGGCCCCAGCCCCAGTCGGTGCCGGATGAAGGGTTGGAGATGCGGACAAGTCGGCCGACGTCCGTGGACTTGAAGCCGGCGCCGCCGTTGATGCCGTCGACCGCCGAGGCGGTGATCTCCACGCCGTCGCCGGTCGTCGCCGCAGGCGTCAACGTCGTCGACGTGGTGTTTTCGTCCAGATACAGCACGTCCGCCGACTGCGGCCCCTCCACCTCGAACAGGTCGGCCTCGCCGTAGGGCGTCCAAAGCTCGACCGGGGTGTCGTTCAGGAGAACGACGTCGTCGATGTAGATGGTCTTGCCGGAGCTGTGCAGGAACTGCACGTAGAAGGTCGTGGCGCCCGGCGTGAAGGCGACGGTGTGCGAGCCGGCGGCGTACTCTGCGTCATTGATGACCTGGGTGCCCTCCTCGTCCATGCCGATGCGCAGCTTGATCTTGTCGTGGGCGGCGCCGATGACGCGGAAGGCAAGTACCAACTCGGCCGAGGGGTCGGTGACGGTGACCTCCTGTTCGGCATGCGCGGTGTTCGAGCCCGAACCAACCAGTGCGAGCACGCCGTTGATCGTTTCGTCGGTATCGACGACCAGTTCCAGCCGCCCATCATAGATCGTCGGGAAAGAGCCGGTGCCGTCGCCGATGGCGCTGATCGTGTCTTCGCACCCAGAAGCGAAAGACGAGCCTTGGTCGTTGACGCCCTCGAAGGACGAACTCATCGTTCCCACGGTGTCGCGCACCACCACCCATACGCTGCCGGCTGTGAGCACCGGCGTGTTCGACGTCCAGGTGAAAGTGAACTCGGTGCTCGCGGCGTTGTAGTCGACCGTATCCGAGAAGCCGCCGATCTGCGTCCCGGGCGAGCTGCCATCGGCATGAATCCCGACGTCAACGGTGCCGTCGACGGCGTGCGAAGTGCCGGACTTGATCCGCACGCTGCGCACCGGACCGCCGACATCGACCGGCACCCTGACACCTAGGTGCTGTTTGTTGGCAGATGCACCACCGAGGGTCAGCGACGAATGGGCTACCGTATTGTCGAAGGTGCCGTAGGCAGTGGAGCCGAGCACCGCGTGGGCGATCGACGCCGGCGCGCTCGATTTGTCGTTCCAATCGACGATGTCGGTGTCGAACGTGCCGTTGGTCATCGCCGCGGTGGTGGCGGCGGCGGCGATCTGGCCCTGGTGGCGGAAGAAGCGGAACGCGTCATCGGCCATTTCGATGACGTAGGCCTGCTCGGTGTTGAATTCGAACGCCTTGAGCCGCCCCTTCTTGTTCGAGTCCTTGACCTCGGCGACGTAGCGGGTGCCGGGCCGGCGCATAGCGCCGCCTTCGCCCAGGCAGACCATGTTCTCCAGCACCGAGCAGCCGGCCTGGTACTTGGTAAAATCAGTGCGCGCGGCAAGCCTTGGCCCCAACTCGCCGGCATTGAAGATCGGTTGATAGGGTGCCGCCTTGACCATCAGTCGGCAAAGCTTCCGGAAGCGTTACTGCCCGAGCGGTAGCGCCGAGACACCCATGACCCGACGGGCAGCCGGTCGGGGGCATCGCCATGGGCGTCGTTCTTGCGCGCACGGCGCTCCTTCGACGGAAGCTGCACCTCCAACCGGTCGGCGAGGCTGTTGGAGTTGGCGATGGCCACCGCCAGGTCCGCGGCCAGCGCTGTCGCCAGCAGTTCGCGGAAATCGGCGGTCATGCGATTGGGGTCGTCGACGTCGTAGACGTAAGTGATCCACAGTTCGTCGGCGGAGCTGCGGATGACGCCGTCCTCTTCCTTGTAGGCGACGGTGCCCGTACCTGTGTCGTTGTCGTAGACCCGGACCGTGCGCAGCCAGTCGGCCGGCAGCTGATAGTCGTGATCGAACCCGCTCGCCGGCGTCGACGCGAGCTGTGCCAGCTTCGCCCGCTTGGTGGCGAAGTTCCAGGCGTGGTTGCGCAGCAGGTCCTGGCGCTTGGCGTCGTAGAGGTTGGCGACCTTGTTGGCGTTGGGCGTGCCGTCGGTGAACGAGGCGATGGCCTCGCCGCCGAGCTTGCGCAGCGCGACGTTGGCGATATCGACTTTCGAAGGCATGGCTGGGTCCTCTGCGGCGGCAGGCTTGCGGAACGTTTGTGCGCGGCGGGATCAGGCGGCGGGTTTGGGAAGCGGCACGACGGCGGATGCGATGCGGACGACCGGGCCGAGCGCCACCACCCCGACCGGCTTCGAGCGGTCCTTGGGCACATCGACGATGGTAACCGCCAGCCGCTCGATGGCCGGCTTCGTCGGATCGCCGTCCAACACCCGACACACGACGACGTCGTCGTTCACCGCCAGGATGTCGCGGTGGGGATCGAAGTATCCCGGCCGCAGCGCCGCCTCGGCGGGGAAGGAATCGAAATAGCGAAAGCTCCGGCCGAAGATTCCGTCCTCGGCCTTGAACAGCGATTTCCTGGCTTGCGGTTCGGTCATCGCGGTCTTCCCGTCCGTTGGAGTGGGCGTGTCGGAAAACGCGAAAGGGCGGGGAGGCGCGGTCGACACCTCCCCGCCGGTCTCGCTAGTCGGTGTCGGCGATGGTCGCGCCGAGGAAGTCGTCTGACAGGTCGACGACGCCCGCGGCCGAGATCGACACGACGATATGGCGAGCCACATCGGCGATCGTGCCGGTACGGACCGCCGTGGCCCAGACCACAACCTCGATGACGTCGCCGACCGCCAGGTTCAGCGAGTCATCCGAGTTGTTGAAGTAGCCCGAGCCATCGACGGCAGTCGCCGCGTCGAGGGTGTCGTACCGGTACAGGCCGAAGCCGTTTGCCGATCCGATCAGGGACAGGTTTCCGGGTGTGTATGCCATTGTCTCAGCCCTCCCCTTACGGCCCAGGCAACGCCGCGGTGTCGTCGAGGTTGCCCTCGATCACGCCGGCGTTTTCGATGACACAGGCGCCGCCCGACATCATGTGGTTGACGAAGTGCGCGGCGCGGTCACCGTGCCAGGTGATGTCGGCCATCACGGCGTTGCGCCCGGCGACGTTGCCGGCCGAGCCGGCGATGGCATAGCCGACCCCCGACTTGTGGTAGGTGAACACCTTCGCCGTCGAGGTGCCCTCGCCCGGCAGCCCGGTGATCGCTTGCCATTTGCAGCCGTTCCACTCCTTGAAGCGGCCGCGCATGGCCATGCCGGTGCGGAAGGTTTGGCCTTCCGGCCCGACAAAGTCGGCGGACGAGAACGATTCCACCTTCATCGCGAACGCCCAGGCCTTGGTGGTCAGCGCGCCGTAGATCTCTCCGTCATTGGGGACATCGTTGGCGTGCGGCTCCTGGACCATGGTGATCAGCGCGTTCTCGATGGTGTTGGCGTTGGTCAACGTCCACGTGACGATGGTGTCGTCCACGCCATCCAGCTTTGCCGAGATCTGCTCGTCGACCCAGTCGCCGGCGTAGAAGTCCTCGAGCGGGCACTGGATGGCCGTGTGCTGCTGGTTCATCGGCGTGATGGTGCCGTGACGCGCCTTGGTCGTCGCGGTGCCCTTGCCGATGCGCTGGAAGTTGGTTTCCTTGCCCACCACGCCTTCCTTCACGCGGACGGTGTCGCGCAGATACGACCCCTCGCGCTGGAACGCGTCATGGACGTCCCGTTCGTACTGAACGACGAACGAAGCGCTAACGGATGTGCTCATGAGGAAGCACTCCTCTCCGATTGGGTTTCGGGGTGAAGCGCGGTCCCTCTGGAAGCCGCGGACGCGGGAGCGGGAAAGCCCGGCCGAGGCCGGGGGCCGCCCGCCACGTCACGCGGGGCGTTGGGAATGCGGAACGCCGGGATGCGGGGCCTTGCGGGAAGCCGCCCCGGCGGAACGCCCCCGCCGACAACCGGCGAAGGCGGGTCGAATGGACCTAACGAATGAATGGGTCAGAAATGAAGGGTGGAACCTCAGCGCCGAGCGCCTTGACGGCGGGATGCCGGGCACCGAGGATTTCGCGGGCACCGGGATCACAGCGGGGAAATAACACCATGACGGCGATCGAATTCTGGTACGAGTTTGCCAGCACCTATTCGTATCCGGCGGCGATGCGCGCGGGCGAGGCCGCCAAGGAAAAAGGCGTCGCCGTCCAATGGCGGCCGTTCCTGTTGGGGCCGGTGTTCGCCGAGCTGGGCTGGACCACTTCGCCGTTCAACCTGCAGCCGGCCAAAGGCGCCTACATGTGGCGCGATCTGGAGCGGACCTGTCAGCGCTTGGACCTGCCGTTCCGCCGCCCCGATCCGTTCCCGCAGCACAGCGTCGCCGCCGCCCGCATCGCCACGGCACTCACCGACGACGGTGCCGACGGCGCCCGCGCCCGATTCAGCCGCGCCGTCTACCGGGCCGAGTTCGGTGACGGCCTCGCCATCTCCGACCAGAACGTCCTCGCCGGCCTCCTGGAAGCCGAAAGCCTCGACCCGTTCACCGTGACCGCCCAGGCCAACGCCCCCGAGACCAAGCAGGCGCTCCGCGCCTCCAC
>Ga0049102_10000091_pt1 | contig 20241 bp, 18 predicted proteins | sample WorMetmaBAHAMAS2_FD_55017 | JGI IMG/M metagenome (GOLD analysis project Ga0049102, IMG submission 55017) | Marine gutless worms symbiont microbial communities from Max Planck institute for Marine Microbiology, Germany - Inanidrilus... | ecosystem: Host-associated > Annelida > Digestive system >...
GGGCGAACAGCGTGTGGTCCTTGCCGATGCCGACGTTCTCGCCGGGGTGGAACTTGGTGCCCCGCTGGCGAACGATGATGTTGCCGGGGATGACCGCCTCGCCGCCGAATTTCTTGACGCCGAGCCGGCGGCCGGCGGTATCGCGGCCATTGCGGGAGCTGCCACCCGCTTTCTTGTGCGCCATCGTAGTTACTCCTTGATCTTGTCTTCAGCGGAGTTGTCTTCCGCTGGGGCGGTCTCCGCCGCGGGTTCGGCCGGGGCCGCCTCGGTAGTGGGCTCGGCCGGCGCCTCGGTTGCCGGCGGCGCCTGCTCGACGGCCTTGGGCTCCGCCTCGGGTTCGGGCGCGGGCTCAGGCGCCTTTTCCGCCTTGGGCTTCGGCTTGGCTTTGGCCTTGGCTTTCGGCTTCTCGCCGGTGGCGCTGATGCCGGTGATCCGCAGCACCGTCTGGTCCTGGCGGTGGCCCTTGGTGCGGCGGTAGTTCTTCCGCCGCTTCTTCTTGAACACCAGGATCTTGCCGCTACGCGTCTGCTCGACGACCTCGGCGAACACGGCGGCCTTCTCGATCACCGGCGTGCCGACGACCGGCGGCGCCTCGCCATCGGCGATCATCAGAACGTCTTCGATCTCCAGCATTTCGCCGGGCTCGCCGGCCAGCCGCTCGACGACGATCTGATCGTTCTCGGCGACCCGGTATTGCTTTCCGCCGGTGCGGATGACTGCGTACATCGTGGTCCCTTGAAAAACGTCAAACGGGGCCGCCCCGCGCACCCGCGCCGGCGCCCCGAAGAAGGCGGCACTATACCCGGGGACCGCCGATTGTCAACGCAGCCGCCGACCCCAACGTCGCCGTCTGCGGCGGCTTGCGGGCGAATCCCTAATCCGATAGTGTCCGCCGTCCCGCCGGGGCTGCAACCGTGGTCCCAGGACCGACCGCGGAGAGGTGCCGGAGTGGTCGAACGGGGCGGTCTCGAAAACCGTTGTACCTTTGCGGGTACCGTGGGTTCGAATCCCACCCTCTCCGCCATCAAGTCTCTGATATCAGGGACTTTTTCGCCCTTTCCCCGGTCTCCGGCCGAAATGGCGGCATTCCGCGGGCCTTTCCGCCCCTCCCGTTTGCAAACGCGACCGGAGAGACCGCTAGTAAGGCGAATTGGGCCCAGCGTCCGACCGCTTTCTCTGCGGGGCATACAGCCGGTTCCCGTTCGCCGTTTTCGGGCGTCTCAAGCGAGACCCTGTAGCGCCTTCTGCTCGGCCCACGGCAGCGGCAGATCGGTGCGATAGTTCGCCACTATGAGAACGATCCCAACTGGCGCCAGACGTTACGCCAGGATCGATTCCGTGTCGGCGCCGAGACGGGGCGCTCCCGTGCGCAACGCGGGGCGCCTTCCGTTATAGCTGATCGGGAAACCGACTGATTTGACGTCCGGGTTCTCCGGATCGTTCAACACCATGCCCAGCGCCTCAGTTTGTTCGTGAGACAGCGCTTCGGGGATCGTGTTGACCGGAGAACAGGGCACGCCGGCTTGGTTGAGAAACTTGAACCAGTGCTCCTGACTCTCCTCCTTGAGTACGTCCGCGACCATCCCTTCAATCAGCCGCTTGTTCTCCACCCGGCTGGGATTGTCGCGGAATCGTTCATCCTCGGCGAGATCAGGGCGATCGATCGCGGCGACCAGTTTGGCGAAAAGGGCGTCGTTGGCGCAGGCCACCATCAACGGTCCTGTTTTGGTTTCGAAATAGCCGTAAGGCGCGATCAGATGGTGCCCGGCGCCCATGCGTACGGGATCGTCGCCGGAGGCCAGAAAGCTGCTCGCGGATACGGCGGTCCAGACGAGGGCGGTTTCAAGAAGCGAGGTTTGCACGAGTCCGCCCTTGCCCGTTTGCTCACGGTGGAACAGGGCCGCTAGAACGCCAAGGGCAAGCCACATGCCCGAGCCGAAATCGCAGACCGACGGGCCGCAGCGCACCGGATTGCGATCGGACTCGCCGGTGATACTCATGACGCCGCCAAAGGCTTGGCTGAGAATTTCGTAGCCCGGCAGCATGCGCAGCGGACCCGTATGACCGAAGGCGCTGATTTCGGCACAGATAAGACGGGGAAAGTCCCGGGTCAGGGTATCTGCGCCAAGCCCCAGTTTGACGAGGGCGCCGGGGCGCAGATTGTGTATCAGCACATCAGCGGTGCCGATCAACTCCCGGCAGCGGGCAATACCGTCGGCGTCTTTCAGGTCCAACGCCACCGAACGCTTGTTTCGGTTGATGCAGTGAAACACTGCGGCGTCCTCGCCCCAAAAAGGAGGGCCCCAATGACGGGTTTCATCGCCGCCGTCGGGACGCTCAACCTTGATCACATCGGCGCCCAGATTGGCAAGGATCTCGGATGCGAATGGACCTGAGAATGCCTGTCCGATTTCGATAACTCTGATTCCATTCAGTATCATGTCCATCCGCTGTCTCCCTATCCGTCCGGCGCCCGGTATCGGACCGACACCGCTACGCTCCCTCGTTCACGCACGCGCGGAAAGAGCCCACACCAGCGCATCGCCAGTGTCTTTAACTGCGACATCAATGAACGCGCGGTGGGATTTCACCGCGCCGCGCCAGAGTTCGATCCAACAGGACAATAGGATGTCGCGATCGTCCCCCTCGATGCCGCGGACGATGCGCAGGCCTGATTGGCGGAGCGTCGCGGTGTTGCGCTCAGGGCCGATATCGAGCTCGACGCCATCACCCATGCCCCTAAACAACTCGGCCAGAAACCAGGCGGCGTCGGCGGCGTCTCCGTCGACGGCGCCAACCGCATCCGCCATGCACCTGTACTGCTGGAGGCCGGTCAAAAGCGCAGCAAGTTTGCCGATCTCCAAGGCGCGTTCGCGACCAATGACGCCGGTCAATTCTCGGATGCCGTTGCGGCAGTACTCGATTGCGTAGTTGCGCGCGCCCTTGGCCAGCCGTTGCTCGCTCCAGTGCTCTTCTGGCGGACGGGGTTGCTTGGCGGCGTCGAAAGGCGGCGGGGTTTCGTCCGGGCAGAACCGCAGGCGTTCGTCGTCTTCGAGGTCGTGATCATATTCCTTGAAATAACCGCACAAGCCAAACTGTCCGGTGAGGTCCTCGGAGACGCAGACAAAGCCCAGACGCGGGTTTCCGAGGGAAACCCCGTTGTGCGCATACCAGCCATTGAGGAACCCCCGGCTCGCCTCGACGGGAATTCCGCAAATGGCCGGTCCGTCATACATCCATCTGGGGTAGCGAAACCGGATCCAGGCTTTCGCGTCGGACTCCTCCATGTACTCGACGCGCACGCCGCCGACGGCATTCGACAGGGCATGGTATTTCGCGCAGGCGATGGCATCGGGCTGGTTGCCCAGACCCAGCTTGGCAAAGCTCGACAGGAACTTTTCGGTATGCTGTCGCCGAAACAGGCGGAACATCCAGTTGCCGACAACCTCGCGGCCTTCGCGTGTTGCGACCATTAGCTGCAGCCCCAGGAAATACTGGTGGTGAAGATTCGCCTGAGCGGCGATCGAACCGTTACTCATGGTCATGCCTCCGGCGACGACAGGCTTCGGCAACATCGCGGGGACCGGAATCGCGGCATCGGTCGATAACTCAGGGCGTTCCCCTCGCGCTGTTCAGACGCCCTCCTTGCCGACGATAGTCACCGAGCAGACGCTCTGGTGGGGCATACCGCCGAGGTTGTGGGTCATGCCGAAGACCGGCTCGCTGCTACGTTGTCGCTCGCCGGCGCGACCGGTCATCTGCAGATAGAGTTCGTAGACCATGCGCAGCCCCGAGGCGCCGATCGGGTGGCCGAAACATTTTAGGCCGCCGTCGATCTGGCAGGGGATCTTGCCGTCGGCATCGTAGAACCTGTCCATGATGTCCTTAACCGCGCCTCCTTCGGGAGAGATGTACAAGTCCTCCATGGTCACCAATTCCGTAATGGAGAAGCAGTCGTGAACCTCGAACAGACTGATCTGGTCCCGTGGCTTCGCAATGCCGGCTTCCTCGTAGGCCCGTTTGGCAGCCACGCGCGTAGTTGGGAAATAGCTGCCGTCCCATGAGTTGTGTTGGGCCTCGGTGCCGTTCGAGACGGAAAGCTGCAAGGCCTTCACCGTTACGAGGTCGCGCTTGCCCAGAGAACGGGCGATATCCGGCGTCGTAACGATGGCGCAGGCGGAACCGTCGGAAACGCCGCAGCAGTCGAATATCCCTAGCGGGGCCGCAACGATGGGCGCATTTATCACCCGGTCCTCGTCGATTCGGTTGCGCAGGTGCGCCTTCGGATTGCGGGCTCCGTTGGCATGGCTCTTCACCGAGACATGCGCCATCGCTCGCTTCAGGTCATGGGCACCGACGCCGTGCTTTGCCGCGTAGGCCGTGGCGAGCTGGGCAAACGAACCGGGAGCCGAAGCGTTGGCCCAGAAGAGGTCGTGGACCGAACCTCTGTTACGCTGCGGCAGACCGCCGTAGCCTGTGTCCTTGAGCTTTTCGACGCCAAGCGCCAGGGCGATGTCGGAAGCCCCGGATGCAACGGCATATACGGCGCCGCGGAAAGCCTCCGTACCACTCGCGCAGTAGTTCTCGACCCGCGTCACCGGGATGTAGGCAAGCCTGAGCGCAATGGCCAGCGGCAGGCCTGATTTTCCGACGTGCTGCTCCTCGATCGCCGTGCCGAACCAAGCGGCATCGATGTCTTCGGTTCCGATGCCGGCGTCGGCCAGTGCCTCCGAATAGGCCTCGACCATCAAGTCTTCCGCGTTGTCGTTCCATCGTTCGCCGAACCTCGAGCACCCCATGCCGAGGATCGCCACCTTATCCTTGATGCCGGAAGCCATATGTCCTCCTCTCCGCTAATCACCGTCGGCCGGCGATGCCTTCCAGAAGTAGCGCCGGAAGCCACGCCTGCGGTCGTAGTCCCTCACCCGAAACACCATGCGCATGGGCATGCCGACTTCCACGGCTGTGTCTGGATCGATGTCGGTGAAATCGCACATCAGTCGTCCGCCGCCATCGAACTGGACCATGCCGAAGTAAGTGGGTGGATCGGGCGTATAGGTTAGCTGGTCGGCCGTGTAGGAGTTCAGCGTCGCCCGTTTCTCGGCGAAGGGCTCGTCCTCTTGCGTTCCCGTCGCACCGCAGTCCGGAGCAACACAGATATTTGATTTTGGGAACTGGGGCGTACCGCAGGCAGTACAGCGTCCGCCCACCATACCCTGCGCCATCTGCTTGTTTCGGTAGTGCGTGCTGAGCCCCGTTTGCCGGTCGACCTCGGCGCGGATGCCCAGTTCCATCTCAAGTCCGCCGTTCAGGGCGAGGAAGCGGCTGTAGCGTGGGTCTTCCCGGCGGCGCGCCAGATGGCCGGTGATCCCCAGGCGTTCCCGGACGGTCGAGATCGCCTCCGTGACTTCAAACAGCAATGCGTCGCAACCCTGACCGAAGCCTGCCACCATGATCTTGTCGCCTGGCGCTGCGCGTTCGAGGGCAAGGACGAGCAGCACCAGGGGATGTGCGCATCCTGTTTCGCCGCATTGCCCCTGCAGATTGTCGGCCACTGCCGATTCGGCGAATCCCAAGGCCTTGGCCAGGGCACTGGCGGTGCGTTTCGCCGCCGCCGGAAAGCAGAACGTGGTGATTTGCGATGGATCGGTACCGGTCTCCATCAAAAGCGCGTCGATCGCTCCCGGAACGATTTTCATGTAGCCCTCGTCGCGGACCCATCGCTCTTCCCACGTATAGTCAAAGGCCTCGTTCTCGCCGCGGAAATGATCGACAAAATCGACCGTTTCGGTGTGCCCGCCCAGGAACCGGGCAATCACGTCGCCCTGACCGACGAGCAGGGCGGCCGCGCCATCGCCCGTAGTCAATTCTAGGGGGCTCGCCGCCCGCGTGTGCCGCTTCTCGCCGGCCACCACGAGGATCGGTCCGTTCCCACCGCCCGAGGCCCGAAGACCGCAGAGCAGCCCCGAACTGCCGGCGCGCTGCGAAGACGAGATATCGAGGGTAGCGATACCACTGCCGAGGTTGAGCGCACTGGCGACAATGCCCGCATTCTGCCGATCCAGGAAAGGAAACGTCGTCGACGCCATGTAGAGGCCGGCAACACTTTGGCGATCCAACTCGGCGAGGCAATCCCGCGCCGCTTCGACGGCCATGGTCACGCTATCCTCGTCCCAGTTGGCGATCGTCCGTTCACCGGTCGCCAACCCCGCCAGCGCAGGATTGAACCAGGCATGCGTCTCAACGATTTCCTTGCGCGGCAGCCGCCGCCTGGGCAGGTAGCCGCCGTAAGCCAGAATTCCGAGGTCCATCGCCTCTCTCCGATCGCTTCCTAGGTGCCCTCGACACGGCCCTCGGGCGGGTCGCGAACAACCCTGAAGGCACCCGTGGCAGTGCCCACCAACCGGTCCTCTCCGTCACGGGCTTCCGTTTCGCAATAAACCACCGACCTGCCGTCGGCGACGCAACGGCCGGCAACGGTCAAACGCCCCGCGCGGACGGGGGCGATGAACTGAGTCGTCAGGCTGACGGTGACCGTTCTGCGTCGTGGCTCGGGTGCCTTGCGCAAAGCAGCCGCCATGCCGCAGGCCAGATCCATCGCCGAGAGCAAGACACCGCCATGGCTGACCCGCATGGAGTTCATGTGCTTGTCCTCGACATCGATGGAGACGACGGCGCGGTCGACCTCCATTTCCTCGATCCGCAATCCGAGGAACTCACAAAAGGGAATCACAGGATAGGCCGCAGCGGCCTGAACCGAATTTCCTGCTGGCGACGTCGTCTTCATGCCACGGAGAGCCTGCTTTTGCCTTGCATCCCACACAGGGCGCCACGCTTTGTACGCTTGATGATAATCAACTTACGTATTATAATCAAGCTAATCATTTAATGCGCCGGGAGGGCGTGCGGGGAACGGAAGGAGAAAGCCAGGCATGGAGGCGAATGGAACACTGCGCAGCAAGGTGGCCATCGTAACCGGGGCTGGGCGCGGTATCGGCCGCGACTTGGCACTGATGATGGCGGCCCACGGAGCAAAGGTGATCGTCAATGATCTTGGCGGTTCCGGCTCAGGCGAAGGGACCGACGACGCCCCGGCCGCCGGGGTGGTCAAAGAGATCCGCGACGCCGGCGGCGAAGCCGAGGCGAATTTCGGCAGCGTGGCCGATCCGGATGCGGCCGCAGGCATGGTCGACCAGGCCCTCGACTGTTTCGGTGGTCTCGACATCGTGGTCAATAACGCCGGCATTCTGCGTGACGTGATCTTCCACAAGATGTCTCAGGAGGATTGGCGGACGGTCATCGACGTGCACCTGAACGGGACCTTCTTCGTCAGCCGCGCGGCCGCCGCGTATTTCCGCGAAAAGGAAACGGGCTGCTGCATCCATTTCACGTCCACGTCTGGATTGATCGGCAACTTCGGACAGGCAAACTATGCTGCCGCCAAGTTGGGCATCGCCGCGTTGTCGAAGTCGATCGCCTTGGACATGGCGCGTTTCAATGTGACGTCGAACTGTATCGCGCCCTTCGCCTGGAGCCGTCTGATCGGATCGATCCCGGTCACGGACGAGGCGCAGGCCCAGCGGGTCGAGCGCATAAAAGCCATGACGCCGGCGAAGATCGCGCCTCTGGTCGTCGCCCTCGCTTCGGACGCAGGCAGACAGATCAGTGGACAGATCTTTGCCGTTCGCCACAACGAGATCTTTCTGATGAGCCAGTCGCGTCCGGCCCGCTCCGTCCATACTTCTGATGGCTGGACCCCGCAGACCGTCATCGAGACGGCTTTTCCAGCGCTAAGGCCCAGCCTTTACCCGCTGGAGCGCTCCGGTGACATCTTCTCGTGGGATCCGATCTGAGCCCGGCCGACATGGCGATTGATTACGACAGGCTGATGAACTGGCCGTTTCCCGAGGTTGAACAGACTTTCTCGGTGCGCGACGCGATTCTCTACGCCCTGTCTGTGGGCTACGGTTACGATCCCCTGGACGAAGGCCAGTTGCCGTTCGTCTTCGAGGAGACGGATTTCAAGGTGGCGCCCACCATGGCTGCCGTGCTCGCCGGCCCCGGCTTCTGGATGCGCAATCCGGAGACGGGCATCGACTGGAAGAAAATGTTGCACGGTGAGCAAGGGATCGAGGTTCACAGGCCGTTGCCGCCCGGCGCTACGGTAACCGCGCAGACCCGGGTGACCGGAATTGTCGACAAGGGGCCGGACAAGGGTGCCCTGGTGTTCACCGAGCGGACGGTGACCGACAAGGCGTCGGGGGAGGCCCTGGCGACCGTGACGATCACTTCGTTCGCCCGCGCCAACGGCGGCTTCGGCGGTCCGGCGGGACCGCAACCCGCCCCCCATGCCATACCAGAGCGGGAACCGGATGCAGTCTGCGATTTGCCGACCCATCCGAGCTCCGCCCTGCTCTACCGGCTTTGTGGAGATCCGAATCCACTGCATGTGGATCCGGCGGTTGCCGCAGCAGCAGGATTCGCCGCACCCATCCTTCACGGTCTTTGCACGCTCGGGGTGTCGGGGCACGCCGTCCTGCGGACCTATTGCGGCTACGACGTGGGACACTTCAAGTCCCTGAACCTGCGGTTCACCAGCCCCGTCTATCCGGGAGAGACCATCCGGACGGAGATGTGGCGCGACGGCGCCATCGTGTCGTTCCGCACGAAAGTATTGGATCGTCAGGTCGTTGTGCTAGACAACGGTCGGGTTTGGATCGACGGTTGACCGGATTCAGTAGGGTTTTGGAATGGCAGAAAAAGCAGGGAAGGTGTCGCTCGTATTCCACGATATCGCGCGCTTTCGCTCCCAAATCTTCGATCGCTTGCTAAAGCCACATGGCCTTACCACGTCGCAAGCCTGGGTCCTCGCCTTCCTGTTCCGCGAGGACGGCCTCACCCAGTCCGAGCTGGCAAAGCGTCTGGAGGTCGGCACGGTCACTGTTGGCGGCCTCGTCGACCGCCTCGAGGCTCGTGGCCTGGTGTCCCGGCACGCCGATCCAAACGACAGGAGGGCGAACAGGGTTTGCCTGACGGACGAGGCTCACGATCTCATCGGCCTGATGAACAAGTATTCCCGCACGGTCGACGACATCGCCTTTCAGGGCATGCCGCCCGAGACCATCGACATGGTCAACGCCCACCTGAAAAGCGTGCGTGAAAACCTGTTAGCCGCCCTGAACGAAGAAAAGGCGTCGGCATGAACAGCGCGAATGCCCCACTTTCCGGCATCCGCATCGTCGAGTTCGCCGGCATAGGCCCCGGCCCGTTCGCCGGCATGATGCTGGCAGACATGGGCGCCGAAGTTTTGCGCGTCGACCGACAGGGTCCGGGGCGTTCGCCAGACCCGCGGAAAGACATCACGTTGCGCGGCCGCCAGTCCATCACCCTGAACCTCAAGGAGCCGCGCGCGGTCGAGGTCGCCCTGCGGCTCGTCGGACAGGCCGACGCCCTCACGGAAGGATACCGCCCCGGCGTCATGGAAGGCCTAGGCCTGGGACCGGACGTTTGCTTGGCGCGCAATCCGAAGTTGGTTTACGGACGCATGACGGGCTGGGGACAAACCGGCCCTCTGGCATCTGCGGCCGGCCACGACATCAACTACATCTCGCTTAGCGGCGCCCTTTGGGCCATGGGCGAGCGCGACAGGAACCCCATGCCGCCGCTCAACTTGGTCGGCGATTTCGGGGGCGGTGGCATGGTGTTCGCCTTCGGCCTCCTCTGCGCCCTGCTGCGAGCCCGCGAGACCGGTGAGGGAGACATCGTGGATGCGGCCATTTGCGATGGCGCCGCCGCTTTGATGGCGCCGGTCTACGGCTACATCGCCAGAGGCATCTGGGAGAATTTGCGCCAGGCCAACTTCCTCGATGGTGCCGCGCCCTACTATGGTGTCTACCAGTGCCTGGACGGCAAGTGGATCAGCATCGGGCCACTGGAACCGCAGTTCTACGCCCTGCTCGTGGACCTGCTGGACCTGCGGCCGGAGGACATCGGAGAGCGTGCGGACACGGCGCGCTGGGCGGAGCAGCGCGAGCGCTTCGCCGAGGTGTTCCGCCGGAGGACGCGCGACGACTGGTGTGCCCGCCTTGAGGGGACCGATGTTTGCTTTGCTCCCGTCCTCGACCTAGAGGAGGCGCCAAATCACCCCCACAATCGGGCCCGCGCCATCTTCGTCGAGGCCCACGGCGCGGTGCAGCCGGCTCCGGCACCCAGGTTTGCCCGAGCGGCGACGCCGCTCCCCGGCCCGCCGCCGGCGCCTGGAGAACACAACGGCACGGCACTCCCCGCCTGGGGTTTCGATGACGGGGAAGTCGCGGACCTTCGGACGGCCGGCATTATTTGACGACGCGTTGCGTATCCCGCTTGCGCAACAGATAACGGTGTTCGCCCTCGAGAACGCGGACGCCGTCCTGATTGCGCACCGTCACCTCCATCACCACCACGCCGGTGGTGTTTTGTTCTATTAGTTCCGAAATGACCAACTCCGGGTAAAGGGTGTCGCCGATGTAAACGGCAGCGCGGAAGCCGATCAGCGAGTCAGCCACCTGCTCCGGAAAACCCCCGGCACCGGCGGCGGATTGGATGAGCACCTGCATGCCGTGGGCGAGCATGTCGCGATGGCCGCGCGCCTGGCAATAGGGACGGTCGTAGTGGATCGGGTCGTTGTCGCCCGAGGCAGCCTGGAAGGCGGCGAACAGGCCGCTGGTCTGGGTGCGCGACGGCAGGGTATAGCGCGTGCCTACCACCAGGTCTTCGAAATACAGGGAGGGACCGGGCAGGTGGTCTGCCGGGGTCCAGCCGATTTCCGTTTGTTCGTTCGACATATCGCAACCTCTCTCGATAACGTGCCGTTGTGTAAGTCTCAGATCCGTTTGGTCTCGGACGTCGGCCAGCGGCCCGCCGACAGCGGACCGATCAGCCAGAACAGCGAACTGCCGATGGCCGAGGTGATCATGGCCAGTGCGAAGCCGGTTTCGTAGCCGCCGGTCAGGTCGTAGAGCGAACCCGAAGCCCAGCCGCCAACCGCGCCGCCGAGGCCGAGCCCGATCGTCACGCCGCCGTAAACAGCGGCCACATTCTTTGGATAGAGTTTGGCCACCAGGGCGGAAACTGCCGGCGCGCGGGTGCCCATGGAGGTACCAAACATGACGACGAAGGCGACCAGGCCGACAATGTCCGGAGAGACGCCGAGCAGCCACAGGAACAGGATGCCGAGGACCGTTCCGGCGTAGCCCAGGGTCACCACGTTGCGTTGACCGAACCTGTCGCAGGTCCAGCCCGAGGCGATGATGCCGACGACCGACATGGACCCCACGGCGCCATACGCCGTCGCGGCCAGCAGCGGATCGAACCCCACCGAAACCAGATAGGCGACCGTCTGGAGCATAATCGACCAGCTCGTCGCCGAAGCGATGAAATAGGTGCCGAAAAGCCCCCAAAACGGAACGTCGCGCCAAACCGCCGTTTCAATGAACCGTGGCCGTTCATGCCCGGAGAAGGCATTGTTCCCGGCGCCCCCGGCGATGCGTTTCCAAGGAAGAAACAATACGATCGGCACGAGACACCAGATAACGCGCCCGAGGACCCCATAGGCCGAGCGCCAGTCCGTGGCTTCGATGAGCAGATGGATTGCCGGCGACAGAACGATCAACCCGGCCGGCATGCCGGCAACGGCGATGGCATTGGCAAAAGTTATGCGGCGCGTGAACCAGCGGCTGACGAGACCCGAGGCGGCCGGCATGCCGGTGGCGGAAACCGCGACGCCCAGCATCACGCCCAGTCCGAGCATGGCTTCCCAAATGCTGTTCATCTGGCTCGCGATGAGCAGCCCGGTACCGAACAGGACCAAGCCGCTCAGGTAGGAGAGCTTCGGCCCGTAACGGTCGAACAGCATACCGATGGCCGGCGCCGAAAACCCATGGGCCACCATGTAAACGAAATAGATCGACCCAAAGGCGCTGCGGTTCCAGCCCAGGTCCTCGGTGACAGGCAAAAGGAAGATGGCGAAGTTTTCGCTGAATCCCCGAGAAAAGAAGTTCATCACCGCGCAAAACGCCAGAACGCCAATGGAGAACCGAGTCATCTCCCGATTTGTCACCGGTGGTTTGTTCTCCATTCGCATGAGACGTCAGTTGTTCATCAAGTCCGGCAACCATGTGATGATTTCTGGGAAGGCGATCAGCACGGCGATGGTCAGGATGTCGGCGACGAAGAACAGGGCGATGCCGCGGAACACGTTCGACAGCGGGATTTCCGGGCACACGGCGTTGACCACGAAACAGCTCAGCCCAATCGGCGGCGTGATTAGACAGACCTCGGCCATTTTGACGACGATGATGCCGAACCAGACACTCGCCTGGGGCCCGCTCATGCCGAATGCGGAGGCGGCCGCGGTTACTTCGGCTCCGCCATTGAGCGCCATGACGGCCGGATAGACGACCGGCAGGGTGAGCAACAGGAGGCCGATGGCGTCCATGAACATGCCGAGCACGACATAGCCCGCCAGCACGCAGGCGAGGATGACATAAGGGTCGGTGTCCCAGGAAAGGATCCAGTTGGCAAACGTCTCGGGCAGACCCGAAAAACCCAAAAAGCGGCCGAAAATCAGGACACCCCAGATGAGCGAAAAGATCATCACGACGAGCTTCGAGGTCTCGTTCAGGGCGGCCTTCAAACTCGGCCAGCGCATACCATGGATCCAGGCCATGACGAGGACCACGAAGGCACCCAGCGCACCCGCCTCGGTCGGCGTGGCCCATCCCGTGTAGATGGCGGTGATGATGATGACGACAACCGCGGCAATGGGCAGGATCTGTGGCAAGACCCTGACCCTCTCGATCCACGGAATGCCGCGGGCCGGCGGGCCGGCTTGGGGACGGAACTTGGCCCACGCGACAATGATCAGGGCGTAAATAAGCGCGGAAACGATGCCTGGCAGGAAGCCGGCCAACAGCAGTGCACCAACGGACTCCTCGACGATGATCGCGTAGATGACGAGGATTGCCGACGGTGGAATCAGCGAGGCCAGTGTTCCGCCGGCTGCGACAACTCCGGCTGCCAGTTTCCTGTCATATCCGGACTTGAGCATCTCGGGAATGGCAACGCGGGCGAACACTGCCGATGTTGCGAACGACGCCCCGGACGCCGCCGCGAACCCAGCCGTCGCGAAGACCGTGGCGACAGCCAATCCTCCTGGGAGCCATCCGATCCAGGCTTTCGCCGCGTTGAACAACTGCTGGGTCATCCCCGCGTGGAAGGCCAGGAAGCCGATCAGGATGAACATCGGCAGCAGGCCAAGCACGAAATTCACGGATTTGGCGTGCGGGATAGAACCGATGTTGCCGAGCGCAGCGTCCCAGCCGATCAGCTCCACCAGGCCAATGATGCCGACGATGCCGGCGGCAAATACGACCCTTACGCCGAATGCAACGAAAGCCAGCAGGAGGCCGACGCAGATCACGCCGACGAGTGCCGGGTCGTCGTACCCGATACCGAAGAGAGCCCCGGGTGCGCCGCTGAGCAAGGCGTTCATGTCCGGTGTCCCGATTCAGGTTGCCGTAGCGCGCACATCACGTTTCATCGCCAAACGCAGACTGGGCTTCCTCCTTGGACACTTCGGAGGCCGACCGGATCACGGGGACCGCCACCGGCGGCGCGTCAGGCCAGAGAACCAGTCGGAGATAGCCCAGAAACTCAATCGACAGGCGCAGGAACCAGATTGAAAAGGCGATGGGAACGAGCAGCTTCGACGGCCACGTTGGGATGCCATAGTCGTAAGTGGAATCACCGATGGTCCAAGCATCGTAGAAGAAGCTAAAGCTGTAACGGATCAACAGGGCGATCACGATCATGCTGATCGCAGTTCCCGCCGCCTCGGCGATCCATCGCATGCGCCCGCGCACGGCGCCGATCAACATATCCATGCGGATATGCGCGTCGAGCCGCTGGGCGTAGGCGACGCCCAGAAATGCGAAGATAGCGATCGCCTGTTCCGACGCCTCCAAGTACCCAGGAACCGGATGTCCGGCCAGACGTGTAAACACTTGAAACGTCGTGAACACCATGACCGCGAAGACGGTCCAGGCCGCGAACAAGTTGAGCAAGTCCTCGACAGGCTTCAGACTGCGGTCGAGCCTGCCGATCAGGCTTGTGCCGGAGGCGTGAGACATGCCGACCCCCTTTCGGAACCCGCGCGGGCAACGCGCGATTAAAATGTCGGACCGTGCCGGGTGCCCGTCAAACGGGTTCCCGACACGGTCCTTGGGAGGTTCACTGGGAGGCTAGAGAGAGCATGAGGTCCAGGATCGCCTGGGCGTCGAACTTGTCCTTGTTGTCGGCGACCCATTCGTCCCAGACCGGCCTTCCTGCGGATTTGCGGAAAGCGGCCAGCGTGTCATCGGCATACTCGATTGCCGTCAGCTTTTCGCGGAACATCGGCAGGAACTTGTCATCGGCCGAGGAGTAGGCGACACGATAGGCCTCGGAAACCTCGTCGCGTAGCGACCAGAGGAGATCCTGGTACTGCTTTGGCAGCTTGTCGTAGGCCGCCTTGTTGAACACGATCGGGCAGTCACCGCTCCCCGGCGAAAGGTTGGCGGTGTACCAATCGGCGACTTCGTGGATCTTGTAAGCCGCGTGCGCATAGCTGTGGGGAAGCGAAACCGCGTCCACCGTGCCGCGCTGGATCGCCGTATAGACCTCCGTGGCAGCCATCATCTGACGCACGGCGCCGAGTCGTTCCATCGCTAAGCCAATGCCGCCGCCAGCGCGCACGCGCAGACCCTTCCAGTCCTCGAGCTTCATCGGCGCCGTTCCCCGGCCCATGAACTCGTACTGCGGCAGATGTGTGGACGCAAAGGCCAAGGCGTTCCATCTGGCCAACTCCGCCACGACGATTGGGTGATCATAGACCCCTTGCCGGACCCGCGCCGCGGCGGCGAAATCCTTGATCGGCAGGAACGGAAGGCTAAGCGCCATCAGGGCCGGTGTCTTGCCCGGATGATAGAAGTTGCAGGCGAGTGTCGCCTCGAAGGAGTTGGTCTTCAGGCCGTCCAGGTTCTCCTTCGGCTTCAACAGCTGCGCGCCATAGAAGATCTTGAGCTTGAACTTGCCTCCCGTCTCCTCCGCGAGACGATCGCGGAGCACTTCGAGGCCCTTGGTCAGCGAACGGGGCTTGCCCCAGACCGACAGTTTCCAGAAGACCGACGGGCCGTCAACATTCGCGGCGAGTGCGGACTGGACGCCAAGGCCTAAGCCGAACACAACTGCGGTGGCCCCAAGGGCCAACTTCGTCACCATTTTCATCGTTTCTCTCCCAAATTGGATCAACTTCCCGTTTTTGCTTGGCGCTGCGCAACCCGTCGGCACGGACAGCCCATCGAAGACGGCATCACCGGTAACCCGCGTTCGCTCGCGCTGATCGACCCTCGATACCCCCAGTCGCGCCAACCATTTTTTGTCCCGATATTTGGACTAAATAATCATATATCAGAATATTGGCGTGTTTGTCCAGGATTTGTGCACTTTTTTTCCCGTTCGGCCCAAGGAAATAACCATCGGCCGGCATGGCTTCGAACACGCGTCCGCGCGAGCCGCGCCGATGGCCGCTATCAAGAGGTTATGCTATTGAAAGGAAACGCGCTTTTTTTGTCTGCGCCGACGTCGCCGGACGTTCAGTCCGACGTTTCCAGATCCAGGTTCGTGTCGACCAGCCGCCGAAGTGTCGTGGCGATTTCGCCGCACTGCTCGCCCACCCGGTAGACCGGGCCGGCGACAACGATGGCCAGTCGTCGCTCGTCGACGGTCAGCGGGATGGCGACCGCCGCAAGGTCGGCATCGTATTCATGTATGCTCTGGAACCACCCCCGATTTCGCGAGATACGGATCTCGTGCTCGACCGCCTCGACGCTCGTCAGGGCGTTGCTTCCGTACCGCTCGAAACTCACCTTGCGCAGGATGCTCTGTCGCTCGGAAGGACTGTTTAGCGACAGAAGGGCACGCCCGGAGGCGCCCGCATGGATGGGTATCCGTTTGCCGACGTGACCCGCATAGCGGATGGGTGACGGGGATTCGATGACATCGAGATAAACCGAGTAACGGCCCGCCGGCGCCGCGATAATCGCCGTCTCTCCGGTCTCTGAGGCGACCCTCCGCAGTAGATCCGATAGCTGCTCGTTCATCTGGTCGGCGGCGGTGAGCGTTTCGGCAAGCCGCAGCCAGCGCGGCGTCGGATAGTAGCCACCGCGCCGTGACGGTTCGTACATGTATCCCCGATCTACCAGTGTGCTCAGGATGTTATAGGTGCTCGACCGGGGCCATTCGAAGTGTCGGTGAATCTCGGCCAGGCTCGCCGGCTTCTTGGTCTGCGCGAAGAACTCGAGAAGATCGAGGGCGTTGTTCACCTGCCGGATGGTCATCGTGCGACGTTCCTCGTTGTCGACCCGTACCGTCCGCCGTGCATCCGTCTTTCCATTGGCCAAGCGCTATCTCGAATCCCACACATAGCGCGTCGGACGCGGACCTTCTTTATGCTTCGGTCCATAAATCTAGACGTTTTCACGTTTTTTGACGAACGGGTGGCTTGTATATATCACGCCAATCACGGTTCGCAACTGCACAGGACCCGACGGCTAGGTGTCAAGAACGGGTGGACAGAAACCCTAACGTCGTATATGTGTACTATATGTACAGATATAAGGACAAAACAACAGGAAATCTTTTTGAACGGTTTTCCGGGCCCCGAAGTGCCGGGTGTTCCGCCGACCTGACCGCTACGAGATAGGGCGACGGACTTGGATTACAGACTGTCACCGGACCAGGAAGCGGTACGCCGCGCCATCGCGGACACGACGGCCCGCTTCGATGACGACTATTGGCTCGAAATGGATCCCGCTGGCAGCTTTCCAGTCGACTTCTACGACACCTTGGCCGCCGGGGGCTGGTTAGGAATCTGTGTCCCGGAGGCCTATGGCGGTTCCGGGCTCGGCCTCGCCGAAGCGGCGGTCATGATGCAAGCGATCGCCGAGACCGGCGCCGGCCTGTCCGGCGCGTCGGCCGTCCATATGAATATCTTCGGCCTCAATCCCGTAGTTGTTTTTGGCACCGAGGAGCAGAAACGGCGCATTCTGCCGCCCATGGTGGAGGAACGCGAACGGACCTGTTTCGCGGTCACCGAACCGAACACGGGACTCGACACCACCCAGTTGCGGACCCTCGCCGTGCGGCGTGGCGACCGATATGTGGTCAACGGCCAGAAGGTCTGGATCTCCACGGCCCAGGTTGCCCACAAGGTCCTGCTGTTGGCTCGGACGACGCCGCTAGACGAGGTCGACAAACCGTCGCGGGGGCTGAGCCTGTTTCACACGGACCTCGACCGGAGCCGGATCACCGTTCGAGAGATCGACAAGATGGGCCGCAAGGCCGTCGATTCCAACGAACTCTTCATCGACGAACTGGAAGTCCCTGTCGACGACCGCATCGGAGAGAAAGGCGAAGGGTTCCAGTACATCCTCCACGGATTGAACCCGGAAAGGATCCTGATCGCCGCCGAGGCCATCGGCCTTGGCCGCGCGGCTCTTGCGCGGGCCTGCGCCTACGCCCGCGAACGCGTCGTCTTCGGCCGTCCGATCGGAAAAAACCAGGCCATCCAGCATCCGCTGGCAGACAACTGGATGCATCTGGAGGCCGCCCGCCTGATGACCATGGAGGCCGCCCGACAGTACGACGAACGATTGCCCTGTGGCGCGACCGCCAACGCCGCCAAGTTCCTGGCCGCCGAGGCCGGCCACGCAGCCTGCAAACAGGCGGTCATGACGCATGGAGGTTTTGGCTACGCCAAGGAGTATCACGTCGAGCGCTACCTGCGCGAGATCATGATCCCGGTTCTGGCGCCGGTCAGCGCGCAACTCATCCAGTGCTACATCGCCGAGCGCGTTCTCGACTTGCCAAAGTCTTACTGAAGCCCGCCGTCGCTCAGGCCCGCTGGTTGAACCGGCGCCCGACGAGACCGGCAGCGATATTGGTCTTCTGGATGTCGATGGCCCCGCCGGCGATACCCCAGCCCCAGGCATCGCGCATCTTCTGTTCGATCGGGAATTCCCGCGAATAGCCATAGCCGCCCATCAGCTGCATCGCCCTGCCCGTCACTTCGCGGGTGATCTCATTGGCGAAGCATTTGGCGATGGAGCTTTCACCTTCCGAGGGCAGGCCGCTTTCTGCATTCACCACCACCCTGTAGAGGAGCAGTCGCGCCGCGTCGACTTTCATCTTCATCTCCGCGAGCTGCAACTGGACCGCTTGGAAATCGACGATTGGCTTTCCGAACTGCCGGCGCTCCTGCACGTAGTCGAGGACATAGTCCAGCGCCGACTGGGCGCAGGCCAGACTCATCGTCGTGTTGCCGCAACGCTCCAGGTCGAAGGCCCCCATCAGGTGCTTGAATCCACCAGTGGGCACAATGATGTTCTCTTCGGGAACCTCGACATCATCCAAATACATGTCGGCGCTATAGATGCCGCGGAAACCCATGTGGTGCTCGCGTTTGCCGAAGGTGAAGCCATCGCGCCCCTTCTCCACCAGCACCGCGCCGATCCCCCGGGCGCCGGGTTCCTCGGACATGCGGCAGTAGACCACGTAGGCATCGGAATGTCCGGCGCCGGAGCACCATCGTTTCTGACCGCTGNCGACTACCTTGCCGTCCGCCACGCGAGCCTTGGTCGTGAGGTCCGTGAGCGCCGAGCCGGCGTTGGGTTCCGACATCGCGACGGCAACGATCATTTCGCCGGCGCAGACCTTGGGCAGCAATCTTTGGCGCATCTCTTCCGGCGCGAAACTCGCGATGGCGAGCGACGGCCCGAAGCAGGACTCGAAAATCGGGAATGCCACACCGATCGAGACCTTAGCCACTTCCTCCAGCACCAGGACGGCCTCGAAATGACTGAGGCCGACGCCGCCGTAGTCGGAAGGGAGATTCACTCCCAACAGGCCCAATTCGGCGAACCGGCGCATGACGTCGGGACCAGGGGGTTCGTCCGTCTCCTCCACTTCATTGGCAACCTCGGGCAGCTCGGTCTGGGCGAACTTGCGCACCATGTCCTGCAGAGCGCGCGCCTCTTCGTTCAACGTGAATTCCATAGAAAATCCCCTTCCTCCTGCAGCGACGCCGGCATCGGTCAGGCACGCCGCTGCTGGTCCGCCCAATAGGGTTCGCTAATCATGCGTTTGTAGATCTTGCCGGAATCATCGCGAGGCAGGTCGTCGCGGATCTCGATGATGCGCGGCACCTTGAATCCGGCCAAGCGGGTCTTCAAGAAGGACACGATATCGCCCTCGGAGGCCCGCATGCCCTGCCGAAACTGCACGACCGCCATCAGTTTCTCGCCGAATTCGGGGTCCGGAATGCCGAAAACGGCGCAATCGTTGACCTCTTTCATGGCGATGAGTTCGCATTCGATTTCGGCGGGATAGATGTTCACGCCGCCGGAAATCACCATGTCGCGACGGCGATCGCAGAGGAACAGATAACCGTCCTCATCCAGATAGCCGATGTCGCCGGTGGCAAGCAGTCCGTCGATCTCGAGCGCGTCGCGATCGGCTTGCCGGTTGTTGTAGGTGAACTCGGGTGCGATATCCAAACTGGTGTACAATTCGCCGCGCTCGCCCTGCGCTACCTCGCGTCCGGCTTCATCCAGCACTCGCAGCGTGACCCCTTCGACCAGCCGGCCCACCGTGCCCGGTTTCCTGACGCTGTCTTGCGCGTTGCAGTAGGCCACGTAGCTGGATTCGGTGCTGCCATAGAACTCATGCACAATCGGCCCGAACCAGTCCTGCATCGCCGCCTTGATGTCCGGCGGGCAGTGGGCCGCAGCGGTCAGCACGTATTCCAAAGACGAGACATCGAAGCGCGCCCGCTCGTCCGGCGGTAGCTTAAGCAGGCGTGCGAACATCGTCGGCACCATGAAGACCGTTGTGATCCGATGTTTCTCGACCAGCTTCAGGAAGGTCAGCGGGTTGAAGCGCGGCATCAGCACGATGATCTCGGCAGCCGACACGCAGCGCATGCCGAAGGCGTTTGGCGCGCTGTGGTAGAGCGGGCCACAAATGAGGGCGCGCATGTTCGGCCGGATGCCGTAAATCTGGTCGCGCAAACGCAGGAACTTCTCCGCCGTCTCGGGGGCTTGCGGAAACCGACGGACACCCTTCGGCTTTCCGGTCGTTCCCGAGGTATAGATCATCGCATCGGTG
>Ga0049102_10000105_pt1 | contig 19183 bp, 16 predicted proteins | sample WorMetmaBAHAMAS2_FD_55017 | JGI IMG/M metagenome (GOLD analysis project Ga0049102, IMG submission 55017) | Marine gutless worms symbiont microbial communities from Max Planck institute for Marine Microbiology, Germany - Inanidrilus... | ecosystem: Host-associated > Annelida > Digestive system >...
ACCGCCGACGACGCGCCGCTCCGGTGATCACCTCAATACGCTGATACTCGTCGGACATAAGCATATTCTTGGGGATATCCCCAAGCCTCCTCGCGTATGCCGTCTGTCCGCTCCAAACGGGGGCAACTCCAACCAGAGATGGCAAGGAAGCGTTACAAGCCGGAGGAGATCGTGAGCCTGCTGCGGGGGGCTGAGGTTCTGCACGGCCAGGGCGTGTCGATAGCGGATACGATCCGGCAGCTCGGGATCAGCGAGGTCACGTTCTATCGATGGCGCAAGGAGTACGGCAGGATGAGCGGCGATCAGCTGCGCCGCCTGAAGGTGCTTGAGAAGGAGAACGAGCGTCTGCGCCGTGCGGTCTCCGACTTGACGCTGGACAAGCAGATACTCAAGGAAGCCGCCCGGGGAAACTTCTAAGCCCCTCGCGCCGTCGGCTCGGGATCTCGGAGCGTCGGGCCTGCCGGGTGCTGGGGCAGCATCGCTCGACCCAGCGCTGTATCCTGCGCGGACGCGATGACGAGGAGCGCCTGTGGCGGTGGGAGGAGGTGAAGGTACCCGGCAAACAGCCGAAGCGGGGCCGTCTCTGGCTCAACGACGGTTCCTGTATCCGGCTGCGTGCCGAGCGGGCGACCCATGTCTGGTCCTACGACTTCGTCCATAACCGGACCCACGACGGCCGCGCCTTCCGCACGTTCAATGTGCTGGACGAGTTCACCCGCGAGGGCCTGGTGATCCGGGTCCGGCGCAAGCTCTCCTCGACCGACGTCATCGACGTGCTGACCAACCTGTTCATCTTGCGCGGCGTTCCAGCCTACATCCGTTCCGACAACGGTTCGAAGTTCGTCGCCGAGGCCGTGCGGCGATGGATCGCTGCGGTTGGCGCTCAAACCGCCTTCATCGAACCGGGATCGCCCTGGGAGAACGGATATATCGAGAGCCTCAATGCGCGGCTACGCGACGAACTCCTGAACGGAGAGATCTTCTACACCCTGAAAGAGGCCCATGATCTCATCGAATCTTGGCGGCGTCATTACAACGCCATCCGCCCACACAGCAGTCTGGGATACCGGCCTCCGGCTCCGGAGACGATCGTCATGCCAAGCTGGCCGACGGGCTCCGCTACGCTACGCCGGCCCCCAGCTTGGCCGAGGAACCGCCAATGTACTAACACTCAAACTGGACCAGTCGCCGGGGGCAGGTCACCAACGTTTGGAGCCCTCTGTTTCGGGCGGCGATGATATCGTCGGGATTGGCTTTCCAGATGAATGGTTGCGGGTTGTCAGCATTGTATTCGCGGATGAAGCGGTTGATGGCGGCTTGAAGATCAACGAGGGAATGGAAGACGCCATGCTTGAGCCTGCGCCGCGTGAGCTTTGCGAAGAAGCCCCTCGATAGCATCGAGCCAGGAGCACGAGGTCGGCGTGAAGTGGAAGGTCCAGCGCGGATGGCGGTCGAGCCGGGCGCGGACTTTGCCTTTACTTGTGCGCCGCATAATTGTCGAGGATTACATGGATGGCCTTGTCGACGGGAATCTCGCGCTCGATGCGGTTAAGGAAACGGATGAACTCCTGATGGTGGTGGCGCTGCATGTTCTGCCCGATGACGGTACCGTCCAGCACGTTGAGCGCGGCGAACAGCGTCGTCGTGCCGTGCCGTTTGTAGTCATGGGTCCATGGTGACGGCGCGGTCCTTCTTCAGCGGCAGGCCGGGCTGGGTGCGGGCTGAGGCCGTGAGGCAGCGGTTGCTGGGTCAGGCGGATGATCTCGGCCACGCGCTCCGGCGCAATCGACGCCTTGCCGGGCGGACGGGTCTTGTCGCGCAGCAGGCCGACGACGCCCTCGTGCATGAACCGCTCCTGCCAGCGCTAGACACAGGTCCTGGACTTGTCGGTCTCGGCCATGATCGCCGAGGTACCCAGGCCCTCGACGCTCGGAAGAACAATACGCGCCCGCCAGACGCGCTTCTGCGGGCTCTTGGGGTCCGCGACGACCGCGCGCAATCGCTGACGGTCACCGGCAGATATGGTGAAGGGATATCGTTGCGCATGCGACAGACTCGCACGCCACAACAGGGAATCCCTAAACGGACTCTTTTGAACTGATTAATGCACTAGGCCGCGCGGTCGCCGAAGCGGAGGATCAGGTGCCAGGCGGTGCGGTCGATGTCGATCGGCTTCCTTGCCGCGGCCGCCCGGGCAGCCGCCGTCACGGGGCATCGAAGCCGTACCGCGCGAGCACCTTCTGCCCGTTCGCCGACAGGATGTAGGCCTTCAGTTTCTCGGCCGCCCCGGGTGCTCCCTTCAGTGTTGTGACGCCGTACTTGGCGCCAACCGAAAGGGCGTTGGGCACGGAGACGATCTTGAGACTCGGCACCTCCTTCTTCGCCAGCGCCGCGTTGGTGCAGTAGGTCAGGAACAGGTCCGCTTTTCCACCCTCCATGACCCAGCCGTACTGGTTGCGGCCCTTCGGCGCTTTGGCGGTGTCGCGGCCGCCGGTCAGCCTCATGGCCTTGGCGTCCAGCGTCTTGAAGGCGCCGGGCTCGACCTTATTGGCCTTGCCGAACAGCGCCCAAGCGTAGTCACCAGAGGGGTCAGCTTTGGGGGTCGAGGTGCCGACCCGGGTGTTCGGGTCCAGCAGCACCTCCAACAGCGACGCCGTGTCCACCGCCACCTCGGGCTGCGCGATGGCGCACAGCTTGTTGCGCGCGAACATGGTCACCGGGCCGGCGCGTCCGTCCCTGTGGAGCTTGGTCGGGTGCTTCATGTTGGCCGAGGCGAAGACCTGGGCCGGTTCGCCCTTCTCGATGCGCTGGCGCAGCAGCCCCGACGGCGCGAAGGTGGTCGCGACCTTGTGGCCGGTCGCTTTCCCGAAGTCGCGGGCGACCTCGCCGAGCGCCGCTTTCAGGCTACCCGCGGCGTAGAGCATGACCTCATCGGCCACCGCGGCTACCGGCAAAAGCAGGACGACGAGAAAACCCAACACACGCACCATCGCTCGAACCTCCCTTCCCCGTGAACGGCCCAACTTCGGCGTCTTTGTAATCCAGGCATGATTATGCATATCTAGCTGTGGATATACAATGGATATGATCCTTGGGAAAGGTGCCGACGGATCGTGGCCGACTGGGACGAGCGACTGGGAATGCGTGGAACGGCTGTTCGGCGCGCCCGGCGTGATCTAGTATTGACGGAGAAGATCAATCGCGTCTTCGAGGCGAACTACTTGGTCTATGGTGCCCGCAAGGTCTGGCACCAGCTACGGCGCTGGAGTTGCCCCCGTTTGGAGCGGACAGATGGCATACGCGAGGAGGCTTGGGGATATCCCCAAGAATATGCTTATGTCCGACGAGTATCAGCGTATTGAGGTGATCACCGGAGCGGCGCGTCGTCGGCGGTGGCCGGCGGACTAAAAACTTTGGATCATCGAGGAGAGCTTCGAGCCGGGGGAGACGGTTTCGGCGGTTGCCCGGCGTCATGGCGTGGCGCCCAATCTTCTGTTCCGCTGGCGGCGCCTGATGAGCGAGGGAGGAGCGATCGCCGTGGGATCTGACGAAGGTGTTGTCGGGATTTCCGAGGTCCGCAGGCTGGAGGAGAAGGTACGCGCGCCGGAACGCCTTCTCGGCCGCAAGACCATGGAGGTCGAGATTCTCCGCCCCGCCCTGGAGAAGGCGGCGGCAAAAAACGGACCTTGCGGCTGCTGTCGGTGCCGAGGAGCAGCTCCCGATGAGCCGGATCGCCGAGACCCTGGGGGTATCGCGGTTCAACCTGCATGACCGTGTGCATGGTTCAGGCAAGCCGCGCGGTCCCTATTCCAAGGCGGGGGACGAGGNGTTGTTGCCGCTGACCCGCCGCTTCGTCGACGAACGGCCGACCTGCGGCTACCGCCGCATCACCGTCTGCGTGAACCGGGAACTGGTGCGGCTGGGACAGGCTCCGACCAACCACAAGCGGGTTTGCTGGATCATGAAGCGCCATGCCCGGCTGCTTCAGCGCCACATCGGACGGCGCGAGGGTCGGGTCCATGACGGCAAGGTGATCGGCATGCATTCCAACCTGCGCTGGTGCTCGGACTCCTTCAAGATCGCTTGCTGGAACGGAGAGACGGTCCGCGTCGCCTTCGCGCTGGACGCCCATGATCGGGAAGCCATCTCCTGGGCGACCGTCGCCGGGGCCGAGGTCAGCGGCTGCGACGTGCGCGACATGATGCTGGAGGCCGTCGAGAAGCGGTTCGGCCGCCTTCCGGCTCCGAACAGGATTGAGGGGCTGAGCGACAACGGCAGCCCCTACACCGCCAAAGAAACACGGGACTTCGCCACGGCTCTCAACCTGGTATGAACCGCCCCGGCTTTCCCGTAGGCAGTTTCGTTTGAGTCATGCAGCCATATCGTGGTTCTCGCCGGCGGCATAGTGATGTTCTTCGGCCTCTGCGGGCGGGATGTTACCGATGGGGCCGAGCAGGCGGTGATTATTGAACCAGTCGACCTATTCCAGGGTGGCGTATTCGACGGCCTCGAACGATCTCCACTGGCCACGCCGGTGGATCACCTCGGCCTTGTAGAGGCCGTTGATCGTTTCGGCCACCGCGTTGTCGGCGCTGTCGCCGACGCTGCCGACCGAAGGATCGATCCCGGCTTTGGCCAGACGCTCGGAGTATTTGATCGATCCATATTGGACACCGCGATCGCTGTGATGCACGAGGCCCGATCCCTTGGCGGGCTTCCTGGCATGTATCGCCTGTTCCAGAGCATCCAGAACGAAGCTTGCATGGGCCGGGCGGTTCACCCGCCATCCGACGACCCGGCGTGCGAAGGCATCGATCACGAAGGCTGCATAGACGAACCCGGCCCAGGTCGCGACATAGGTGAAGTCCGCCACCCAACAGGCGATTGGGCTCGGGCACCTGGAACCGCCGGTTCACCTTGTCGAGCAGGCACGCCGCTCCCTTGTCGCTGGCCGTGGTCTTCACCGGCTTGCCCCTGATCGCCCCGGCAAGGCCGAGATCGCCCATCAACCGCTCGACGGTGCGGCGGGCCACGTCCTGGCCTTCGCGCCGTAACTGGTGCCAGACCTTGCGGGTACCATAGACCGAGTAGTTCGCCTCGAAGACGCGATTGATCTCCTCCATCAATACCAGATCACGCCGGGCCCGATCAGGCAGCAATGACGGATCGCGCTGTCTGGCAGCATGAAGGCGGTACGTGGATGGGGCGATCGGCAGAACCCTGCAGATCGGTTCGACCCCATAGATGTCGCGATGCTCGTTGATGAAGGCGATCATCGCTTGAGGGGGCGGTCGATCTCCGCCTGGGCAAAATATGCGCTGGCTTTGCACAGAATCTCGTTCGCCTGGCGCCGCTCGCAAACCTCGCATTCCAGCGCCCTGACCCGCTCACGATCGTCGCTGGTCATGCCCGGCCTAGCGCCGCTGTCTCGTTCAGCCTGACGGACCCACCGCCGCAGCGTCTCGGCCGTGCAGCCGGACTTTGCCGCGATCGAACACATCGCCTCCCACTGCGAGCCGTACCCGCCCCCATGCTCGAAAACCAGGCGGACAGCCCGGTCGCGAACCTCCGCCGGATAACGTGTCGAATGCCTTCCCATAACAGCTCCTCCTTCTCACAAGATGGAGCCTCCGGGAAAACCGGGGCGGTTCATCTCCTTTCCGAGGCCAACATTGCGCAGCATTGCGCGCCCTCTTGCTTCCACAGTGCTTCCACGGGGGCGTTGAGGTGATTGTCGCCAGAATCAAAAAGCCCGTAACTTATTGAAGTTACGGGCTAATTTGGTTGCGGGGGCAGGATTTGAACCTGCGACCTTCAGGTTATGAGACCGTTCATGAAAGGTTCTCTGCGCTTCGAATGATTGCGCAGAACTACGTTAAGTCATTGAATTTACTTGATATTTGGCGTGGGCAGCCTTCTATTGGTTTCGAAGCACCGCGCGGCGACTTTCGCCCTCATGTGTCCATGGTGAGTCCATGGATTATCGGCGGATCGCAGCGGGTTAAGCGGAACCAACATCGGACGGAGGCCCCTGCTCCATGCCCAAGATCACCAAACGCCTCGTCGAGGCGGCCGAGGTCCGGGACAAGGACTACATCATCTTCGACAGCGAGATCCCCGGCTTCGGCGCCCGCATTCTGCCGAGCGGCAAACGCTCATACTTGGTTCAATACCGGGTCGGCCGGAAGTTCCGGCGCATGAGCCTCGGCCTGCACGGCATACTCACCACCGAAAAGGCCCGAGGGGAAGCGATCAAGGTTCTTGGCCGTGTCAAGGACGGCGAGGACCCGGCCAGTGCCCGCGAAAAGGCCCGGACCGAATTGACCGTCGACGATCTGGGACGCCGCGTCATCGACGAACACGCGGCCCATCACTGCAAACCACGCACCGTCGACGGCTATCGCTACTACCTGAAGGCGTACATCCGCGACCGGATCGGTCACCTACGAGTAAGCGAGATCGAGCGCGCCGATATCGCCAAGCTTCACCACGACCTCCGCTTCGCGCCCATCCAGGCCAACCGATGCCTCCAGTTCCTGTCGAAAGCGTTCAATCTCGCCGAGGTCTGGGGGCTGCGCCCGGACGGCACCAACCCCTGCCGGCACGTCAAGAAATACCCGGAGAAGAAACGGGAGCGCTACCTCTCGAAGGAGGAGCTCGCCCGGCTCGGCGAAACCCTGCGCCAGTGCGAGCAGGAAGGCATCGAGAGCCAGTCGGCCATCAACGCCCTGCGACTGCTGATCTTCACCGGCTGCCGGCTCTCCGAGATCATGACGCTCAAGTGGGGCTACGTGGATTTCGAAGGGATGGCGCTTCACCTTCCCGATTCCAAGACCGGCGCCAAGACCGTCCACATCGGCGCCCCGGCGATCGAGGTCCTTTCCAAGATCGAACGGCTGGACGAAAACCCCTGGATCATCACGGGGAAGAACCCCGGCGCGCATCTGACCGACCTGCAGCCACCTTGGCGGCGCATCCGCAAGCGCGCCGGCATCGAGGACGTCCGTATCCACGATCTGCGCCACACCTTCGCCTCCACGGCGGTTGCCGCCGGCCACGGACTGCCCATGATTGGCAAGCTCCTCGGCCACTCCCAGGTCCAAACCACCGCCCGCTACGCCCATCTCGCCGCTGATCCGGTGAAGGACGCCGCAAACACCGTATCCCAGAGCCTTTCCACCGCACTCGGCTAACAGACCTTTCTCCTATGTTCGCTGGTTTTCGATTGTGCGCGCACAACCTCCGCGCTACCATTCGTAATGCGACCAGTAACTAGGCGAAACCAGTAACGGGTCGCATCATGTCACGCGGAGTGCATGGTGGCCGAAGAAAAAGTAGATCTTCGATGGGGCGTCGAGCGCCGGCTCGAGTTCATCGAGTTTCGGTTGTTCTGGGAGGGACATGTGAATCGGGGCGACCTGATAGACGCGTTCGGGATCTCGGTGAACCAAGCGTCCACCGACTTGAACCGCTATCTGGGCATGGCGCCGGAGAACATGACCTATGACAAAAGCGCGAAGTCCTATGTTCGCAGCCCAGAATTCGAGCCACAGTTCCTTCAGCCCGACGCAAGCCGCTATCTATCCCAATTGCGTTCCATATCGGATGGCATCATTGAGCCGTCCGAAACCTGGATCGGTCACTTCCCCGCCTTTGATGCGGCACCTACACCGGCCCGGTCCGTAAACGCCGGCATTCTCCGATCGGTGGTCGCCGCCATCCGGCGTGGTGAAGCCATCGAGGTCCGATACCAGTCCCTATCACGCCCTGAGCCAAGATGGCGCTGGGTCACGCCTCATGCCATCGGTTTTGATGGCTTCCGCTGGCACGCGCGTGCCTTTTGCCATACCGACGAAGCCTTCAAAGACTTCCTGCTATCGAGGATGCTTGAAGCGCGGGCCACCAGACCCAGCGACATCACGCTTGAAGGTGATCGGGACTGGCATGGTTTCGTGACATTGGAAATTGCCCCCCATCCCGATCTTTCGCAAACACAGAAAAAGGTTATTGCGCTGGACTACGGCATGCGCGGCGGCTGCGTGAAAACCAAGGTCCGCCGAGCTTTTCTTTACTATGCCTTGAGACGGCTCGGCCTGGACACCAAGCCCGAGGCACGGCGCCCCCAGGACCAACAAATCGTGTTGCTGAACCGCGATGCCGTGATGGCTGAACTGCCGGGTGGAAAGACAGGGGTTTCAGGAAATGACTGATCAGTTCTTTGAACGCCCGATCCTCAATTCGCCCTACGAGTATCCGGCTCAGCACTGGGAATTGGATGCCGATGGTCAGCCCACCAACCGGATTCTCGACACGCGTCGTCGATCCGAACTGATCACGCCGGTCCCCAAGCCGAAGAAACGCAAGAAGTCGAAGGATCAGGCGGAGATGGTTCTCGACGGCGGCGACGGGCTGTCGACCGCGGATCAGGAATACAACCCGACACCGATCATCAACGAGATCAAGTCCTATGTGGAGAACTGGCGGAACCTGCCCTCTCCCGACCAATGGCAGGTCACGCCCGAAACCGCCCGTCTATTGCAGCACTGGCGTCACCATCCGTTCCAGGGCATCCGCCCCTTCTTTTGCCAAGTGGAGGCCGTCGAAACGGCGATCTGGCTGACCGAGGTCGCGCCCAAGATGGGCAAGCGCGGCGCAAAGTTCCTGGAACACGTCAAGGGCGCGAATGAACAGGCGAATCCTGAGATCCTGCGCATCACCCTGAAACTCGCCACGGGCGCCGGCAAGACGACGGTGATCGCCATGCTGGTCGCTTGGCAGACGATAAACGCCGTGCGCCACCCGAACAGCAAGCTGTTCACGCGCGGCTTTCTGATCATCGCTCCCGGCATCACCATCCGCGACCGTCTTCGCGTGCTGCAGCCGAACGATCCAGACAGCTACTACCAAAGCCGCGAGATCGTCCCCAGTGACATGATGGGCGATCTCGACCGGGCCAAGATCGTCATTACCAACTACCACGCCTTCAAGCTGCGCGAGCGGATGGACGTCTCGAAGGTGGGGCGCTCCCTGCTCAAGAGACGAGGCCCCGATCTTGAGACCGTCGAAACCGAAGGCCAGATGCTCCAGCGGGTCATGCCCGGCCTGATGGGCATGAAGAACATCCTGGTCCTGAACGACGAAGCCCACCACTGCTACCGCGAACGGCCCGACAGCCACGACGTGGACGACCTAAAAGGCGACGACAAGACGGAAGCGAAGAAGAACAACGAAGCGGCCCGGCTGTGGATTTCCGGTATCGAGATGGTCAAGCGGAAGCTCGGTGTCCGGGTCGTTTACGACCTGTCGGCGACGCCCTTCTTCCTGCGCGGCTCGGGTTACGCCGAGGGGACGCTGTTCCCTTGGACCGTCAGCGACTTCTCGCTGATGGACGCCATCGAATGCGGGATCGTCAAGCTGCCGCGCGTGCCGGTCGCCGACAACGTCCCCGGCGGCGATACGCCAAAGTTCCGGAACCTATGGGAACACATCGGCAAGAAGATGCCCAAGAAGGGCCGCGGCAAATCCAGCCAACTCGATCCTCTCGCTTTGCCGGCCGAACTTCAAACCGCCCTGGAAGTGCTCTACGGTCACTACAAGAAAACCTACGAGCTCTGGGAACAGGAAGGCATTGGCGTTCCTCCTGTCTTCATCGTGGTGTGCAACAACACCTCCACATCGAAACTCGTGCACGACTTCATCGCCGGCTTCCATCGGCTCGGTGACGACGGCGAGACCACCACATACAACGCGGGCCGGCTTGACCTGTTCCGAAACTACGACGAACACGGCAATCGGCTGGCGCGCCCGCGCACGCTTCTGATCGACAGCGAGCAGTTGGAGTCCGGCGAAGCGCTGGACAAGGATTTCCGCGAGATGGCGTCGGACGAGATCGAACGGTTCCGCCGAGAGATCGTCGTGCGCACGGGCGATATCCGCGCCGGCGAAAGCATCTCCGACCAGGACCTTTTGCGCGAGGTCATGAACACCGTCGGCAAGACCGAACGCCTCGGTGAGTCCATCCGCTGCGTCGTCTCGGTCTCCATGCTGACCGAGGGCTGGGACGCCAACACGGTGACCCATATTCTCGGCATTCGCGCCTTCGGCACCCAGCTTCTGTGCGAGCAGGTGGTCGGACGCGGCTTGCGCCGCCAATCCTACGACCTGAACGAGGAAGGCCTGTTCAACGTCGAGTACGCCGACGTCTTGGGCATCCCCTTCGACTTCGCCGCCAAACCCGTCGTCGCGCCGCCCAAGCCGCCAAGGGAAACCGTTCGGGTCCACGCTGTCAGTCCGGACCGCGATGAATTGGAGATCAAGTTCCCGCGCGTCGAGGGCTATCGCGTGGAACTGCCGGACGAGCGGCTCTCCGCCAACTTCTCACCGGATTCCCTGTTGGAACTGACGCCGTCCCTGGTTGGACCCTCGATCACCAAGAACCAGGGCATCATCGGCGAAGGCGTCGATTTGACGGTGGCGCATCTCGAGGACATGCGCCGCTCGACCATCCTGTTTCACCTCGCCAAGCACCTGCTCTACACGAAGTACCGCGATCCCGGCGAGGAGCCGAAGCTTCATCTGTTCGGCCAGATCAAGCGCATCACGCGGCAATGGCTGGACGGCGGCTACCTGCGCTGCACCGGCGTAACCTATCCGGCCCAACTAATCTATCAGGATATCGCCGACATGGCCTGCGAGCGGATCAAGGCCGCCATCACCGAGACCCTGGCCGGGGAACGTCCGGTCAAGGCGATCCTGGACGCCTACAACCCGACCGGCTCCACCGCTTACGTGAATTTCACCACCTCGAAGGAGACCCGCTGGCAGACCGACCCGCGCCGGTGCCACATCAACTGGGTGGTCTGCGACAGCGACTGGGAGGCCGAGTTCTGCCGCGTGGCCGAGGCGCACGCTTCAGTCCTCTCCTATGTGAAGAACCAGAATCTGGGCCTCGAAGTCCCCTACCTCATGGGCTCCACGCCCCGGAAATACCTGCCCGACTTCATCGTCCAGGTGGATGACGGCGGCGGCAAACCCCTGAACCTGATCGTCGAGATCAAGGGCTATCGCGGCGAGGACGCCAAGGAGAAGGCCAACACCATGCGCGCCTACTGGGTGCTGGGCGTGAACAACCTCGGCAAATTCGGGCGTTGGGCGTTCGCCGAGTTCACCGAGGTGTTCGAAATCGATTCCGAATTCAACAAACTCATCGCGGCACTCGTCGCGGAACAGGCGGCGTGAGGGGGAAAGACATGGCCCGGAAACCGAAAATACCGATCGAGGTCAAGACCCTCACCCACGACGAGGCGAGCCGGAAGAATATCCCCACGGCGGAGTTCCAGTCGGTGATGCGCGACGAGGAAAAGAGCCCGATTCAGCTCGCCTACGAGCGCCGCAACCGCGACCTCGACCCGCAACTGGTCTGGCGCGGCAAGGACGAGCAGGACTGGTCCGACCTCGTGGTCCACGCGCCGCCGCTCTACATCCAGGAGAAGGTCCACCCCAAGGTCCTGATCGACGACCTGCTCAGGGAAACCAAAGAACGGGCCGACCAGGACCCGCCCGACATGCCGGACCTGTTCGCCGACTTCAACGGCCTGCCGGACAAGGAGGCGGCGACCGAGTTCTACGAACACGACGCCAACTGGACCAACCGCATGATCCTGGGTGACTCGCTGTCCGTCATGGCGTCCCTGGCCGAGCGCGAGGGCCTGCGCGGCCAGGTCCAGTGCATCTACATCGACCCGCCCTACGGCATCAAGTTCAACTCGAATTTCCAATGGTCGACCACCAGCCGGGACGTGAAAGACGGCAAGGCAGAGCACATCAGTCGCGAACCGGAACAGGTGAAGGCGTTCCGGGATACCTGGCGGGACGGCATCCACTCGTATCTCACCTATCTGCGGGATCGACTGACCGTGGCGCGGGACCTGCTGGCTGATAGCGGCTCGATCTTCGTTCAAATCGGCGACGAAAATGTTCACCGTGTGCGGGGGCTGATGGATGAAATTTTTGGGGAGGAAAATTTCGTTTCTCTTATCCCCTTTGCAAAGACTACGAGTAGTTCATCGGACACAGCGCTGTCTGTTGTCTGCGACTACCTAGTTTGTTTTGCAAAGAACCGCGACACGCTGAAGTTTAGGCAACCGTATCAGGCGAAGGAACTCGGGGGTGCCGGAACGTCGGGTTACAATCAATTGTGGTCACCAGATGGGATCATCCGTCGTCTTCGTCCGGACGAAATAGCAAATCCTGGTCAAATCTCAACAGAGTGCGAAATAGTTACACTCGACAACCTTACTAGTTCACGTCCCGCTGGAGCAGGCGATGTGAGGCAGTTTGAATACCTTGGCCGCTCGTTCAGTCCGAGCAAAGGCACGTTTAAGACTGAAGCAAGAGGATTGTCAAAACTTTCTCGGGCCGGGCGACTCGCGCCTGCGGGGAATACTCTATGATACGTTCGTAGACTGAGCGACTTTAGTGCATTTCCGCTGAGTAACCTTTGGATCGATACTACAATCGCAGGTTTTGCAGCAAACAAGCAATACATCGTCGAAACTGCGGCAAAGGTCGTCGAACGCTGTATCTTGATGGCGACAGACCCCGGTGACCTGGTGTTGGACCCCACCTGTGGGTCCGGTACCACGGCCTATGTCGCCGAGCAGTGGGGGCGCCGGTGGATCACCATCGACACCTCCCGCGTCGCACTGGCGCTCGCACGCGCGCGCATCATGGGTGCGCGCTATCCTTACTACCTGCTCGCCGACAGCCCGAAGGGTCAGCAGAAGGAGGCGGAAGTTAGCCGCTCCGTTCCCTCCGAGGCGCCGACCCGGGGCGACATCCGGCAGGGTTTCGTCTATGAGCGGGTGCCACACATCACGCTCAAATCCATCGCCAACAACGCCGAGATCGACGTGACCTGGGAGAAGTTTCAGGAAACGCTGGAACCACTACGCGAGCGGCTGAACACCACCCTCGGCAAATCCTGGGAGGAATGGGAAGTCCCCCGCGACGCGGAAGACGAATGGCCTACGGACGCCAAGGAGGCGCATGCCAAATGGTGGGAGGTGCGTATCGAGCGTCAGGAGGAAATAGACGCCTCCATCGCCGCCAAGGCCGAACACGAATACCTCTACGACAAGCCCTACACGGACAGCACCCGTATTCGGGTCGCCGGGCCCTTCACCGCCGAAAGCCTGTCGCCGCACAGGGTGCTGGCGGTCGACGAACAGGACGAATTGATCGACGAGTTGGAGGCCGCCGAAGGCAGGCGCGCCGCGCCGGACCGCGGCAGCGATGAAACAGATTTCGCCTCGGTCATGCTCGAACACCTCAAGACCTCGGGCGTCCAACAGGCGCACAAGGAAGACAGGATCACCTTCACCTCCATCACCGGCTGGCCAGGCAACTTCATCTGCGCGGAAGGCCTGTTCATGGAAGGCGAATCCGAGCGCAAGGCCGGCGTCTTTATCGGCCCCGAGTTCGGCACCGTCGCCCGCCCCGACCTGGTCGCGGCAGCGCGGGAGGCCGGGGACGCCGGGTTCGACGTGCTGATCGCCTGCGCCTTTAACTTCGACGCCCATTCCGCCGAGTTCGACAAACTGGGCCGCGTGCCCGTGCTGAAGGCGCGCATGAACGCCGACCTGCATATGGCCGACGACCTGAAGAACACCGGCAAGGGCAACCTGTTCGTCATCTTCGGCGAACCGGACATCGAAATCCGCGATGCCGACGGCGATAAGATCCAGGTCAAGATCAACGGCGTCGACGTGTTCCATCCGCAGACGGGCGAGATCGAGAGTAGCGGCCCCGACGGCATTGCCTGCTGGTTCATCGACACCGACTACAACGAGGAGAGCTTCTTCGTCCGCCACGCCTACTTCCTGGGCGCCAGCGACCCCTACAAGGCGCTGAAAACGACGCTGAAGGCCGAGATTGACCAGGACGCCTGGGAAAGCCTCAACAGCGATCTTTCCCGTCCCTTCGAAAAACCATCGTCGGGCCGTATCGCTGTCAAGGTCATCAACCACTTGGGCGACGAAGTGATGAAGGTGTTCTCGGTGGGATAGAAGGAAGAATTGGAGGGAGAGTCGATGCTACGACTGGAAATCGTAGGGAAATGGGAGCCGGAAGATTTTATTGAAGTTCTAAAGGGGATCGAATCCCTTTACTACAAGGTCGCGCTGCGACGCCATTTCCCTTTCGATTATCCACATTACTGGTTTGAACGGCCGGATTTCGTGCCCTCATTCGAGCAACATCTCGACTTCTCGAATGATTGGTTACTGTCGCGGGCGCGTACAATCTCGCGACCGCACACGAGATTGACCGTTTCCAGAATCGAATATGCCTCGCCAGGCAGTCTGGATCTTGCCGGCTTAGGAGAAGCCTGTAAGGCAGTCGAAGGCATCGTTGACCGCCTCATCAAATTTTTCACCGAACGCGAGCTTCGCCACGAACGCGACAAGCAGGCGAGAATTGAAACAGCGATGAAGGAGGTGGAACTGGAGCAAGAAGAGGAATCCTTGCGTGGTCTGAAAATTGAAAATGCCCGCGCTTTATTGGACCTGCGCCGAGATTACCCGGAGATGCCCGACGATATTCTCATGGCGTTGATAGTGCACGATCAGGACAGGCTCGTTCCGAGAATTGCCGAACGAAAAATCACGGCAGTCAAAACCATCGACGGTCAGCCTCCCGAAGACGACAAGGCGGAGTGATGGAATTCCGGATCGCGGACACCTTCACGGACAGCCTCGCCAAGCTGACCGGCCAGGAACAGAAGGCGGTCAAGACCACCGCCTTCGACCTCCAGCTCGATCCCGCAAATCCGGGTATGAAATTCCACAAGCTGGACCGCGCCAAGGACCCGAACTTCTGGTCCGTCCGCGTGAGTGCGGATATCCGACTGATCGTTCATCGCTCGCCTTCCAGCCTTTTACTCGCTTATGTCGATCACCATGACGCCGCCTATCGCTGGGCGGAACGCCGCAAGATCGAACGGCATCCAAAGACCGGCGCGGCGCAACTGGTCGAAGTGCGTGAGACCGTCGAGGAGATCACGGTCCATCGGCCGGCTGAGGTGGAGGCTCCACCCCCCGAAAAGCCGGCCCTGTTCGCCGCCATTCCCGACGATGACCTATTGGGTTACGGCGTCCCGTCGGAATGGCTGGACGATGTAAAGAAGGCCAGCGAGGACACTCTGTTCGACTTGGCGGATCATCTGCCGCAGGAAGCCGCCGAGGCGTTGCTCGACCTCGCCACCGGGGCGACACCGGAAGTCCCGACAGCGGCAGCCGCCGAGGCTGATCCGTTCAGTCACCCGGACGCGCAGCGGCGTTTCCGTATCCTGACCAACGTCGAGGAACTTGAGCGGGCGCTTGAGTTCCCATGGGAGAAGTGGACCGTTTTCCTGCATCCGGCCCAGCACCGATATGTCGAGCGGGACTACAACGGCCCTGCCCGAATTTCAGGATCGGCCGGAACCGGCAAGACCATCGTTGCGCTTCACCGGGCGGTATTCCTTGCCCGCCGAAACCAAGATGCCTCGATCCTGCTGACAACGTTCTCGAAGACCCTGGCGAATGCCTTGAAGCGGAAGCTGGACAGGTTGATCGGCAACGAGCACCAAATCGCCGACCGCATCCGCATCCACGCGATAACGGGGATCGGTTATGAGATCTATACCAGGGCTTACGGCCAGCCGAACATCGCATCTCCCGCCCTCATCCGGTCGCTGTTGGAACAGGCGGCCACCGACACGGCGCCCGGTCGCTTTTCGCCCCGTTTCCTGTTCGGGGAATGGACCGATGTGGTCGATGCCTGGCAGCTGAAAACATGGGAGGCATATCGGGACGTGGCCCGGCTTGGCCGAAAGACCCGCATTGGCGGCAAGCAGCGCGAAGTGCTGTGGTCGATCTTCGAGCGGGTCCGCGCCGAGCTGGCGGCGCGGAAGGCCGTAACCTGGCCGGATGTGTTCGGCGCGGCGGCATCGCATATCGCGGAACGGAGCCATCCGTTCGATTTTGCCGTCGTCGACGAGGCGCAGGATATGGGCGTTGCCGAGGTTCGCTTCTTGGCCGCCCTTGGAGCCGGCCGCGCGGATGGACTCTTCTTCGCAGGCGATCTCGGACAACGGATTTTTCAGCAACCGTTCTCCTGGAAAACTCTCGGCGTCGACGTCCGGGGACGATCGCACACGTTGCGGATCTGTTACCGCACATCCCATCAGATCCGCCGTCAGGCCGACCTGCTGCTTCCGGGTGCCTTGGCGGACGTGGATGGTATCGAGGAATCCCGTAAGGGCACCGTATCCGTCTTCAACGGGCCGCTACCCCGCATCGACATTTTCGACAACCCTGACGACGAGGTCGCGGCGGTAGGCGAATGGATTTCAGACCTCCAGGAACAAGGAATGCGGCCCCATGAAATCGGCCTCTTTGTTCGTGATACGCCCCAAGTGAAACGGGCGAAGGCGGCGGTCAAGGCTTCTGGCTCGAGGGCCATAGAGTTGAGCGACAAGGTCGAAACGACGGCCGAACACGTGTCGATCAGCACCATGCATCTGGCGAAGGGATTGGAGTTCCGCGCGGTCGCGGTAATGGCCTGCGACGACGAGGTCGTGCCGCTCCAGGAGCGCATCGAGACCGTCTCCGACGATTCCGACCTGGAGGAGGTCTACAACACCGAACGCCACCTACTCTATGTCGCCTGTACCCGCGCCCGGGACCACCTGCTGGTCACCGGCGTCGATCCGGCGTCCGAGTTCCTGGATGACATGATCGGATAGTAAGGAGGAACGCCGAATGCAGTGGAGCGAGGAGAAATGGCAACCTGGAATGCAGGTGCGATTGATCCACAATCCGCTGCGGATCGGCATGCTGACGGACGCCGAGCCCCGTGTCAGAAAAGACCGACGGCTCTTTCAGGTTCGATTCCCCGACATCGTTGAGCGCGTGTACGAGGATCAACTCGAACCGCTTCCTGAAGAGCGGATGAACCCGCTAGATTTGCTGGCCGAGGAAAAACTTGGGACGCCCAAGGACCTTCGGCGCACGCTGACACATGTCCGTCTCACGGGGCGACTGGCGGACATCATCTACAGCATGGAAGCCACGAACACGGATTTCTATGCCTACCAGTTCAAGCCTGTATTGAAGCTTCTTCAGACGCCGACCAACGGCCTCCTAATCGCCGACGAGGTTGGCCTGGGCAAGACCATCGAAGCAGGATTGATTTGGACCGAATTGAGGAGCCGCTTCAACCTGAAGCGTCTGGTCGTCCTATGCCCAGCCGCGCTGCGTGAGAAATGGCGGGACGAACTCGTCAACAAGATAGGCCTGTCCCCGGTCATCTGCGATGCGAAGGAAACCCTAAGAATATTGAAGGACGGGCAAGCCCACGCCAGGGGATTTGCCATCATCTCAAGCACCCAAGGCCTACGCCCGCCACGCGGCTGGGACGATTCAGAAGACAAGACGTCCAATGCAGCCGAATTGGCGCGTTTTCTCCAAGCCATGGAAAGTGAGGAACGTCTTGTCGACCTGCTCGTGGTCGATGAAGCACACCACATGCGCAATCCCGAAGCCCAAACCAACCATCTTGGGCAGTTGATGCGTGGTGTTTCCGAGTACCTCGTCCTGCTGACCGCGACCCCGATCCATAACTACAACCGTGACCTTTTCTCCCTTCTTCACCTCCTTGATCCAGATACCTTTGGACGTCAGGAGGACTTTATCGAGATTCTCGGCGCCAATGCTCCATTGGTGCGCGCGCGGGATCAGGTGTTGAGAGGAATTGCCACGACTGACGAGTTGACGTCAACACTGCTCGAAGCCAAGGCCAGTCACCTTTTGCATGACAATCGACAACTTGAAACCCTCCTGTCCGGGATCACGGAAGAGACTCTCGATTCATTTTCAGAACGAAGCCGGATCGCCTATCGCCTCGAAACCATCAATCTGCTGGGCCACGCAATAACCCGGACCCGGAAACGGGACGTCAAGGAATGGCGCGTCGTTCGTGATCCGCAGCCTGAGTTCATTACGATGACGGAGATGGAGCGCGAGTTCTACGAGGTCGTGACGGATATTGTTATCGACTACTCCCTTGATCGCGATATCAATGAGGCGTTCCTGCTTGTTACGCCTCAACGGCAAATGGCCAGCTGCATGCCAGCAGCCCTGAAGTCCTGGAGGGACCGGCGTATTGAGATTCCGGAAGACCAGCTTTCATGGACGGACCAGGACGATCAACGACGGCAACAACTGGGTCCTCTGACAACGGAACTGGTGGATCGTTCAGACGAATTCGTCGATTTCGACGAACTTGCGGCGAGCGACAGCAAGTACGCGCGGTTGCGCGAAATGTTGCAGGAATTCTTCAATCTCCACCCCAGGGCCAAGGTCATCGTCTTCTCCACGTTCCGGGGGACGCTTGCGTACTTGGCGGATCGTCTCGACAATGACGGCATTTCGAGCATCGTTCTTCAGGGAGGAGGCCGCCGAACCAAAGACGACATCATCCGCGAATTCAGGTCACCCGAAGGGCCGAGCGTTATGTTGTCATCAGAAGTCGGGGGCGAAGGTGTCGATCTTCAGTTTTCGTGGGTCGTGATCAACTACGACCTTCCCTGGAACCCCATGCGCGTGGAACAGAGGATTGGCCGTGTCGACCGTCTCGGCCAAGAATCAGAAAAGGTTCTGGTCTGGAACCTCTTCTACGCCGATACGGTAGATGCTCGCATTTACGAACGTCTCTACGACAAGCTGGACTTGTGCCGAAACGCCCTGGGGGATTTCGAGGCCATTCTTGGCGAAGAAGTCAAGAAACTCACCCACGATTTGCTCACCGGTCATCTGTCGCCGGAACAGCAAGAGGAGCGCATCAATCAAACAGCCCAGGCACTTGAAACTCTGAAACGCGAAGAGGAACGCCTGGAATCTGAAGCAGCGCATCTAGTGGCATATGGCGACTATATCCTTCAGCAGGTTCAGGCTGCTCGCGATATGAATCGCTGGATCAATGGAGCCGACCTCTTCGCCTATGTGATTGACTTTCTGAATATCCATTATCCCGGTTATACGCTTAGCAGGGTGTTGAGAAATCCGATGGCGTTGTCGGCTGCGGGGTGATTCACTTTCGGCCAAAGGTATTGGCCGAGAGGGGAGCATGCGGGGGACGGACG
>Ga0049102_10000114_pt1 | contig 18468 bp, 17 predicted proteins | sample WorMetmaBAHAMAS2_FD_55017 | JGI IMG/M metagenome (GOLD analysis project Ga0049102, IMG submission 55017) | Marine gutless worms symbiont microbial communities from Max Planck institute for Marine Microbiology, Germany - Inanidrilus... | ecosystem: Host-associated > Annelida > Digestive system >...
CGGCATAGACGGTCCGGTCGCCGCTCATTACAAAACCGATCAGTACCTGCACACCTTGTTGGCGCAGTGTTCGCGCTAGTCGCAATGATCGCCGGATCTTATCGACCAAACCGGGACGGTGGTCCAAACGCCACCAGGCTACCCGTCGATCAATCGGATAGAACGCCTCTGCCTGGACATCATCCCAACTGACAAGGACGGTCCGCACCCCCCGATCTGCCAGCGAATTGGCCAACTGGCAAATCATCCGCTCCGCGCCACCGGCTTGGGCAAGTCGATGGAAATACAAGGCAACGTGCGGCACGAACGGCTCGATTACGGCTTCATGACTCTGGATGAAGGACATATCCAGAGTGGACACTGCCGGCTATGGCACCTGACAGCAATCACATCATCGCATAAGTGAAATCGGCCACGGTGCCTTCCGCAGACGTGTCCACGGCACCCGGTCTGGTTGGCGAGAGGGCGCGTGCAAGTACGAAAGTCATCGTCTCGGATTGATGGGGCATTGCCTCCACCATCCCGTATTTGCTGTTCGCAAGAACAGGAGCTTCTGTGTAACGGCTCGCGCGCGCCACTCTCCAAGTGCTCCCACCGAGCGAGTGCCGTTGGTTCCAACTCGAAAGCGAAACCTCCGGATCGGCTGCCTTTTCTTGCGCTCGGACAACACGTGCCAGCGCAACTAGATACCGCAGCCGGTCAATCAGGCTCGAAAGTCTTCGACCAATCATCCGATTCATCCCATTGAGGCTGGTCACTACGCGTTACAAGCACGTTCTCCAGGAGAATTGCATCGATATTGCTTCGCATCATGCAGCGGTATGCATGCACCGGCGACAGCACAATAGGTTCACTGCGCAGATTGAACGAAGTGTTGATCAGAACGGGCACGCCGGTCCGGCGATAGAATTCGTCGAGGATACCGCGCAATCGCGTATGCGGTTCTCCAGGAACGGTCTGAATACGTGCCGAAAAGTCAACGTGGGTAACGGCGGGGATTTTGGAGCGCTGCTGTGATAACCGGTCGGCCAGCGACATTCCCACGTCGTCTTTGACCTTGAGTCTCTGTTCTTCTCGAAGCGGCGCAACGAGAAGCATATACGGCGATGGGGTGTCGAGATCGAACCACTCCGACGCATTCTCCTCTCGGACCACAGGTGCGAAAGGCCGGAAGCTCTCGCGGAATTTGACCTTGAGATTCACGGTCGCTTGCATCTTCACATCACGGGGATCGGCAATGATCGACCTTGCACCCAAGGCACGCGGCCCAAATTCCATTCGCCCATCGAACAGGCCGATCACACCGCCGGACTCGATCTGATCGACGATGCGACGTGGGATGTCGTCTTCATCAAGAACCTCGTAGGGGAAGCCGTAGAAATCGAGAAAATCCGTGATCTCCTCGGAGGAATACTGCGGGCCCAATCGGGCGCCTTTCATCATGTCGCACCCTGCTTTCGGCCGCTCCATCTCGGAATGGTCGTGGTTCCAGAGAGCAAGTGCAGCACCGAGCGCGTTGCCCGCATCCCCGGCAGCCGGCTGTATCCAGATATTGTCGAACAGGCGCTGGCGAAGGATCTGACCGTTGCCCACGCAATTCAATGCCACACCGCCGCTTAGACAGAGATTACGCGAACCGGTTAAGTCCTTGGCATGATGCGCCATCTTCAGCATTGCATCCTCGGTCGCTTTTTGAACCGAAGCCGCAATGTCCATATTCCGTTGTTTCAGGTCTGATTCCGGATCGCGCCTTGGGAGGGCAAACAGATCGTCCCAGGCCGGCGTCGCTATGGGCGACAACCCGGTGAAATCGAAGAAGTCGGGATTCAGACTGACCGAACCATCATCGTAGATGTGAATGATACTCTCTAGGACTGTGTCCAGGAATTGCGGTTCACCATAGGGCGCAAGGCCCATCACTTTGTATTCACCGCTGTTCACCTTGAAACCCAGATAGTTCGTCGCGGCCGAATAGAAGAGGCCAACGGAATCCGGATACACCATCTCCCGTAGCAGCTCTATCTCTCCACCGGAACTGTAACAAATGGTGGCAGTCGCCCATTCGCCGACACCATCAATGGTGAGGATGCAAGCCTCTTCAAATGGCGAGGGATAGAAAGCTGCCGCCGCATGGGCCTGATGATGTGCCGTACAGTGTATTTGCCCATTAAAGTCTGGCAGATGAGCGCGGATTGGGTTCTCGAGATTAGCTCCAGTGTGTTTCCACCTGCGCCACAGGCGTTTGAACATCACACGGCTGATCCGTCGATTTTGCCTAATCATTTCCCGGCCGACCCGATCCAATACGAGAAGAGGATCCTCGTAGTACGCGATGGCCGAAAGGTTGGCCTCGTCAAGCTGCGCCTCTTCCAGGCAATAATTGATAGCAAATCGAGGGAAGGACGCGTCGTTCTTAATCCGTGTGAAACGTTCTTCTTGAGCAGCTGCGATGATCTCGCCGTTTCGGATTAAGCAGGCTGCGGAATCGTGGAAATGGCAAGAAAGACCAAGAATTGCCTTGCTCATTGACGGAGTAGGAGTAGGTCGTTTCGGAAGACATAGTCCGCGATCAGCCGATGGCCGAGGCGCGAGTAATGCCCGTCGGACACCAGGAAACACTGGCGCCGGACGTTCTTTGGCAGGGCCTCAAAAAGAGGCCATAGATCGACATTCCAGATTGATGACTCATTTGAAAGGGCTGTAAAGAACCGTGATGCAGGGGGACTGTAGCCGCGGCGCACATCCCACCGCGCAAGAAGCGGCATGGTCACGACCTCAGCGGAGTGCTTATTCGCGGTTTCCAGAATCCGACCGATAATCCGTTTCATTAGTTCAAGACCAACCGGGTCGCGACCAGTGTAGATCTTGTCATAGACAGGGTGCACAGGCATGCCCACCTGAAGGTTTAGATGCCTAGCATATCTTGTGATTCTGCCTTGGAAGTTTGATCCTAATCGGTTGTCGGCTGCAATTAGGCCCGCGCAAACGGGGTTTGCTTTTGCAAGAACCAACTCGCCATTCACGACTTCAAAGCGCGGCTTTGATTGGGCATGGTCGGTCCCGTGAAGTTCGTCGTAGGACCTACGCCATGCATCAAGGTTTCGCAAGGCACAACCAGTGTATGGCGCAAAAAGCACATAGTCAGGTTCTGCTCGAGCAATTAGGTCTTCCAGAATAAGCAATTGTTGGTCGTGACCAGAACCCGGAAGGCCCGCATTGTAGAAAACGCGATCGGTGTTCCAGAGCTGAATGAGATCAAAAACGCGATCCGCGGCTCGTACTCCAACGCCAGCAATGAAGGAACAACCGATAATCAGCCATTTCTCTTTGCTTGAAGCCCTAAATGAAGCAAGTGATGACGAATCACGAAAGCCATCTTCATTGGTTTCTATCAAGTAGCCCGCGTGTCCGTCGCCGGCCGACCCGACTCGAAGCGAGAGGTTTGGCCGGAAACTATATCCCCATCTCTGGTGCTTCCTGAATTGCGCACGGTGCGTAGGCTTTAGAGAGTTCATTCAAATCCGCCAAGCCGCTTCTGCGACGCGTTTCCACAAACGGCCAAATCAACGCTCAAGAGAGCTTCTTGCCAAATACCAGCTGTAGAAGACCAGAATGACCCGGTGCAGCCTCAGCCCCGAATACAAGCACTGCTCCAGTGCGCTGCAGACATTCAGTCCGACTACTTCCTCGCATATACAAAGACAGCGTTCACATGCCGTCGGAGATAACCATCAGGATCCTTTCCAAAGGCTCCTACTCGGCTCAAATACGCATATATCAAATCCATGAACAGTGCTGTCTGACGTCTAAGAGTTTTGGCCGGGCCAGGTAATCCGGCCGAGATTTGACCCGTAGAGAATGGTCCCCAACACAAAGGGACAGTCTCCACTTGGGAAAACCCTACTTCGGGTAGAGCCTGCTGATACCAACTGGGAGTCGGCCGGAAAATAGTCATCGGGGTGCCCATGGATTGGCACAAGAAACGGCGTCGAGACCAAAAGCTCTCCTCCTTGCTTTAGTACCCGTTGCATTTGGCCCAGAAGATGGCGTGCATCGAAGACATGTTCCAATGTATTCAGTGAAAGAACTATGTCGAAGCTTTCTATTGGGCATGGCAAATCTGCACCTGGAGCCACGAGCCAAGTCGGGGCAACGCCGGGATCTACATTGACCGATTGGTACCAGCGACAATTAAGCATAGGACGATATTCGGCGCGTTCACCTCCACCAACATCCAGTATGCGCCCGCGCAGGGGCAAAGAACGAAGTACCTCATATTGGAGGGCCCGCGTCAGACTCATCTTTCGGATTTCTTTCGCGAGGCGGCAATAGCGAGGATAGTCCGGTCGCCGAGGTCCGCCAAGCCTCAGTTCCTTGCCGTCGTCAGTCATGCAAAGCTTGTGCATCTTTTGGCGCATGTGCCTGATTGAGAGTAATCTCGAAGAGGGCACCGCGGGCGAATAGATTTGGGAACAACGCACCAAGTCGTTTTTCAATCGGTTCCGCCACCAATTTCGTGCGTCCGCGAACCGGAAGGATCATCTCATGCTCGACCTGATGGCCATCCGTATTCAGCCGCACAAATTCGAGTGCCTCCTTATAGGAAAGCACCCAGCGATGGCGATCCAGAATTGGATGTGGCGAAAACCGGTACTTGCCAGAAAGGCCGTACCCTCTCAAGAAACTCCAGCGAAAACCGATATAGTACATGTTGGGTAAGGAGACGAGTACAGTCTTGCCGGCAACGCGGAGAAGTTCCCTCAGAGCACCGTGCGGATTGTCCAGGTGTTCCAGCACGTCCAATGCCGCCACGACATCGAAAGCGCCGTCTTGGAATGGCAGAGGCTTCTCAAGATCGCATTGCAGCACGCCCTCGGCCGGAACCAAGTCGGTGCCATAGTACTCGCGGCACCCATGCAGCAAGGGCTTCAATTCCATCGTGCGACAGCCAGCGTCGAGAAGGGTATAGTTCGAATGCTTCTGATTGATTCGCTGCGCACAGAGGTCAAGTCTTGCCAGTGTCATTAACTACCTCACGAGAACAGAACGTATCGCGGCGCTGCAGAGCCTAGAGGGCAAGTGATTGCGTAGATTCTAGAGATAAAGACTACGCTTAACGTCGAAGATCGGTCGTGAATCGGCAGAAAACCGGGACCAGTCCGGCTTGGATCCGTGTCGGTGCAACAGTTCTTCGAATGTCCCCGTGTGGGCCTTACGGTACTCGATGAAATCGGGGTTCCACTTTAAGCCACCCTCATTGCGTAGAGGCGGTTTGAAGTTCGCTATCAGCCAAATGAACGGCATAATTGTAACCCGGAAGGCTGTCAGCCGAAGCGATTGCTGCTTGGCCCTTCTCAGTTCAGAGTGCAGGAATTCGCCTACCGTTGTTCCAAAGCGGAAGTTGGTCATCATCGTGTCAATCGTATGAACCAAGGCACGCCGAAACCGATCGCTTGCCGTCTTGGCCTGCCTGGTCGCGAAGTCAACATGATCCAGGACCCAAAGGTTTCCCTGTGCGGCGAAACGTGTGTACATGTTGCGATCTTCGCCGCGGGAAATGTTCATGTAGGGCCCCTGGCTCAGCAAAAGATTGCGTTTTGCCATTTGAATGTGTCGCCCTGAGAGCAGGATATCTGCACCGACCGACTCTTCGATCTGGTGAAAGACTTCAATCCAGGGTTTGATGTAGCCGTCGTAAACGTCGTCGCAATCAAGATGCAATAGGCAGTAGACGCCGCGTGCCTCTCTCACGCTCACGTTTCGCGTTTCACCCAGCTTCCGATGCCGATCGCGCCGCAACGGTATGACGCGGATTATGGGGTGGCGAAGCGCTAGGCTGTTCATGATCGAAACACTGTCGTCATCAGAACCATCATCGACCAAAACAACCTCGAAGCGTTCATCCAGCTGTGACGCAACACTACCAACAGACAAGTCTAGTGTGTCTGCCATGTTGTAGTTGACCATGCAGATCGAGTACTTGACCGCCATCGCCGCCTAGATGCCCCTTGGGTTAGGACTTGCCATAAGGGAAACTGACCTTTGCCGTTGAAACCCGGCCAGACATTGGGCTCAGTCAGGCTCCTTGTTCTGGAGGCGCCTGGCACCTGACAACAAGGCACTGAGACCAGTTAGAGCAAAAAGAGATCAAGCCGTACTGCAATGGCAGGCCCCTTTCCTTCCCGTCGAAATCCAACGGCTCATCCAACCTCGCCGTTCGAATTGGAAGTCATCGCCCTCAAAGTCATGAGAGCCCGTTAGCCCCCCGCGGGCTTGAAGGGCGGAACATCAAAGACCTCTCTTGCGTGGGCGGGGAGGAATGAGAGATCAGGGCTCTTCCCGTGCCTTTGCATGATTTGCGCGTAGGTTCCGCGCGTGCGGTCGCGATAGTCGACGAGGTCCTGCGGCGTGGTGATCCTTTCCGGCAAAGGCAATCGTGGTTTGGTCAGGCTGACCATCAGGGCAGGGATGACAACACTCATTCGGGCGATCTGCCGCTTCTTGGTTTGCCTCGACCGCCAGTTCCAGAAGACCTCGGTTAGGCATTTCAGGACAAGAAATGGTGAAAGCCTTGGCCCGATCCGCATTTGATACACGAGATGATTGAAGTTATTGGTCCAGAAGACCTTCAAGATGCGCCTTCCGGTCGTTGGCTGCATGCGGCGGCGAACCGTCCGATGATCGAAATGCACATAGACATCCATGTCGGCGAAACGCAGCCACATGTCACGATCCTCGACAAAAGTGTTCCGATAGGGACCGTGAGACAGAAGGAACGCGCGTTTTGCAAAGCCGAATTGCCGCGCTTGAATATAGACATCTCGGTCATAGCATGCCCCAACGCGATGCAGGACCTCGACGATCTCCTTGATGAACGGCTCCCAGACATCGTCGGTGTCGATATGGAGGATCACGTACTCGCCGCGTGCTTCCCTGATTGAAATGTTCCGGGTTTCCCCAAGTAAGCGGTTCCAATCTCGCTTCAAGCAGATCAGCCGCAGCGCAGGATAGGTACGGGCGAGCTTCTCCAGGATCTCCACACTCTTGTCTGTTGATGCGTCATCGACCACGACAACCTCGAACCGCTCGTCAAGCTGCTCAAGGACGCTGGTCAATGACTCCTCGATCGTATCCGCCATGTTGTAGTTGCAAATACAAATCGAGTACTTGACCGCGCTTCCTGCGGTTTGGTCAGCCTCCAGTGCGGTGTTTTCTGAAAGAGTGGAGCTCATTGGCATCAACTACTTTGCGCCAGATACTCTCAAGTGCGTTCGGTCCTCGGCATGGTCAGGCTTTTTTGTCCAGAGCGACGTGCAGGGGACTTTCGAGATATCGCATCGGTGCGCATATCTCTCCGCAATGTCGCGGATTTCATTGAGAAGCTCCTCCCGCAACATGGTTGGGTTGAGACCAAGGGCAAGGAATTTTGCGTTGTAGACCTTAAGGTCATTCTCAGCCGCTTCGTTCCGCGGGTTCTCCAAGGACGAGATCTCCGCGCCGGTCAAATCCTGAACGATCTTGGCCAGCTCCCGGACGCGATAGGTTTCGGTGCATTGGTTGAATATTACGACGGGGTCGCCTCTTTTTGGGCGGTTCTCGATCGCGATTTCGATACAGCGGACCGTGTCTCTGATATGGATGAACGCTCGCGTCTGGCCGCCTGTGCCATGGACGGTCAAGGGGTGCCCGATCGCCGCCTGCATCAGGAAGCGGTTCAGCACCGTACCGTAGTCGCCGTCGTAATCGAACCGGTTGATGAGCCGCTCGTCGTGCTCAGTTTCGGGCGTTTGTGTTCCCCAGACAACGCCCTGGTGCAAGTCCGTGATCGCGACGCCGTCATTCTTGGCGTAGTATTGAAAGAACAGAGCATCTTACGTCTTTGTAAGGTGGTAAATGCTGCCGGGATTTGCCGGATAGAGGATCTGCCGTTCCAGCAGTCCGCCATCGTCGTTTTCGACCTTGATGGTTAGGTAGCCCTCCGGGGGTTTTCGTCCCCCCGGTTCCGTAGCCGTAGACGCCCATCGTCCCCAAGTGAACCACATGGATATCGAGCTCGCTTTCTACAATCGCGGCAAGCAGGTTGTTCGTAGTATTGAGGTTGTTGTTGACCGTATAGCGCTTGTGCCACGACGACTTCATCGAGTAGGGAGCGGCCCTTTGTTCAGCGAAATGGACGATTGTGTCTGGCTGCTCCTCCACGATCAGATTGAGGAGTCTGTCGTACTGCGTTGCGATATCCAAACGGGCAAAGAAGATCTTCTTGCCCGAGATATCGCACCAAACTCGAAGGCGTTCGCCGATCGGCCGGATGGGCGTCAATGACTGCACCTCAAGCTCGTTGTCAATGTTGCGTCGTGAGAGATTGTCGGCAATCAGCACCTCATGGCCGGCTGCCGAAAGGTGCAAAGCAGTAGGCCAACCGCAGAAGTCGTCGTCGCCGAGAACGAGTATTTTCATGGGACCTGGTCCGTTTTCTGTGCTTGGTTAGGTTGAATGGAAACTGACGCGCTTGCTCTTCCTTCGGCCACAAAGAAACACCGGTGTCCTTTGCTACTGAATAAGGGCATCGTCCTGGATTCCGTCTTCCGTCCGCGCGCCAGGCAAAACCAGGCGGCGAAAGCTCTCCGACTTACGCAGGAGTTCATCGAAAGTACCCTCGGCAACGACCCGACCGTCGCTGATCTCGCAAATCAGATCGGCGTTGCGAACGGTGCTCAGCCGATGCGCAATCAGCACGATGGTGGTCTGGCCCTTTAGATTCTCGATTGCGCGCATAACGGACCACTCCGTTGCATTGTCGAGCGCGCTCGTCGCCTCATCAAAAACCACCAGCGCAGCAGAGCGGTATATCGCTCGAGCAATGCCGATGCGTTGGCGCTGTCCACCGCTGAGACGTATGCCGTTCTCACCTATGATCTCTGCGTATCCGCGAGGACGATTCTCGACGAATTCGTCCACCCGAGCCAAATGGGCAGCGTACCTAACCCTGTCTTGATCGATTTCTTCGGCCGCAACGCCAAAAGCGATGTTCTCACTGACCGTTGCATCACTCAGGAATATGCTCTGGGGCACGCTTGCCGCCATATGGCGCCAAGCCGACAAGGACGAATTGTCCAATGCTACGCCATCCAGCGTCACCTGGCCGCGTGCCGGCCGCAACAGGCCAAGCAACAGGTCTGCGATCGTGCTTTTTCCGCTGCCGGTTGCGCCAACCAACGCAACGGTTTTGTTGACGGGTATGTGAAGTGATACCCCATGCAGTATCCAGTCCTGCCTGTCGGCATCGTGATCCGCAGCCCTATAGCGGAACCAGACGTCTTCCAGTGCAACGGTGCTACGAGGGGATGAAATCGTCGCTACAGGGCAGATTGTTGCCGGGTCGAGCGGCATGTTGAATGCCGCTAGCGTACGCCGCAGGGAGACGTGAACGGCTTGAAGGGCAGCATAAGCAGCGTAGACCTGCTGCATAGCGGGCAAAAGCCGGCTCGCCGCCATGGCTATGGCACCAATGACGGGGAGAATGCCAAAGACATTGCCACTCGAAAGCGCCATGTATGAAGCCACGCTGGTGAGGATCACAACACCTATCGTCTCCAAGACGTACCGTGGTGCGGATCTGAGGTATTGCGAGTCTGCAGCGGCGCGGCGGAATGCCCGCTCCTTGACGCCATAACGTGACAGGAAAGTCTGCTGTTTACGCCCTAACAGAACATCCCGAATTCCGCCAAACCCTTCCTGAAGGACGCGAATGATTGCCGCATACATATCTGACCGGATACGCCCAATGCGTACCAGCTTCCGCTGATTCACCCGCGTCACGATGCCGTAGGCAATCCCGGTAATACAAATGAGTGTCACCGCAAGTACGGCATCATATGCGACAAGCGCGGACCCGATCGCGACGATCACAAGGCCCTGAGTTACAATCATCAAAGCGCTCGAAACGACAGCGATGGCGGCGTTGAAATCGTTGGTGACGGTACTGATCAGACTGCCGCTGTGGGATCTGGCAAAATACTCAAACTCCTGATGCAGCGTCCGACGGTAGAGCTGCGCGCTGAGATCACTCCCAATTGCCGCAGCGAGGCGGACTTGCACCCACAAGGTGAATAGCCGCATGCCGTTTGCAAACGCAAAAGCCGCAGCGAAGCCAGCCGACAAAACGGCAATAAGTTCCAGCCGATCATCGATTCCCAACAACCGAACAACCGGCTGCATTTGCGGGTGCTGGAAATAGGCATCCGCATCCGAAAGAACTGCCAGAAACGGCACCAATGCACCTAGGCTGACTACCTCAGACATTGCACCGAGCAACTGCAAGACAAGCAACGCCGCAAGTTGCCTCTTTCGCCGACCAGAGATGATCGAGAACAACCTCCTGATGTCACTAATCAGCGCGAAGGAGCTGCCAAGCTGCCCTTCGGTTTCGCTCATGTGCACCATGCGAGGGTCTTCTCTATTCGGCGTAGTACGTGCTCGGCGGGTTTCTATCGGACACACGCGCGTTTGTCCCGCTGTCCTGTAAAGGTTTCAGGACTTCCGAGAACCAGCCGTTTCGGCCCGGCTCAACGGCGTCGGGACAAGTCGGGTCACTCATTGCATGACCGATCCGCAGAGAAACCAACCTCGCCCTTTGGCCGGCAAAGCGGCATCACGAGTCAAGCTGGCTGGCTAGCTGGCATAACGCGAAATCCTCATGGTGGGATCCCTGGAAGCCCGCCTTGGACGCAAGACAGGGAGTTGTCAGAGGAGCGAACGCTGAAGTCCACCGCAGCAACTAATGAAACGCGCCCTCTTCAATGTATCGCTTGAGGATCGTCTCTGAAAACTGACCTGCGGCTTCGTGGGAATAGCTGCCTGACGGCACCATTAATCGCGCCGTCTTCTGCAACTTTGTCAACTCATCCTGCTCAACTTTGGTAAACTCTTGGATCGCTGAGAGGATTTCGTGCTGCGAATTGGTCTCCAGGTACACGTGGTGTTTGTCCATATCGTCCTTCTGCATGTTTTGCTTGAAGGGCTGCCGCATCAGCCCGGAAAAAGGCACCAGTTTCCCCGTCTCCTTGTAGCGGAGTTTCTTGAACATGACGCGGTCACGAGGTTGAAACCCAAGCGAGATATTCGCATTGTACCAATTCACGGTGCAGACGCGCTTTCCCATGACGTATGCAAGAAAAGTCAGCCCGGAAGACCCTCCCCAGAAGAAGGCGCACTGGGACATGAGAAAACAATCCATAAAGCCGGAGCGAATGCTGGACCTGGCATAGTCAATCAGGTGCGGGCCACACTCCTTACAAAGATCGCTGATATCCGACATTGAGGCATCACCAACCCTGATCACGGTGTAACCAGCATTGATCAGATGCTGGATCCCAAGAACGTTCAACTGCACGTCTCCGTTGCGCATTGTTCGATCAGGGTCCTGGTAGAAGCCCGGCTCCCGAACGTGCATCAGGACAAAGGGCCGATCTCCAGGGGCAATCTGCTTGAGCAATTCTTGGCCGCGCTCGACATCTCTTTGAGGAAATTCGACGAGCGGGCCACCCCACTTTGCGACAAAACCGTCGTGAACCTCGTGAGCAATCGTTCGTTTTACGTCGTCACAGCCTGCAAAAGTGTGGCTCAGGTCGAAGCGAAAGACATTCTCCTGGAAAAGGGGTTCGTGAAGAAGGGATTCAAGATCAGCTTCAACCAAACGCTACTCACAAACGTCAGATGTTGGTCGTAGAGATCAAAGGCATATTTGTTCGGATCACGATAGACTGAGCGGGTCACGAACAGCATCCAGCGAGGCCGCTTCGCCGTCGTCGCATTCTCTTCCAGAAAAAGATCCAGCCAAAGGATGGAACCGATTTGTGACAGGTCTATTGAAATAAACCGAAAACCGCAAAGACGCGCGACTGCGCAAAGTGGCGCAAAAGCTAAGCTTATGGCCAACACGAGAGCAAGATGTGTGGTCAGCGCGAGATAGGTCCGTGTTCTGGTGCCTCGAATAGCACGCGCGAGAACACGCCGCAACTGGTGACGGTATCCTGAGTTCGAATACCGCACTGGTGGATGCACAAGTCTGTCCAATAGATTGAGCATTGGACTTTCTTTTGGCTTCGGCACCAATCCTGTCGTGTCAACGGACTCATTTGGCGGCACGGTTCCCGGTTCGGTGATTGCGCCACTCATTTCGTCAATTCTTGCGAAGCTTCCCATCAAAATCTGTCGTTCATCATCGGATCAAATACCGGCCACCGTCAGGAATCGCTTGAGCGCTGCTACATCAGAATCAACCCGATCAGTGAGTTTGCGGAGCCTTAGTAGATCGCCAAGCGAAGAGAAATCGCTCTCGGTCCTCGCTATTACCGATTCAAACAGGCAATGGACGCTGACTCTCTGTCGGAGCGCGCGGCCTGCAAACTCACGAAAAAGTTCCGGTCGCACCGGCAACATGAACGCGCTGCACATGCCGATATGGCCGCCTTCAGTCAGAACCTCGAGCGTCGCAAACAGCTGCATGTAACAGCCGTCATACTTATGCTCGTTGAGCGGCAGCGAATAGGTGAACCCTTTGGATTCGCAGTAGTTCCGCAGCAGCATGTTCTGCACCGGCACAGGCAAAGCCATGCCGCCGAACGATCGCACCGTGACGTATCCGTTGAGGGTCTCGCTCATTTCAGAATTGCGCATCGGGTTCTTCGTAGTTCAACGCCAGCCGTGTGACCGGGGACACGCGAAACGGCATATAGAAATTGCCCAGCTTCTTTTCGCTGTGGGGCAACCGATTGTATGGCGAGAACAGGGACTTGTAGCGTCCGTTCAGCGAGACACGGGTCGATGATGTCTCGTTGACGACGTTGCCATGCATCAAGGTGGAGCTGAACACCAGGCATTGCCCCGGTTCCAGCTCCAGGAAGCTGGCCTTGTGCTTCCAGTCCTCGTACAGCGCTTCCATGCCCCTTGTCTGGTATTCGGGAAGCGAGGCCAGCATCTTCTGGCTGTCCTCAATGCCGAAGACGTACATGGAATTCGTGTCATGGACCGGTGTAAAGGGAAGCCAGGCCACGACCTCGAACTCGCTTTGACCACTGACGGTGTCGGTATGAAGGCCGATCCTTGAGGTATCATCATGCGGTAGCTGGATGCTCAGGTTGACCCGGTTCTGACAGGCGAGCTCCGTACCGACCAGTCGTTCGACATAGGGCCTGAAGATCGAAAAATAGTCTTCAAGGAAGCCCGTCTTCGCATTCAGCGCTCTGTAGACGTGAAGACGGACGCTGTTGATGCTCTCGACCGAGATGATGTTCTCCAGCGCCGCAAGCGATTGTACGTCGTTACCTGTAAACTGTGCGATCTCTTCGCGTATGAACGCCTCTATGCGTTCATAGGCCGAACTGTCGGCCACCTCCTCGATCACATACCCCTCCTCAAGAAACGCTGACTCGAGTTCGCTCTCGGACATGGCTCTTACCTTTCGTTCGCGAAGCATCTCAAAGCGTCGCTGACGCTCCGTGGCCGGTAGCCGTACGCCATCGCGAGGGAACAATCGTAGTCCTGTGCCACTCGGTCGGACGCGACACTACGTGTTCCGACCTCCTGCCCGAGGTTACGCATCAGTTCATGCGCCACGTCACGAACGGACAAAGGCTCGACACTGCCGACATTGCAACTCAAAGAACCAACCGTTGCGTTGGACAGGAAACGACGGAAGAAATCGAAGATATCGTCGATCCATACGCAGGCGTTGAAAGGAGCGCCTGGATTGAAAAGCGTCACCTCCTCGCCCGCCTCGATGGATCTGCGCCATTTTGCCAGGAAGTTGCGTTGTACGCCCGGCACCAGAAGAACCGGAACCCGCACGCTCAGTGCCTTGTGCCCCCTTGTCCCGTCCTCAACGAAGCTCTGCAAGATCCCCTCAAACACGAGCTTGGATATCCCGTAGTCGCTCGCGCGGTCCTTACGCGACGCTTCCGTCACGTGGGTTTCGTCTGGTGCATAGACCGAGGCCGTAGAGAAGTTCAGAACGGAAACCGGCTGCAGGCCAATGAGGCGGTCGAGAAGCCGGCGCGCATTGATCACGTTGACGCGGTAGAAGTCTGTCGGGTCGGCACAGGTTTCAGGGACCGCGGCGGCGAAGTGCATGATGCAGTCCACAGCCGGTATCCGCAGGTTGTCGACGCTGGTTGCGAAGGCCTCCGGATCTTGCGAGAAGTCGATCTCGTAAGTTTGCGCCAGACGACCCAAACCTGCGGTGCTTCGCGCCAGTGCATGGATTTCGGAATCAGGGTCATTGCACCGCAGCCACTTCATCGCCGCTGCCGCTGCCAGGTTCGATGCCCCGGTAATCAGAACAGACTTCATTTATGCAAAGCAAATGCGACGGTCAAAGAGTCGGGCCGCAGCCGCTACGCACCCAGAATCTCCTGCGTCACGTCCATCGCCTGCCCGATGCAGTCGTCGATGTCGATCTTGTAGAGATAGCTGCCAGCTCTCCCGATCGAGTAAACGTCATCCGGCATCATGTCGAAGTACCTCTGCGCCACGGCATACTCCGAAGAAATCGGGAGTGGATAGTAGCGGCCGTTGAGCGACGGGAACTCGATGCTGACCAGCGAGGTCGGCGCCTTGTATTGGGTGAACTTTTTGTACTCGACCAGGCGCGTGAACTTCTCGCTGTTGGGGTAGTAAAGAAAGTAAACGTTCTCCGGGAACACGTGCTCGATTGGCAGCACGAAGAAATGAATGTCACGCCCGATATACTTCAATGGCCCTTTACACTGCTCGAACAGCATATCCGGAGAGATCGTGTTCACGATGACATCGAACGCGTGCCATTCCCCCATGAAGGATACACGCTTGTTCGGGATGTCCCACTGCTCGACGCGACAACCGGTCAACACCGTCACGTCCTGCGTCGCCGCCTCGAAATAGGGATTGTAACCGTCAAGTTTTTTCGGGAACGCCGAGATCGCTGTATCCCAGACCTCCCGTGGCCCCGTCTTCAGCGCCACGCCCTTCGGTGACCAGCCGTAGTCGTCGATGACCTTGTTGTCTTCGAGCATCCACATCTTCTTCGAGTACGTGTCGACGAAGCGGTCGTACAGGGTCGGTCCAATGGAACGGACCCAGTACTCCTCGAAGTTCGCCGGCTGCTCTTCGAACTCGGTTTCGACACCGCTCAACTCGTCGTGGATCTGCTTTGAGTCGTTCATCAACGGCACGTCGTCCACATGGATCGGATAGTTGTAAAAGGCGTCCTCCGATTCGATGTAGGATAGGCAGATGTGTTCCTGGCACCGACGCATGGGCAGGATGGATGAGAGATAATCCCAGGTTCTGACATCCTGCGTGATGAAGTGCCTCGGGCCGAATGTATGCGGATGCCCACCCCAGTATCGCGTCCTGTTACCGCCGCCCAGGAAGGGCGCAAGTTCGACGAGCGTGACGTCCCAGCCCTGGTCGGCGGCCAGCATGTGGGCGCTCGCACAACCGGCGAAACCGCCGCCAATAACAAGGGCCTTCTTGGACATGTAGTCGTTCCTTTCTACTGACTCTGTTTCAGATCAGGTCCGTTGCGGGAAGCCGCCGTGCCTCCGTTTCCAAACGGTGGCAATGACCTGGTAAGCGCAATCATCAAAGGACGCCGTCGGGCTCGGCTCCGTCAAAAGCGATAAAAGTGCGTCCCCACCAGCCCACCTGCATGTGGCTGACGAAGCGGAAGCGGCTTTCTTTCTGGAATTCCAGGAAAGCCCTTGCAACGCCGCGGTTGGGGGAACCTCGATAGCCGGTGAACATGTCATCGATGTAAAGCACGGATCCTTCCTGAAGCAGAGGATCGATGTAGGCAAAGGCATCCACCGCCGACTCGTACAGGTCACAGTCGATACAGGCGAGTGACACCTTCCGGCCGGTCTCAAGAACCTTGTTCTGCTGCGCCGCCGTCAGTGAATCGCTGTAGTAACCCTTGATGGTCTCCACGCGGTCCACATAGATGCCGTGCTCCCGAATGAGGTCCAAGAAATCCTCTTCGCCCGTTGCCAGCGCTCCCGGCTGCCTCCAGAGTTCCTGGTCGGGATCGGACGTCGCCGGCGGAAGTCCTTCGAAGCTGTCATAGGCATAGAAGCGCATGCCTTCCATGTTCTGGCGGCGCGCTTCGGAAAGAGCCATCCGAAATGTCCGCCCTCGATGACACCCGAACTCGTGGTAATCGCCGTCGATGCGATTCTCCTGCAGAAAATCGAATATCGAGATGTAGGTCCGGTATTTCTCCGTCTGACGATTGATCTGGTTGGACATGACAGTCTGATCATGTCCCCAGCCATCAAAGTCTTTCGCGTCCGGAATGCTCACCCAGGGCTCGCCGCTCTTGGGCTGGACGGAGTAGCGATGGTCTTTGGTCATGAAACGAGCGCCCGTTCTTTATTTCCCGGCTCCGACGCGAGAAATGACCCCTGCGTCGTCTCCGGCAAACCAGCCCTTGCCGACGAGATCCCGCTCGGCCTGTTGCAGCATTTTCGGCGAGCCGATGTCCCTGAAATACCCGGCGTTGTGAAAGGTGTTCATTCGGTTGACGAAGTGCGGCAAGACTTCGGTGCTGAGATCGATCACCGGTTTCCCGAGGCCTCTCAGAAACCTGAGCGCCTCTTGGTCGAAGAGATAGATGGCGCCGTTCGCCCGATTGCCTGGCGGATTGTCGACTTTCTCATGCAGCGCCGTCACCAGGCCGGTCTCGTCCAACTCCACAATCCCACAGGTTTCCGGCGTGTCCGTGTCGAATGTCATCATCGTGATATGAGCGCCCTCAGGGCGCGACATGTGCCGCGCGACAAATGCCTTCAGGTCGAATTGCGTGAGATTGTCGGCATGCGCCACAAGAAATGGCCCATCGCCGAAGAAACCTGCATTGGCTAGAACGGTGCCGCCCGTCCCCAGCAAACTTTCTTCGTGCACAATATCAGTCCGGTGGGCCCACGGTGACCGGGTAACATGGTCCTTCACACGGTCCGCCAGATAGTGGGTGTTGATCATCACGCGCTCGATACCCTGACCGAGCAACAGATCGAGCCATATGTCCAGCAGCGGACGGCCCAGAATCGGAACCATGCACTTGGGAACCGTCTCGGTGATCGGCCTAAGTCGGGTCCCCAGGCCAGCCGCGAGCAGCAGCGCCCTCAAAGCCTGATCTCCTCGATGATCTCTTCCACCCGCAAGGGAACGTTGCCAAGATGCGCCACCTGGCATGCCGCCGCGAGGGAGCCCAGATATCCGGCTTCCCAGATCGATGCACCGACCGCCAGAGCCATGCCCGCCATGACAAGCAGGGAGTCCCCGGCACCTGCAACGTCACGCGGAGCGGTGTTCAGTGCGGGAAGGCGATCGGTCATCAGGTCGTCCACGTCGGGCCGCGGCCACGTCTGGACGAAAACCCCCTCGGACGCGAGCGTCATGAGAACGTTCTTTGCCCGCGCCGACTCCTGAAGCTTCGACGCCAACTCGACAAGACCGGAAGCGAAGTCGCGCACAGCGAGGCGGGCCTCTCGCTCGGTGGGCGTCACCAAGCTCATGTCACGGAACCGCGAGACGTCACTGTATTGCGACGACGCCTGGCTGTCAGCGACCATCACGATCCCCAGTTCCTCGCACAGGCTGTGCAGGCCGTCCACCAAGGGCTGCGGAAGACAGCCGTAGTTGAAATCGGCGAATATCATGAGATCCGCACCCTGCAAGTTTGGGCCGACCTCGTCGAGGAATCGCTGTACCAGATCGTTGGAGATATCGTGCTGGCGTAGCTGGTTGACCCGCAAAAGCGTCTTTTCGCGGGCACGGTATCGAGTCTTGACGGTCGTGGGTCGCGTGGCGTCTTCGATCAGCGCATGGGTGACGCCGTACTCCGTGAGCTTATCCGCAGCGAAACTGCGAGCCTCGTCCGGCCCAACGACACTCACCAGCCGGGCCTGTGCCCCAAGCGCGACCGCGTGGGCCGCAACGATGCCGGCACCGCCGACAAACCTGTCGCTTGCGATCGGCGTCACGACAAGGGTGGGGTCCTCTTGCGACATGCCAAGCGGTTCGCAAGCCACGTACTCGTCGATGATCAGATCTCCAACAACCACCACTTCAAGCCCGCGCATCCGCTCCAACGTGTGTTCAAGATCCGCCATAGTGAAACCGTGGCGGTCGGGATAATCCATGGGCTTCTCGACGGTGCTCAGATTCAGCCTGTCGAACTCCGAGCGGAGAAGTTCTGCGGACGAGAACCTGGCGTCTGCGGATCCGAACAGCAACTCGCCGCCGTAGCTCTCGACCACGGCCTGTTCCGGATTGGACCGCGTTTCGTGCTCTTTGCCTTTGACAACGAAGTCCGGTCGAAGGGTTGCAACAATCTCGGTGACCGGGCTGTTCATCACGAACACATGATCGACCACCGAAATGGACTCGACCGCTTCCAGCCGCAAGGCCTCGGGGACGACTGTGCCCTGC
>Ga0049102_10000122_pt1 | contig 17586 bp, 16 predicted proteins | sample WorMetmaBAHAMAS2_FD_55017 | JGI IMG/M metagenome (GOLD analysis project Ga0049102, IMG submission 55017) | Marine gutless worms symbiont microbial communities from Max Planck institute for Marine Microbiology, Germany - Inanidrilus... | ecosystem: Host-associated > Annelida > Digestive system >...
GCACTACGGCGCGTGCGTCCTGGGCGACATCGGGTCCGAGCGGCGGCTGGAATTCTCGGTGCTGGGCGATGTGGTCAATGTGGCAAGCCGCCTGGAAGCGCAGACCCGCGAGAGCGGCCGCCCGGTGATGGCAAGCCAGGCGATGGTGGATGCGGCGCGTTCCCAGGATCAGGCTGCGGCCGACACGCTGTTGGCCGGATACGAAGCCGGACCGCCCCGGACCCTTAAGGGCCGGTCGGAACCGATTCTCGTCTGGGAGGGCGGGTCTGTCGGTTAGAGCTGGGCGCCGCAACGCCGGGCGATCAGCTCGATCGGCGCTCCCAGGTCAAGCCAGCGGATCATGGTTCCCAGCTTGCGGGCTTCGCGTGCGCTGTGGACCCGGGCCGAAACCGCCAGCCACAGCAGTCGACGCAGGCACACCAGGCGGGCCCGCCGCTCAGGCTCGAGGTCGTCCCGTGCCAGGAGGGCCGCTGTCAGCGCCAGCCGTTCATCCGGAACAGAAGCAGGGGTCAGGGGGGCGTCTTTGCACTGTGCGTAGAGATCCAAGGACGTTGTGTGGCCCATCGTGGCCTCCGTAACACCTGTCCGATGCCAACTCCTGACCCGTCCATTCTATGAGCAAGTTCTTTCCTAAGTCTTAATATGGTTAACGTCGGCAAAAATCCCCTAACCATCTGAAAACTTGCATAAAGGTCCCCAGCCAGGCGGTGGCCTGAGAAAAAGGTACCCCTGGAGGATGGGTGATCAACGTGATCAGGGCGCGGCTGCCGCGTAGGCGTCGACCTCGGCGATCCGTCGGGTCTTGTCCGCGGCAGGCAGAAAGGCCCCTTCGAAGGAATTGACCGCAAGCTGCCTCAGGTGCGCGCGCGTCAGGCCCAGGGCCTGCGCGACGGCAAGGTAGTTCTCGTTGAAATAGCCGCCGAAATAGGCCGGGTCGTCGGAATTGACAGTGGGCTTGAGCCCACGCTCCAGCATGGTCTTCAGCGGGTGCCGTGCCATGTCGTCGACGACGCAGAGTTTCAGATTGCTGAGCGGACAGACGGTCAGCGTCATGCCGTCCCGGGCCAGGCGCTGCACCAGGCGTTCGTCCTCCATCGCCCGGTTGCCGTGATCAATGCGATCGACTTCCAACACATCCAGCGCTTCCCAGACATAGTCCGGCGGCCCTTCCTCGCCGGCATGGGCAACGGCGGCGAAGCCCGCCGCCCTGGCCTTGGCAAAGACCCGCGCGAACTTGGACGGGGGATGTCCCGTCTCGGAGGAATCCAGGCCGACGCCGAAAATCCGGTCGTGGTGCGGCAGGGCGGCATCCAGCGTTTTGAACGCGTCCTCTTCGGAGAGGTGGCGCAGGAAACACATGATCAGGCGGAAGGAGATGCCGTGCCGCGCCTCCGCATCGCAGAGCGCGCCGTGGATCCCGTCCAGCACCGTTTCGAACGCCACGCCGCGATCCGTGTGCGCCTGGGGATCGAAGAAGATCTCCACGTGACGAACGTTCTGGCGATGCACTCTTTCAAGATAGGAGGCGGTCAGCGCATGGAAGTCCTCCACCTTCAACAGGGCGTTCATGCCCTGGTAGTAGATGTCGAGGAAATCCTGCAGCTCGGAAAAGGCATAGGCCTTCCGCAGCTCGTCAACGCTCGCATGGGGAAGAGGGACGCCGTTCCGCCCGGCGATCTCGAACAGCAGTTCCGGTTCGAAGCTGCCCTCGATATGCAGGTGCAGTTCCGCCTTCGGCAGACCGGCGATGAAGCGCGCGATCTCCTCCATTCCACTCACCCTGGTTTTGGTGTCCTCGCAGGACCCAAATGTGAACCGGATGGATTGTCGGAATCAAGCCGCCGCGAAGTCAGCCCTTGACCGCCCCCAGGGTCAACCCGCGCACGATATAGCGCTGGGCGAAGAGCGCGATGATGACCGGCGGGATCATGGCGATCAGGGCACGCACGGCCATGAACCAGAACTGCACGCCGCGGGTATCGACCGCACCGGCCATGTGCACCGGAATGGTCTTGGCCTTCTGGCTGGTCAGGGTGATGGCGAACAGGAACTCGTTCCAGGCAAAGGCGAAGATGATCAGGCCGGCCGCCGCCACCGACGGCAGCGCCAGCGGCAGGGCGATCTTGCGGAACGCTTGAAAAATCGTCGCGCCGTCGATGATTGCCGCTTCTTCCAGTTCGAACGGCAGGTCCAGGAAGGTCTGGCGCAGGATGACGACGACGAAGGGAAGGATGAAGGTGGCGTTCACCAGGATCAGGGCGAGGTGCGTGTCCAAAAGCCCCAGGAAACGCATGACCAGATAGAAGGGGATGACTGTTGCGACCGGCGGCAAGACCCGCTGGGACAGGAACCAGATGGTCAGGTCCTTGTTGGGGATCACCCGGTACCGGAAGCGGGCCAACGCGTAGGCTGCGGGCAGCCCAAGGGCGAGCGCCAGGATCGTGGCGCCGAGCGCGACGATGGTGGAGTTGATCAGTGCGTTCTGGGACTCCGGCGTCGACAGCTGGTCGACCCAGTTCTCCAGCGTGGGTTCGAAGTCCAGAAACGGCACACCCAGGCCACTGACGGTGAACGTGTCGATCGGGTTCCGAAGGCTGGTGGACAGCGCCCAGTAGAACGGGAAGAAGAAGATCATCACCACCAGGATCGCGCCCAGGATGATGAAGGATTCCTTCATGATGTTCGTACTTCTGACTGCCGGCATGGATCAGCGCCTCACGCGTATTGCCGGCGCAGCCGCCGGAAGAACAGGGTCACGATGATCATGGTCACGATCAGCAGGCAGTAGGCCATCGCCGAAGCGAAGCCCAGGTCGAAGTATCGAAGACCGGTCCTGAAGGCGAGGAAGGAATAACTCTGCGTCGCGATTCCCGGTCCGCCACCGGTCAGGGCGAACGGGATGTCGAACAGCTTCAACGCCTCGGCCAGCCGCAACAGCAGGATGATCACGATCACCGGCTGCATCATCGGCAACAGGACCCTGGTGACAATCTGCCATTCCGACTGGGTTTCCAGCCGGGCGGCGTCCAGAATCTCCTCATCAACCCCCTGCAGCGAGGCCAGGAACACCAGGAAGGCGAACGGCGTCCATTGCCAAATGTCGACGACGATGATCGACACCAGCGCCCAGTTCGGGTTCGACAGAAACGGAATGCCCAAGAAACTGAGCGGTCCGCCTTCTTCGTAGAATATCGTGAAAAAGAGGTAACCGACCGCGATCGGCGTCGCGAAGATCGGCAACAGCATGGCCGCGCGCATCAGCCCCAAGGCGGGCAGTTTTCGGTTGAACAGCACCGCTAACAGGAAACCCAGAACAAGCTGAACGCTGACGCCGACAATGACGAAGATCGAGGTGATCCTGACAGCGGTCCAGACCTGGTTGTCCCCGAAAAGACGCCCGTAGTTCTTCAGACCCTCGAAACTCCAGGTCGAGACATCCTTTCGCTCGACTTTGGTTCTCGTGCGCGGCTTGCCCGCCTTGGCCAGGACAGGATTGCCGTCTTTGTCCAGCATCGGAACCTTCGTTCGCGAAACCTCGACCTTGCTGTCGACTTTCGAGAAGCTGATCCCCAGCGAATAGCCGAGCGGAAACACCGTGAAGGCCAAAACCCAGATCACGGCTGGAAGCAGGAACAGGTAGCGGGCAATGCTGCGTTTGTAGGGCATTGTCGTGGACGCTTGGCCCGGCGCTCAGAACGGGGAGAGAATTGCGGCCGGACCTGTAATCTCGGTCCGGCCGCGCTTCACGGTTTTGGTCAGCCGCCGTACCCGATGGCAGCCTGATACAGCTTCAGTTGGGCGTCCCGTCCCAGCCGATCTGTGATCGGATCCCAGGACTCGGCGGTCGCGTCGAGTGCCTCCTTGGCAGACATCTGACCCGACATGGCCGCGGACAGGTTCTTGTCCAGGATGTCCCAATACTCGAACGTGCCCGGGATCCTGAGATAGGTCAGCATCGTCGAGGCATTGAAGGTCTCGTAGTACGCCGTCAGATAATCGCTGACATCGTCCTTGTTCCACCCCGCGGCCTCATAGTCCTCGATCTTCGCTTCGCCCTGGGGCGCCAGGAACTGATAGCTGTATCCCGGATCGACTCCGGTCCAGCCGTTGTTGGCGCTCCAGATCGATGCCGGCTTGATGGCCATCAGGGACAGCAGCGAATAGGTCGCTTCGGGGTTCTCCGAATAGGCGGAGATAACGCCGTGCCAGGAACCGCCCGTGGTGTTGCCGACCTTGCGGCCTTCCTTCACGTCGACCCAGGCGTTGTCCTTGAAGCTCCAGTACTTGTCGGACGACGGCAGGATCGACGAACCGACCTTGCCCTTGACCTTCGAACGGGTCTCGTCCTGCACCAGGGAACCCACGTCGCCCCAGCTGAAGACGAAGACCGACTTGCCGCGCAGGAAATAATCCCAGGCTTCGCCCAGGCTCCATCCGACCTGCGCTTCCGGACCGGTCTTGTGCAGTTCCTGCAGGAACTCCAGGGCCGCGACATGGCCGGGGCTGTTGATCAGCGGCGTCATGTCGTCCGGGTCGAACCAGTAGACATTATCGGTCTTGGTGACCATGTCGCCCGGGTTGATCACGAAGGAAGCCGACAGGGACTGGAAGTGATAGTGGCCCTGTTCGCCCACCTTCAGATGCAACACCATCCCCGAATCCGGATCGGCATCGCCGTCGTCCCAGTTCTTACCGTTGAAGAAGTTGGAGATATCCAACACCTGCTGCCAGGTTTTCGGCGGCACCGGGATGTCATAGCCGTATTCCGCCTTGAACTGGTTGTTCCACTCCGGGTTCGTCAGGACGTCGCGCCGATAGTAAAGAACCTGGCCATCCGCATCGTTCAGCGTCCCGAGGACATCGTCCCCCCAGACGTGCAACGCCTTCAGAGACGGCGGCATGGAATCCAGAGTCCATTGCGGGTATTCGCCCGACTCAAGAAGCTCATTGATCGGGAAGCCGTAGTTTCCGGCTGCGATATCGCCGTACCAGAAGGCGCCGACCATGAAGGCGTCGTATTCGCCGGTGCCGTTACGAAGATCCAGCATCATCTTCGTGTAGTGCTCGGCGAACGGCAGTTCGACGATGTTCAGCTTCGCGCCGGTGAGTTCCTCCCACGCGGGACGGAAGGAGTAGAGCGGACCGGAGATGCCACCTTTCGGTCCGCTGGCATTCACGGTGACCGTGATCTCGGCGCCCTCGAACGGCTTCTCGCCAGGCCCGAACAGCGAGCCCAGCTCGCCCGGGGCCGCCTTTAAAAGCGTCTCACTGTCTGGATGGACGAGCCTGATATCGGCACTGCCGTCGGCGTTCCACTTGACGTACTCGCCATCCTGAGCCGATGCGACACTCGTTGCCGCAAGCAGGGCAGCGCAAAACGAGACTGCGGTGAGTCTATTCATGGGCCTCCTCCCTATGGACCGAACCCGATGCCGACTTCTGTCACAGACCCCCTGGGATATTTGACGCCGGCCTGGGCGTAACGTCCTTTTTCTTGACGGCGGCATCATAGCAAAAGGAATTCCAGTGGCATAGCGTCGCGTGTCGATGCGTTGCCGCGGTTTGTAACCGCCCTCATGCGGCGCTATCTTGTCGGGTGATTCCACCGACAACAGACGTCAACGGCATGCCCGCAAGTCGCCATCGCCATTCATTCATCGTACCGTTCGGCGATTGCGATCCCGCCGGTCTGGTCTTCTATCCGAACTTCTATGTCTGGATGGACGAGGCGACCTGGGGGCTGTTCCGGTCCGTGGGCGTTACCCGCGATGTCATCAACCAGACCTATCGTGCGATGGGGTTTCCGCTGGTGTCATCGTCGCTGCAGCATCACACCCCTGCACGCGATGGCGAAACGCTGACCGTCGAAAGCCACGTCTGTCGCTGGGGCACCAGCAGCTTCGATGTCGTCCACAGTTTTGCCAGCGACGGCCTGCAGGTTGCAGAAGGGAAGGAGACCCGGGTCTGGGCCGTGGTGTCGGATGATGATGGTTCGGTCAATGCCGCGCCTGTTCCCGACGCCATCAAGGATCTGCTGGGGACGCCCTAGCCTGCCAGGCTTTGGATCTCCTCGCCGCCGATCCCAAGCTGTTTCGCCGCCTCGACGATTTCCGCCCATGCCCGTTCTGCCATGGGGACGCCGTCGCGGCTGCGCGCAGCATGGGCCTGGCGCTCCGGATCGCCGGGGACCAGCAATGGCTCCGTCGGGTCTTGGGATGGAGACGCGGTGACATGGTCCAGCAGCGCGTCGACCGCGGGACCGAAATTGCCAGATGTTCCGAACCGGCCCGGATCCAGCACGATGGTCAGCATGTTGTTGATGATCCGGTTGCCCAGGTGCAGGCCTTCTTCAATGGTCGGCCCGCCTCCCAGGGCGGCACCCAGGATTTCGCAGATCAGGGCCAGGCCATAACCCTTGTGTTCGGCAAGCGGCAGCAGCGCGCCGGTTCGTTCCGGCCACATCACGCCCGGGTCGGTCGTGGGGTGGCCATCGCGGTCGATCAGCGTTCCTTCGGGAACAGGCTCGCCCCGGTCCATGGCCACCCGGGTCTTGCCCATGGCGATCTTTGATGTGGCGAAGTCCAGCACCGTCGGCGTGCGTTCATCTGTGGCCGGAACGGCAATGCAGATCGGGTTGGTCGACAGCCGCGCGTCCTTGCCGCGGTGCGGGGCAACCAGCGCCACGTGCCCGGAGACGTTGACGAAATGGATCGAGATCAGGCCCTGTGCGACGATCTGCTCGCCATAGGTCCCGACGCGGCCGATGTGATGGGCATTGATCAGGTTATGGGCGTGGACACCGGTCTCCCGGACCCGCCCGATGGCCAGATCCATGGCCTCGGTCGCGACCACCTGACCGTAGCCCATGCCGCCGTCGACGACGGAGACGGCGCCGTCCTTGCGGACGACCTGCGCATGGGCGGTGGGATGCAGATTCCCAGCCTGCAGGTTGCGGACATAGATCGGCAACATGCCGACGCCATGGCTGTCGTGACCGGACATATTGGCGTCGACCAGATGATCGGCCACGATTGCCGCATCCACGGGCGTTGCCCCGGTCGCTTCGATGATGCGGGCTGCGACCCGCAGAAGTCCCTGCTCGGAAATGTGCATTCCTACGCTCCCTTCAGGCTTCGTTTACCATAACCGCCATCCGGGTCACGATCCGCACGCCTGCGTACCCACGCACCGCGCCTGAACTCTGTACCTCGGTCGGAGGCGCTGACGCCTAGTTCGAAAGGCCTAACAAACTGAAATAAATAGGAAAAATACGTCCAGAAGTGGGCCTTGCGAGGCCTGGATTTAACGAACCGGAAATACATGGGGGCTATCCTTTAACAGAGAGTAACCCAGTGTGGGCGAGAGATCCGGATGCCGCGGCACAAAGGGCACAAAAGACACAAAGCCGCGTAATCCGTTGGCAGGGAGTTGTAAGTCGAAAAATGGACGCTGCTGTCCAGCACGACCCGCGAACCAAAGCGTCCGGGGCGGTCCGAAGGGCCGGCCCCAACGGACAGGTGCGCTTTACCCGCACCTATCGGCATCTGGTGAAGGGCAAGAACATCAACGAAAAGACCCTGCTGGCCACGGACTATCTCAACCACTTCAACGAAGTGATCATGCTGATCGGCATGGTTCCCTCGATGCCGGAATGCCTGGAAGACGCCAAGGCCTGGCAACCCAAGAGCTATCAACAGCATTTCCGGGACTCGGTCTTTTCCGACAAGGATCTGGCGATCGAAGCCTACGAACACGCGCCGCCCGAATACCGGGTGCCGTTCGATGCGGTGATCGAACGGTTGAACGCCGCCGTCGGCGTCGGTGTCAGCGAGGTGGAGCTTGCCCTGTCCGGAAACCAGATGGTGCTGGACGCCCTGTGCGCCAGCGTCGGCGCCGACCTGCAGGCGTTGGTGGATAAGGCCAGCGCCATCATCAATGTCTTTGGCGAAAGCCTGGACCAGACCGAAATCGACGAGTTGATGGACGAGCATCTAGACGAGACCGTCTTCGTCTGACCCGATCCCGCACTGGTCGCGGTCCACTGGGCGCGATGCCGTCGTTCTGCTAAGTAACCGGGATGTCCGGTAACCCCACAGCCACGCCCACCGCCTTTCATTGGGGCAGCTATCGGGCTTTGCACACAGGCGCGGCTTTGACAGACCTTCAGCCGCTGCCGTGGGACGGCGACCCGTCGGCCATCGGCGCCGGGTTCGTCGAGGCACGTACAGGACCGACGCGGATCGCGGAGCCTGCCGTCCGCAGGAGTTTCCTGGAGGCCAAGGGACCGTCGGTTGGCGCGCAGCGCGGTGCGGAACCGTTCGTGGCCGTAGATTGGGACACCGCGCTGTCGCTGGTCGCGCAGGAACTACAGCGCGTCATTCGGACCCATGGCAACCGGGCCATCTTCGCGGGGTCCTACGGCTGGGCCAGCGCAGGGCGTTTCCACCATGCGCAGAGCCAGATCCACCGCTTCATGAACACGATCGGCGGCTACGTGCGTTCGGTCAACGCCTACAGCTATGCCGCTGCGGAGGTCATCCTCCCGCGGGCCGTCGGCAGTCTGCAGCAAGTGACGCGCCAGGCGACAAGCTGGCCGGTGATCGCCAAGCACAGCCGGCTTGTGGTGATGTTCGGCGGCTGGCCGTTAAAGAACGCGCAAGTCAATGCCGGCGGGGTGGGCGCGCACGGCACGCGCGGTTGGATGGAACGGTGTGCTGATGCCGGCGTCCGGTTCATCAATATCAGCCCGCTGCGCGGTGACGCCGAACCTTGCCTGGACGCCGAATGGTGGCCGATCCGGCCCAACACCGATGTCGCGGTCATGCTGGGGCTGGCCCACACCCTGGTGACGGAGGGCCTCCACGACGAGGTATTTGTGCAGCGCTTTTGCGTAGGGTTTGACCGCTTCAAGCCCTACCTGTTGGGAGAGACTGACGGCCGGCCGAAGGATGCGGAATGGGCGGGCGCGGTCTCCGGACTCGACGCGGACGGGATCCGAACGCTGGCGCGCAACCTGGCGGCCACCCGCAGCCTGGTGTCCGTCAGTTGGTCGGTCCAGCGTGCGGACCATGGCGAGCAACCCTATTGGATGGCGGTGGTGTTGGCGGCCTTGCCGGGCCAGATCGGTCTGCCCGGTGGCGGGTTTGCGGTCGGCCTCAGCGCCATGCACGGCGTGGGCAATCCGGCCCCGCAATTGAGCTGGGCCTCACTGCCTCAGGGCATCAACCCGGTGAAGGCCTTCATCCCCGTCGCCCGGATCAGCGACATGCTGCTGCACCCGGGCGACACCTTCGCCTATGACGGCGGCAGCTACCGGTATCCGGACATCCGTCTGGTCTATTGGTGCGGTGGCAATCCGTTTCACCACCATCAAGACCTCAACCGGCTGCGCCGGGCCTGGGCGCGTCCGGAAACGGTCATCTGCCACGAATGCTGGTGGAACCCGCTGGCGCGGCACGCCGATATCGTGCTGCCGGTCACCACGCCGGTTGAACGCAACGACCTGGCCTGCACCACCCTGGACGGCGCGGTGGTTGCCATGCACAAGGCGGTACCCACATTCGCCGCCTCGCGGGATGACTACCAGATCTTCGCAGGCCTGGCCGGGCGGCTGGGCGTTGAACAGGCCTTTACCGAAGGTCGCAACGAAGGCGACTGGTTGCGCCATCTTTACAACGTCTCGCGCCAGCGACATGCGAGGCACGGTTACGAGCTGCCCGATTTCGACACGTTCTGGGACGAGGGCGCGCTGATGCTGGGTGATGCGCCGGTGGAACGGGTCCTATTGCAGGCCTTCCGGCGCGACCCCGCGGCCAATCCACTGGACACGCCGTCGGGCAGGATCGAGATCTTTTCGGAGACGATCGCCGGGTTCGGCTACGACGATTGTCCGGGCCATCCTGTCTGGCTGGAACCGGCGGAATGGTTGGGCGGGCTGCTTGCCGACCGGTTTCCGTTGCACCTGATTTCCAACCAACCGTCGACAAGGCTGCACAGCCAACTGGACAACGGGACGGTCAGCCGCGCGGCCAAGGTGGCGGGCCGCGAGCCAGTCCATCTCAACCCGCAGGACGCCGCCGACAGAGGCATTGCAGACGGCGACATCGTTCGCTTGTTCAACGAGCGGGGTGCGTGCCTGGCCGGCGCGTGCCTGGATCCCGGCGTCAGACCCGGTGTGGTCAGGCTGGCCACAGGTGCCTGGTTCGATCCACAGCCGATGGACGGGGAAGGGAGCCTTGATGTCCATGGCAACCCCAATGTGTTGACCCTGGACAAGGGGACGTCGCAGCTGGCCCAGGGCCCCCAGCGCCCAAACCTGCCTGGTGGAGCTGGTGCGTTTCCACGAAAAGGCGCCTGATGTCGGCGTTTTCGAACCGCCGGAGATCCTGCGTTAGCAGTGCGCGAGGGAAGGGGTTGAGGAGCGAGGGCCTCAGTCGACGTTGGCGAGCTGCGGCGCGGACTTTTCGATTTCCTCGATCTTCTGAAGTCCCTGGCGCATGTCGCTCATGAGGAATTCCGAGCGACGCATGATCGCCGCGCCGTCCTGCACCTCGCCAAAGCGTTCCTGCCAGGCGTTCATCTTCACATGCAGGCCGCACAGGACGCCGCCGACCGTTGCGTGGTGCGACTTGATCAGCTTGCGCACCTGTCTGAACCGTTCGGCGGTGATGTTCTCCCACAGGTTCGCAGAATGCTGGTCGAAGTTCTCGAAGCGCCCGGTGATCGAGGTGATGATGTTGTTCAGCCGCGGCTCCGTGATGTCGCAGGCTGCCATGAACTGCCTGTCGTTGCGCAGCTGGTGGTTCTTGCGGAACAGGGGAATGTACTCCAGGAACTCCATCACCCGCGGCACGATGGTGTCCAACTGCTCCTTGAAGTAGGCCAGCGACAGGAAGATGTCGGCATAATCCTCAAGGAAACGCGGTACCTCTTCCAGCTTGATGTCCAGCTTCTCCGCCAGAAGCCGAAGGTTGCGCAGCTCGTCGTCCTTGTTCGGGGAATAGAACATGCCGACGAGCTGGTCGAAACTGTCAATGCGGTTCTCCGCGGACCCATAGACCTGTTTCATCAGCGGGGCGGTGAAGTTGGTCATGTAGCCGCCCAGCTCTTTTTTCTTCTCGTCCGACAGCTTGAGCTGGTCCTCGTTGTCCACGTTGATGCCGAGTTTTCGCAGTTCGATCCGCAATGAGTAGATATCAAAACTGTTCAGGCTGGCGAGCTGGCGGATCTTCACGAGATCGGGATGGAGCGAGTTGTACTCCCATCCGAAATGCTCGGGAAGCTGGTCGGGATAGAGCTGGCCGCTGCCGGCGACCTCGTCCTTGAAGAACTCGATGACGCCGGTCAGGTGCACGTTCTTGACCAGGCGGCCGCGCTGCAGGGACCGTGTCTCCAGCGGCACGATGCACAGCGGCAGCACCGTGAGCGAGTCGCGGTCTTCCGCCGACGCGATCAGCTTTTCTTCGGTTTTCACGGCGCGCAACGGCGTGCTGCTCTCCTCGGAGGCTGCCGTTTCCGCCTGCGGTTGCGCGTTCATGTCGTCCGACTGTGCGATTGCAACGTTTGCCGCCACTGCCCGTTCCCTGGTTTTCTGTTTCCGTTTTTGTCGTTCGCAGCGCTTAAGACCATAACAGGTGAATTCCTTCGTATGTCTTAACTGTCGCCCTGCGGATCAACTAACGGTCGAAAGGCCGGGTAAACCAGCGGTTCAGGCGGTTTTCACGCCTATGGTTAACGGATCGTGACCTGGGACCGATACGGGCGATGCCGCCGTGACGGCGGTCTGCCCGTATGGTCACCAGCCTCGATTCTCCGAGCGGTGCATTTCGATTTGCTTAACTTCCGGGGACAGGTAAACGGCCGTTTCTGGCGACCGCGACGGTGGTCGGTGAACCTAAGGTTAATTCGACCCCGTGGCTCCGCTTTGCGGGTCGGCCATGGCGATCCGGACCGCATCGGCGCGGTTTTTTGCGCCCAGTTTCCTGAAGATCCCCTGCAGGTGGATCTTGACCGTCTGCTCGGCGATCCCGAGCGCCCGGCCGATCTCTTTGTTCTGCTTGCCCGCGCACAGTTCCTGGAGGACCGCCAGTTCCCGCCGGGTCAGCGGTTTGCGCTTTTCGTCCAATCCGCCCGCCGGCTCCGGCTCCAGGGCGCCCGGCATGTTGGGCGGCGTGTAGCGCTCGCCTTCCAGCAGCCGTGCGGTCGCCGCCACCAGATCTTCGCCCGACAGGGTCTTGGGGAGGAAACCGGCCGCGCCCGCCTGCATCGCCGCCAGCCCGTCGGCGACGTTGGCGGTTCCGGAGATAACCGCGATCGGCACGCCTTCCTGCATCTCCCGCATCTTTTTGACCCCGTCCGGCAGGCGCATGCCCGGCATCCGCAGATCCAAAAGGACGAGGTCGAAATCCTGCTGCGAAGCGGCCTCCAGTGCCTTGCTGAGTGTGGAGACGGTCACGACCATCGAGACCGGAAGCTTGGCCTCTAGGTACGATTTGAGCATGTCGGTGAACATCTCGTGGTCGTCCGCCAGAAGACACCTCATCGACGATCTCCTTCTATCGAGCCGCTTGGCGGGCATGCATGCGCCAGCTCGTACATACATTGGAACCAAACATCACGCCAAAGCCCTTAACGATGCGTTGGGCGCACGCGTTACTGGGACGGGGCCCGACCCGCAAGCTGCTCGACCTCCCGTAACAGCGCCAAAGGCACCTGCACGCCGTCCCGCCGGGCGGCCTCGCGGGCGGCGCGCCGCCGGTCCCCGGGCATCCGGGTGCCTGGCTGCGCCAGGATGGCGGAGACAAGCACTTCCATCCGATCCTCGAAGCCACCCCCCGACAGTGGACCCGGGTCGATCCCGATCACAAGCTGTCCGACCCCTGGTGGCGCGCCTTCGGACGTGAAGAAGGACGAAGCCTCGAACCCGAAGTTGGCCGCGGCCGTCAGCACCTCCACCATCATGACCAGCGCGGCGCCTTTGGCATCGCCCATGGGGACCATTGTGCCGTCCAGGGCCGCCTTCGCGTCTGTCGTGGGGTTGCCGTCGGCATCGAGGGCCCAACCCTGCGGGATCGGTTCGCCGCGCTGGGCCGCGACCATGACCTTGCCGCGCGCGACCTTGCTGAGCGAAAGGTCGATCACCAGTGGCGCGGCATCCTTGCGCGGCGCGGCAAAGGCGATGGGATTGGTGCCGAAGACCCCGGACTTGCCGCCCCACGGGGCAATCGCCTTGGGCGAGTTGCCGAACACCAGTGCGGCGAAACCGCGTTCGGCCAGCGCCTCGGCGCTGAGGCCCGCGGCGCCGAAATGATGTGAGCGGGTGACCGCCGCGACCGCAATTCCCGCCGTTGGCAGCAACCCGGCGATCTTTTCGACCGCCAGATCCAGGGCAGGAAAAGCGAAACCGTTGCAGGCGTCGATCCGAACGGCGGCGTCTCCGGCCCGGATGCGTTCCGGGACCGCGTGGCCGTTCACCTTGCCCGATGCGGCCTGGGCGGCATAGGCCGGCACCCGACTCAAGCCGTGGCCGGCTTGGCCGTCCGCCTCTGCCAGCGTCAGGGCCCGGGCCACCGACTGCGCCGCCGGGGCGCTGGTGCGGTTCTGCGTCAGCGCTGCGACAATCAGGTCCTCCAGCGCCTCAAGGCCGATCTGCGCGTGGCTCATCCGGCGGCCTCGAGAACCTGGCGGACGTTCGCCGCGGTCACCGCGGAAACCCGGACATTCGATTCCTGCGTCACGCCCGCGATGTGCGGTGTCAGGATCAGGTTTTCGATCCCATCGAACCGTTCCGCCGCCTCGGCGGTGAGGGGCTCACTTTCGAAGACGTCCAGCGCCGCGCCGCCCAGCGTGCCGTTGCGCAGGGCATCAGCCAGTGCGGCCTCGTCGACGACACCGCCGCGCGCCGCGTTGACGAGCACCGCGCCCGGGCGCATCGCGGCCAATCGCGCTGCGTCGATGATGTGGCGGGTATCGTCGGTCAGCGGCACGTGCAGGCTGTTCGCGTCGGCTTCCGACACCAGTTCGTCCAGCGAACAAGGTTGGATGTAACCCCAGGCGGGGTTGTCGGGCGCAATGTAGGGGTCGGTGCCGATCACGCTCATGCCAAGCGCCTGCGCCCTGGCTGCCGTTTCCCGCGCGATTGCCCCAAAACCCACCAGACCCAGGGTTCTACGGCTGATCTCGTTCCCCATCAGTGCTCCGCGCGGCCAGGCGCCCGACAGCATCTCCCCGCGGGAAAAGAAGGCGCCGCGCAGCAACGCCAAAACCGCGGCAATGACATACTCTGCGACCGCTGTGTTGTTGGCGCCGGTTGCCGGACAAACAGCAATGCCGCGGGCCTCGCAGGCCTCCATGTCAATATTGTCCAGCCCGACGCCCAGACGCCCGACCACCTTCAGGCCCGGCGCCGCTTCCAGCAGTGCCGGGCGGACCTGGGTACGGTTCCGGACGATCAGTGCCGTTGCATCGCAAAGGGCTTCCGCCAGGGCGTCCGGCCGGTCCACCAATTGCGGGTCGTACAGCACGTCATAGTCCTTCGCCAGTCCGGCGACCGCGCTTTCGTCCATGAATTCGGAGATAACGATCTGTGGCATGTTCTCAGGCTCGATCCACGATAAGCAATGCGCGCCTTGACGGAAGGTCCGTCTCGGCGGGCCTTCAGTCGATGACGCAGGCCGCGCGCGCAGCCTCGATGTACTGGGCGGCTTTCTGCTCTAGAAACGCGTCCATCTCGTCGTAACCGATGTCCAGCAGGGCCATGCCGTCGTCTTCCATCCGCTCCTGGAAGTCGGGGTCTGCGTTGATGATGCTCACGATATCAGACAGCCGTCGGCGCAAGTCCTCGGGTGTGGACTTCGGGACGGCGATTCCGCGGTAGGCGCCCGAGACGATGTCGATGCCCAGCTCCCGGAAGGTGGGGACGTCCGGAAAGCGGGGATGGCGCTCGTCGGTCGCGACCGCCAGTAGCCGGACCTTCTTGCCATGTTTGGCGCCCACGGAGGTGTAGCCCCATTGGGCCTGGACGTCTTCGGCCAGAAGGGCGTCCACGGCGGCCCCGGTTCCTTTCATCGGCATATAGGATGTTCGGATTTCCGCCAGCTTGTCGAAGGTCACCTGCGCCAGGTGGTTTGCCGTACCGCGGTCCGACCCGGAGAATGTGAGTTTGCCGGGATTTGATCCTGCATACTCGATCAGATCCTGCAGCGACGAGAACGGGCTGTCGTCGGCGACGACAATTGCGTCCGGCGTGTAGTGGAAGAAATAGACGGCGACCAGATCTTCAGTCCGAAAGCCGACCTCTCCATGCAACGGTTTGACGACGATGTGGGGCAGGTTGACCCCCATGATCGTGTAGCCGTCGCCGGGATAGGTGTTGAGTTCGGCCCATCCCGCGGCGCCGCCGCCGCCCGGTTTGTAGGTGATCACGAAATCCTGGCCGAACCGTTCCTTGAAGAAGGGCTGCTGGTGGCGAGCCGTGATATCGGACTCCCCGCCTGGCCCGAAGGGAATGATGTAGGTAATCGGCCGGTCAGGGAAGGCGGCCGCCGGCTGCCCCAGGCCAAGTGCCAGGGCGAGCGCCAACAGCGGCCAAAAACGACTGCGATCAGGTCGCATCGTACCCTCCCACTTCACCGGCTTGGTCCGGCCGACTGACCGGGCCGTCCGTTCCGCGACTTATCCCCTTCGAAATCCTAGCAGCCGAACGGGTGCAAGAGAATCCCAATCATGCGCTGCGGTAAAGCTTGGTCATCACGAATTCACGATGCCCCAATGCTTCGGCGGCCGTCAGTCTGCCGTTGCAGGTCCGCAGCGTGATGTCGATCAGCCGATCGCCCGCCTCGTCCAGGGTCATCTCGCGCCGCAGCAGTCCGGAAACGTCCAGATCAACATGTTCGGACATGGTCCGCACGGTCCGCGGATTGGCGGTCAGCTTGATGACCGGCTCGATCGGATTGCCGATCACGTTGCCTTGGCCGGTCGGGAAGAGGTGAACGGCAAATCCGGCTGCAGCCTGCAGGGTGACGCATTCGGCGGCCGCCGAGGAGGTGTCCATGAAATAGAGGCCCGGGCCCTGTTGGGGCTCTTCGGCGGGCCCCAGGACGTCCACATATTGGGTCTTCTTGCCGATCTTCTCCAAGTTGCCGAAGGCTTTTTCCTCGATAGTCGTCAGACCGCCTTCGATATTGCCTTTGGTCGGCTGGCTCTCCGACAGGTCGGACGTCTTGAAGGGTTCGATCACCTCATCCATGTAGGCCTGCCAGGTGGCAAGGAACTTCTGGCCGGTTTCCGGCGTTTTCCCGCGCTGGCTGCAGACCTGCTCCGCGCCGGTGATTTCCGAGGTTTCACCGAAGCAGGTCGTCACCCCCAGCGGATCCACCTTGTCGATGAAGTTCCCGACCGTCGGGTTCGAGGCGAGACCAGACGTGGTATCGGACTCACCGCACTTCACCGACACCCAAAGATCCGAAATGTCGCAGGGCTCCCGGCGGATCTCCGACGCCCACTGGAGGAATTCCTTCGCCTTGCGGGACGCCGCGGCGATCGTCTGGATGTCGCCGTTGCGCTCGATGGCGAACCCTTCGACCGGCTTCCCGGTTTTGGCGATGCCTTCGACGACCCGGTTCGTCCAGCCGGGCTCGATCCCGATCACCACGACCGCGGCGACATTGGGGTTGCTGCCGGTTCCGATCAGTGTGCGGAAATGCAGTTCCAGGTCTTCGCCGAACTGCAGCCGGCCATAGGAATGGGGCAGGGCGAGCGTGCCTTTGATGTTGTTCGCGACGGCTTCCGACGCCGCGTTCGACAGATCGTCCAGCGGCAGGATGACGACGTGGTTGCGGATCCCGACGCGGCCATTCTCGCGCCTGTACCCATAAAATGTGTTCTCGCTCATGGGGCCTACCACTTCTTGGTCTTGACGTTATGGACGTGGGCATGCGCCCCCTTGGCGATCGGCGCGACCGCCCGGCCGATGTCGTGGCCGTATTTCATGATTGTGTCGCCTTCGGCGATGTTCTGCAGGGCGACCTTGTGTCCCAAGGGAACGGCGTCGACAGCCGTCACCGAAATCGTATCGTCCGTCGCCATCACCCAGCCGACCAGGTCCTTGCCAGCCTCGACGTCCTCGACGACGACCACCCCGACCGTGTCCGAGGGTTCATGTACTAGAAAATGCGGTGCGCTCACCATTGCCTCCGTCGCGTTGTCGCGGGTTTCCCGCACACCGGATAGAGACGCATGTCTGAGCTTCCGGTATTACAGGTTTGCCCGCCGACCCTCTTGTCGGGTCTGTAGAATTATGTCTTATATAAGACACAAGAGACCGGTCGGAGTCAACGCGATGTGTCCAACGTTGGACACGCCGGCCGGCAGGAGTGCTGCCTTGCGACGTCAGCTCAATCCTTCCGAAGCGCCGCCTACCTCCAGGCCGCTTTATGTCCAGGTCAAGGAGCTGATGACGCGCCGGATCATCGACGGGGCCTGGACGCCTGGGATGGCATTGCCAAGCGAATTCACCCTGGCCGAGCAGTTTGGGGTCAGCCAGGGCACGGTGCGCAAGGCGCTGGACGCGTTGTCGGGGGAGAACAT
>Ga0049102_10000124_pt1 | contig 17545 bp, 19 predicted proteins | sample WorMetmaBAHAMAS2_FD_55017 | JGI IMG/M metagenome (GOLD analysis project Ga0049102, IMG submission 55017) | Marine gutless worms symbiont microbial communities from Max Planck institute for Marine Microbiology, Germany - Inanidrilus... | ecosystem: Host-associated > Annelida > Digestive system >...
CCAATGAACCGACCATGCAGTCGCGTCACGCGAGGGCGGTGACGTCCAGGCGCCGCGCAGGCTTGACCAACGGGCCTCCGCGTCGGATCGTCGGCGCGATGATACCAGCTGGCCAGGGGAGACCAGCATGAAATACGCCCTCGACGGGGTCCGCATTCAGACCGACGGCGACGCCTATTGGATCGCGCCCTCGGCCGTGGTCATCGGCAACGTGCACCTGAGGCGCAACGCCAGCATCTGGTGGAACGCGGTGATTCGCGGCGACAACGAGCCCATCGTCATCGGCGAAGACACCAACATCCAGGACGGCTGCGTGATGCACACCGACCCCGGCTTCCCGATGACCTTGGGTGCCGGCGTCACCGTCGGCCACCAGGCGATGCTGCACGGCTGCACCATCGGTGACGGCAGCCTGATCGGCATCCAGGCGGCGATCCTCAACGGCGCCAGGATCGGCAAGAACTGTCTCGTCGGCGCCAAGGCGCTGATCCCCGAGGGCCGCGAGATCCCCGACAACTCGGTGGTCCTCGGCGCGCCGGCCAAGGTGGTGCGCGAGATCGCGCCGGAGCAATTGAAGGCCACCCGCCGCGCGGCCAACCACTACGTCGGCAACTGGCAGCGATTCAAGGCCGGTTTGGAGGAAGACGGATAGGCCAAAAAAAGGGCGTTATTATACTTGACGTACCCAGCCGCCGAGGCTTAATGCGCGGCTACTCGCCGATTGTTGGAAGCCCCGGTTGCTTGGTCGGTTTTTTCGCGGTCTCGGGCCGCTTCTTCGGGTCGATCTTCTTGAACACGCGCTCTAGGGCGACGTCGGACTCGTCGCATTCGAGTTCGCGAGCCGTCCGTTGAAATCGATCAATCTGCTTTTGTTGCGTGGTCTTCGACATCGTATTGAAATTCTGGTTCCGACGGTTCGGGCGGCTTGGGCGGCTCGCATATCGTCAGTTTCATCCGGTCTATGCGATCAAGTTGACCATTGAGGGCCAAGAGATCATCCCGATCAAACGTATGTAGTTGGTCTAGGTTGTTTAACAAACAAGTTGCCACGTGGATTGCGTCTTGCGGCTTCCCGATTGTCGGATGCTTACGAAGTAGGCGGCGAGCGACTTTTCCTACGTCAACGTCTACAGAAACCTTTTGGATAAATTCTTGCTCGATCAGATCTTCGAAGTATGTGTCCCGTTTCTCGGCAATTCCGACTGATTCGGGGCCGCATTTACGTTTGAAAACCTCCGCCAGACAGAACGATGAAGTCCAAAGCTGACACTTGCCCAATTTGGCCTGTTTAAGCACGTACTCACACGCACTTCCACGCTCCGAGCGGCGGTCAGAAATCAGGGTGATCCAGATACAGGCGTCCCAATAGTATTTTGGCGCCTCACTGACCAAACCCACCCTCCCGCAAGCGATTCAGATATTCGTTTACGGGATACCCATCCGTGAATTCAGCGTCCTCTATCTTGTCTAGGTCAACATCCGGGACATCATCAATGTACTCAACGGAACCGCTCATCACCCGAAATACGTTGCCCTGGTCATCATAGTTCAGCGTCCCCCGGGCTCGGACACGACGCCGCTTCCACACGTCGCTCGCTTTCATGTCGTTCCCAAGTTGTTCCAAAATCGCGGAGCTAATGCGGCACCACAAATATCTTCCGGTGTTGTGTTCCTCAAGACGTAAAGCGGGAGCGTCGTAATCTGTCCCAATGTCGATTAGCAGCCCTTCAATAGATCCAATCTCCTTACGAGATGTTCTAGAGAAAAGGTAGCTATGCAGGGATTCGACCGGTGCGACGACTTCGTTGAAATATCTATTTGCCGTGTCTTGAGAAATTTTGACGGGCGGTGCGTCATCAGAAAAGCTCGCAATACTGAGGCCGATACCGTTTGTGTTTCTGCGGAGCATTCTGTGAGCAACTTCGACCTTCTCACGGGGGAAGGAATCGTCAAAGCCCTCGCAGCGAGATAGGCGGAAGAGATTTCGTTCCACAATCTCAATTCGGCCTTCCACGGCACTATATGCCCCAGCCCAAGTACGTGTATCAACCGGCTCCCCCTGACAGCTAAAAGGAGAATTCGTGGTAGCCATTTCAAGTTTCCAAACAACGTGCTTCTTGGCTTCGTCGGTAAGCAGATCGAAGAAATCAATAGCTTGCTGGAACGCGTCCTGAATGGTCAAAACGTCGTGATGGCCGTCAGCCGGCTCAATCGTAAATGTCACTTTCCGAGGCATGGCAGACCTCCCCTGCGGGAGTTTTACCCGACCGACGAGTCCGCGTACAGAAGCTTCTTGCCGACTATGCCCGCAAGGGCGTTCTCAAACCGCTCGGGATCAGATAGGCCATTGGCTTCCCGGTTGTTGTACCGGAAATCAAACTCGGCAAGATATCGGTGAAGATGGCGCTTGGAACAATGCTGATAGACACCCTTCATGCCGCGTTTAAAGATGCTGAAATAGCCCTCAATCGTGTTCGTATGAATCTCGCCGCGAGCGTATTCACCATGGTTATGATGCACCACGCCATGACTGGCGAAGTGCTTGCGTAGGTGCATGTACTGTCCGGCTTCGTCAGTCATCACGTTCGCTTCCTTGCGGATGTTCTCTTGCAGGATCGGAATCAGGCTTTTGGCTTTCAGGTCATCAACAACCATGCTCAGCGCCCGCCCCGTGGTCCGGTCAACGAGAGACAGCACCTTGAACTTGTGCGCGTAGCCGCGCCCCTTCTTCTCACCCTTCGGCTTGATGCTCCGGTCGTTGCCGATAAAGGTTTCATCAATCTCAACGACGCCAGCGTCGGTCCCGAACGGGGCCAGGTCGCCGGAGCGCATCGCCTCTCGGATACGATGTCCCATGAACCAAGCCGTCTTGAGCGTGACACCCAGCGTCCGGTGCAACTGGTTCGCACTGATGCCCTTCTTGCTGGACGCGATCAGGTAGATCGCTTGCAGCCAGAGGTGCATCTTGACCTTGCTGTTCTCGAAGATTGTCCCGATCTTGACGGTGAACGGCTTCCGGCATTCGTAGCACTTGTAGACGCCGATCCGGGTGCTCTTGCCCATTAACGGGCCAACACGACCCATGCAGCCGCAACGCGGGCAAACGGGGCCGTCCGGCCAAACATGCGTCTCCACAAAGGCGTAGGCCGCTTCGTCGTCGTGGAATTCTTTCCGGCTTAGAACAGACATAATTTACGCTCCATCAGCCTGATTTGATCATACGATTCAGAAAATGGGTACGTCAAGTATAATAACGCCAAAAAAAGAGGCCGCCACGATTCCCAGGAATATGCTTCGACACGGCGCGGACGCGCCTGCTCAGCATAAGGCGTTGCGTGCAAGCCTGTTCTCTTCCCTCATCCTGAGCAGCGGCGGAGCTGCGCGTCGAAGGATATCGCTGCGAGCCGGCTTTAGATCCGCGTATTGGCCTGCATGATCGCGAACATCTGGTCCTCGAGGGCGGCGCGGCGCCGGCGTAGCTCGCCGTCGAGATGGCCGTGCTCGGGATCGACGTCGGGGTTGAGGCCGCGGATCTCGCGGGTGACCTCGGCGTGGTGGGCGCAGAGGTCGTCGAAGTCGGGGTCCTTGTCGCGGATGCGGTCCAGCATGTTGCGGAACCGGCTGACGACGATGTCGAGGTGTTCACCCATGGCGTCTCCTCCGCTGCAGCGGCGCGCCCAGGCTGCAGGCGCTATTTGATCACCCAGCCGCTGAGGTGCTGGCGCAGGTTCTTTTCCATTTCGGCGTCGAAGTCCGTGGCCAGCTGCCGGACCAGATCGTACCAGAGCTGCTCGCGCTCGTTGACGGTGGCGTCCTCGCCCAGGGTCTTCGACCGGTTGGCCCGCGCCGTGGCGAAACCGGTGCGCTGGCCGGAACCATCGAACACCTCCAGCCGCGCTTCCATGCCGGCGTCGTAGCGTTCCGCCTGCTCGGTGCGGAAGACGCCGGTGATCCCTTTCTGGGTTTTCAGGCGTGTTTCGGTGACCGACCCGTCGATGACCGTGAACACGGCATGGCCGCCGCGGCCGCCGGCCTTTACCCGGTCCCTCGCCCAGCGTTCCAGCACCGCCGCCGGCCGCTGCGCCAGCAGATGGTCGACGTTGGGCGCCGCCAGGGGCGCGCGGTAGGCGGTCACCACCTCGATGGCGCGGATCGAGAGGGTGATCGGCGGGCGGTGGGCGAAGGTGATCTCCGGAAACTGCGGACGCGCGACCTGCGTCTCGCAGCCGGCAACGGTCGCGAACAAGAGCAGGACAGCGGCAAGGAAGCTTGGGCGGACGGTCATGACGGACCATCTTGGCACGGTGCCGGACCGGCCATCAAGCGCGGACAAGGCGAATTGCGTGAAGGTTTTTCAAACCTCAGCGGTAGAGGTCGCCGAGCGCCGCTGCATCGAACCGATAGTCGGCCTTGCAAAACTCGCAGGTGACGGTGACGTGGCCGTCCTCGGCGAGCGACGCGATCTCGTCTTCCGGGAACGCCTTCAGCGTGCGCTCGACCCGCTCGCGTGAGCACCGGCAGTCGTGACGCAGCGGCCGGCGGCGGTAGACGCGCACGCCGTCCTCGTGGAACAGGCGGTAGAGCACGTCGTTGGCGTCGAGGCCGGGCACCAACAGCTCATTGGTCGAGACGCTGCTCATCAGGATCACCGCACGGCGCCAGTCGTCTTCAGCCTCGGGGTCCGGATGGGCGCCCTCGGCCGGAAGCCGCTGGATCATCAGCGCCGCCGCCCGTTGCCCATCGACGGGCGAGTTCATGTCTGTCGCACAGACGATGATCGCCGTGTCGAGCTGTTCCGACTGGCGGAAATAGGCGTGGGCGCACTCGCCGATGGTCGCGCCTTCCAGCGCGGTGATGCCCTGGTAGCGCTCGGTGTTCGGCCCCTGATCGACGGTGAACGCCATGTGTCCGGCACCCAGCAACCTGGGAACCGCGCCGGCCGGCTGCGGCCCGGACGCGTCGAGCCGTTCGGCGTCGAACCGCGCATAGCCGCGCAACGCCCCATCGGAGGCGGCGTCGGTCACCATCAGGCTGACCGGGCCGTCGCCCTGGACCTGCAAGGAGAACACGCCCTCGTACTTGAGGCCGCTGGCGAGCACTGCGGTCATCGCCAGCGCCTCGGCGAGCAAACCCGCAACCGCCGCCGGATAGCCGTGCCCGGCGGTCGCCGCTTCGATCGCCGGGCCGAGGCGGACGAGGCGGCCGCGCAGGCCCGCCTTCTCGATCTGGAACGGCTGGACGAAATCGCCGAAGGCGGTGACGGCCGGGGCATCCATGAGATTAGAAATGGGGCTTCGTCGCGGCGACGGCAAAGACGATCAAGAAAGGCACCAGGCGAGGATGCCCTTCTGCGCGTGCAGGCGGTTCTCGGCTTCGTCCCAGACCGCCGAACGGGGCCCGTCGATAACTCCTTCGGTGACTTCTTCGCCGCGGTGCGCCGGCAGGCAATGCATGAACAGGGCGTCCTCGCGGGCGCGGTCCATCAGCGCCTCGGTCACCCGGTAGGGGGCAAGCAGGTTGTGGCGCCTTGCCTTCTCGTCGCAGCCCATGGACACCCAGGTGTCGGTGACCACCAGGTCGGCACCGTCGACGGCCTCCTCCGGAAGTTCGGTAAGCAAGACGTCGGCGCCCTCCGCCTGGGCCCAATCCAGCACGTCCTGGCGCGGGCGCAGGGTCTCGGGGCACGACAGCCGGAGCCGGAAGCCGAATCGCGCCGCCGCATGCACCCACGAGCAGGCGACGTTGTTGCCATCGCCGCTCCACGCCACCGTGCGTCCGGCGATGGTGCCGCGATGCTCCTCGTAGGTCATCACGTCGGCCATCAGCTGGCAGGGGTGGGATTCGTCGGTGAGGCCGTTGATCACCGGCACGGTGGCGTGCTCGGCCAGCTCGAGAAGCTTGGCGTGGTCGTCGGTGCGGATGAGGATGGCGTCCACGTAGCGCGAAAGCACCCGGGCGGTATCGGCAACGGTCTCGCCGCGGCCGAGCTGGGACTCGCCGTCGCCGAGGACGATTGTGCGGCCGCCGAGCTGCCGCATACCGACCTCGAAAGACACCCGGGTTCGGGTCGAGGGCTTCTCGAAGATCATCGCCAGAGCCTTGCCGGCCAGCGGAGCGGCGTCGCCGGCCGCCATCGTGCCGGCCTTGAACGCGCTGCCCTGATCGAGGATGCCGCGCAGGGTCGCCGTGTCGAACCGGTCGAGATCGAGGAAGTGCCGGGGCGCGGTCATTTCACGCCGCTTCTGCTGCGAGCGCCGCGCACGCCGCGTCGATAATCGCTGCCGCCTCGTCGACCTGCGCCGTTTCGATGATGAGCGGCGGCAGCAGCCGCACCACGTTGTCGGCGGCCGGAACGCTCAGCAGCCCGCCCTCGATCAGCCGTGCGATCAGCGCCTTGTTCTCGACCACGCACTTGAGCCCGCGCATCAGCCCGAAGCCGCGGGCCTCTGCGACGACATCGGGATGCTTGCGGGCGATCTCGGCCAGGCGGTCGCCGAAATCCTCGCCCACCGCGCGGACGTGATCAAGAAACCCTTCCGCCAGCACCACATCGAGGACGGCGTTGCCGACGGCTGTCGCCAGCGGATTGCCGCCGAAGGTCGAGCCGTGACTGCCCGGAGTCAGAGCCGCTGCCGCCTCTTCGGTCGCCAGGCAGGTGCCGATGGGAAAGCCGCCGCCGAGCCCCTTGGCGACGGCCATTGCGTCGGGCGCGATGCCAGCCCACTCGTGGGCGAACAGGCGGCCGGTGCGGCCGATGCCGCATTGGACCTCGTCGAAGATCAGCAGCAGTCCGAACTCGTCGGCGACGGCACGCAGACCCTTGAGGAAGTCGACGGTGGCGGCGTTGATGCCGCCTTCGCCCTGGATGGGCTCGACGAGAATCGCCGCCGTCTCCGGCCCGACCGCGGCGCGCAGTTCGTTGAGATTGCCGAAGGGAACTTGATCGAAGCCCTCGACCACCGGATCGAAGCCGTCGAGCATCTTCGCCGACGCCCCGGCGGCGATGGTCGCCAGCGTGCGGCCGTGGAAGCCTCCGGCGCAGGTGATCACCCGGTAGCGTTCGGGTGCGCCGTTCCGGTCGTGGAAGCGCCGCGCCATCTTCAGCGAACATTCGACCGCCTCGGCGCCTGAGTTGCAGAAGAACGCCCGGTCGGCGAACGTTGCCGCGACCAGCCGCTCGGCCAACCGTTGCTGCTGCGGGATGTGATAGAGGTTCGACGTGTGCCACACACGACCGGCCTGATCGGTCAGCGCTTCGACCAGATGCGGATGGCAGTGGCCGAGCGAGGTCACCGCGACGCCGCCGCCGAAGTCGAGGAACCGCCGCCCGTCCGTGGCATACAGGTAGGCGCCTTCGCCGTGCTCGAAGGCGACGTCGTAGCGGTCATAAGTGGCCATAACGGCGGCGGTCACGGGCTGTCCCCCAAATGGTACGGGCCGGTGCGTGAGCATTTCCCGGTCATGCTCCGCAACCGGCCCTCCGCCGGAAAGGCGCCCTTTTATCGATGCCGCCCCGCGCTGTCAACGGCGCCCGGGCGAATGTCACGCAGGCGTCACGCCTTCAGCTTGTAGCCTGAGCGGAACATCCAGGTGCAGAGTGCCCACAAGGCCGCGTTGACGGCGGCGAGCACGGCGACGCCCAGCAGCGGCGGCGCGTCGGCGTGGCCAATGAACCCGTAGCGGAAGCCGTCGATCATGTAGAAGAACGGGTTGACGTAGGCGATGGCCTGCGCCGCCTCGGGCAGCCGGGCGATGGAATAGAACGTCCCCGAGAGAAACGACAGAGGCGTGACAAGGAAGTTGGTCACCGCGGCGATGTGGTCGAACTTCTCAGACCAGATGCCGCCGGCGACGCCGAGCAGCGACAGCATCAGCGAGGCCATGAACGCGTGATAGACGATGAACACGACGTTGTGGACATGCAGCGTCACGAACGGCGCCATCGCAACGGCGACGACGAGCCCAACCACGACACCCCGGGTGGCGCCGCCCATGGCATGGCCGAAGGTCAGTTCGTGGGCGTTCAGGGGCGGCATCAGGGTGTCGACGATGTTGCCCTGGACCTTGGCGATGACGATCGACGACGACGTGTTGGCGAAGGCGTTCTGGGCGATGGCCATCATGATCAGGCCGGGTGCCAGGAACTCCATGAACGGCACCTCGCCGACGGTCTCGACGGCGCGGCCCAAGGCCAGCGCGAAGATGGCGAGGAACAAGAGCGTCGTCACCATCGGCGCGATAATGGTCTGGGTGTAGACCTTCTTGAACCGGCGCACCTCGCGCCAGTAGAGGGTCCAGAGGCCGAGCCAGTTGGCACTGCCGAGATCGCGGGCCGGGTCCGCAGTCAGCTGGCCTGAGATGGGGAGTTCGGACGCATCGGACATGGTGCCGGTTATAATGGGGTCGCCACCGCCGGGCCACAACCGATGCCGAAATCCCCGACCCCCCGCAAGGCGACGCCCAGGTCATTGGAGAACGCCGCGCTGCACTACGTCGGCCGGTTTGCCGCCACCGCGGAATCCCTGCGCCGGGTGTTGATGCGGAGAGTCGAACGGTCGGCCCGTGCCCACGGCACAAACAGAGCGGAAGCCGCCGCCTGGGCCGAGGACATCGTCGCCCGCTTCGTCCGCTCGGGCCTTGTCGACGACGCGGCTTTCGCCGAGGCGCGGGCGGCGACCCTGCACCGGCGCGGCACCGCGCGGCGGGTCATCCGGCTCCGGCTCCTGGAGAAGGGCGTCGACGAGGACACGATCAAAGGCGCCCTCGTGGCCTTGGGCGAGGACACAGCCGACAGCGAGCGGCAGGCGGCGGTCAATCTCGCCCGCCGTCGGCGCCTGGGACCGTTCCGCGTGGCCGAGGATCGCTCAACGCACCGCGAAAAGGACCTCGCGGCGCTGGCCCGTGCCGGCTTTGGCTACGACGTCGCGCGCAAGGTCGTCGACGCGGAACGCGCCGACGACCTTTAACGCGCTGGGTTACGGGCGTCCTCCGCCGATGGCCAAGTGTCGGGCCATCGGTATCCGGCACGCCCCGCTCCGAGTCAGATCGCCGGCCCCATGAGCAGGTCGGGCAGCCACGTGGCGATACCCGGGAATAGGCACAGCAGAACGATCCCGAGGACCATGCACGCCATGAACGGGAACGCTCCCTTCAGCACTGTCGGTAGAGACACGTCGGGGACGATGCCGTTGATAACGTAAAGATTGAGGCCGACGGGCGGCGTGATCAGGCCGATCTCGAGGTTGATGGTGACGATCGGCGGCGTGTCAAGGCGACGGCCGCTCATCGCTGGCGCAGACGACGCAACACCGTGGCGTGGCGGCGAAGGCGACCGGCCCACGGATCTATGCTGGGCCAGCCCCGCCAACCATACTTGCTCAGGGGATTCGATGCCGCGCGGGCCGTGATCGACGGGGACGCGGAGCAGTTTGGATTCAGTGCGGATTCTGGTGTGGCAACATCCACTGCGCCAAGAACACCATAGATGAATATCTCTCAGCGAAAATCAATCACCCGCGCTTCGCAGAAAGCTGAGAGACATGAGGAGATCGTTAAAGCGCTCTCCTTGGATCATGATATGGGCGCGAAGGCTTTCCGCCGCCCTTTCTTCGTCCCCAGCCATGATCACTTCGACGATCGTTTCGTGCTCGGCAAAAGAGCTGCCGATCCGGCCGCGGACGCGGAGTTGCAGGCGCCGATAGGCTTGCAATCGCCGCCGCAGTTGGCGGACCTCGTTTGCGAGGAAGCGATTGTGACTGCCCAGATAGATGGCTCTATGGAATAACACATTCTTCTCGTAATAGACGTCGACATCTTCTGTCTCGGCTGGCAGGCGGCACGCTTCATGAGCGTTGAGTAAATCCCGGCGCTCATCGTCGCTCATTCGTCGTGTCGCCAGCCGTCCGCAGATCGCCTCCATTTCAGCCATTGTCTCGAACATCTCGACCAGAGTTTCCGTCGTTACCTCGGTCACAATCGCTCCCCGACGTGGCCGGATCTCAATAAGACCGGACGTCGAGAGTTGGTGCAGCGCTTCTCGGATCGGTGTCCGCGAGACCTCAAAGCGTTTCGCAAGGGAAACTTCATCGAGCCGCGTTCCAGGCGCGAGGCGCCCCGTAACGATTTCATCTTCCAGCGCTTTTCGGAGTTGGTCGACGATACGCTCGGCCATTATGCAAAACCTCGTTAAATTATATACAATTTATCTTGACATGGATGCAACTTCATAGAAAACTGTACACCAATGAGCCCGAACTGTGCAATTGGGTCGTTACAGACATTCTTGCAGCTATGGGAGGCACCCATGACACCACTCCGCACATCAATTCTTGTGGGCGCCGTCGCGCTCGTCGCCACGGGATCGGTCCAGGCCCAAACTCTCAAAGCTTCGCATCAGTGGCCTGGTGGCAAGGGCGACGTACGCGATGAAATGATTCAGATTCTCGCAAAGGAGGTCGAGAAAGCAGATGTCGGGCTGAAGATCCGCGTCTACCCGGGTGCCTCCCTGTACAAGCCGAAAGAGCAGTGGGGCGCTCTGACCAAGGGTCTGCTCGACATCTCAGCTTTCCCGCTGGATTACGCTTCCGGGCGGCATCCTGAGTTCTCCGCAACCCTGATGCCGGGGCTCGTACGCAATCACGATCGGGCTAACCGGCTCAACAATTCCGCGTTCATGCAAGACATCAAGAAGAGCATCAACGATGCCGGCGTCGTGGTGTTGGCCGACGCGTGGCTCGCGGGTGCCTTTGCCTCGAAGACGAACTGCATCACCAGCCCCGACACCGTCAAAGGAGCAGGTCACACGGGCGGCCGGGCCCGCGTTCGAGGAAATGTTGGCCGATGCCGGAGCATCGCTCTCCTCGATGCCCAGCTCGGAGATCTATACGGCCATGCAGACCGGCGTGCTTGATGCCGCCAACACCAGCTCCGGAAGCTTCGTCTCGTACCGTCTTTACGAGCAGGTCAAATGTCTCACTGCTCCCGGCGAAAACGCCCTGTGGTTCATGTACGAGCCAATCCTGATGTCGAAGCGAAGCTGGAAAAGGCTTTCGGAAACGCAGCAGGACGCTTTGCTGGCGGCCGGCAAAAAAGCCGAGGCGTACTTCCTTGAAGAGGCCAAGAAGCTCGATGAGAGGCTGATAGACAAGTTCAAGAAGGCGGGCGTCGAGGTCGTCGCCATGTCTCCCGAGGACTATCAGGCATGGCTCTCGATCGCCCAGGACACCTCCTACAAGAAATTCGCCGAGAAGGTGCCCAATGGCAAGGCGCTGATCGAAAAGGCGCTCGCTGTCGAGTGAACCGCGCCAAGCTCAGCCTTGCCTTGAGCCTAGCCTTCCACCGCTCAAGCGAAAAAAAACAGTGCCTCTCCCCGATTGGGGGAGAGGCCACAGGGAGGAAACAGCATGCGCAGGTTCAGAAGACTCGTAGACACCCTCTCGAAGATTTTCGGACTCGTTGCTGTGCTTCTGCTCGTCGCTTCCGTAGTGGTCGTCAGCCAGATGGTTTTTGTCCGCTATGTGCTTGTCGATTCGACGATTTGGCAGACCGAGTTCGTCACCTACTCAATCGTCGCGGCGACCTTTCTTGGAAGCCCCTACGTCCTGCTCCTCAAGGGCCATGTGAGAGTGGACCTCATCGAGAACGCCGTCGGAGACAGCGGCAAGATGGCGCTGCGGTATCTGTCCGACGTGCTGAGCTTCCTCTTCTGTGGGCTGCTGGCTGTGGCTGGCTGGATCCATTTCCACGAGGCATGGGTCAACAACTGGACGACCGATACCGTTTGGGCCCTGCCTTTGTGGATCCCCCTCCTGCCGATGCCGGTGGGTTTCGGACTTCTTTGCCTGCAGTTCATCGCTGACTTCCTCAGACTCGAGGAGGAAATCCAATGACTCCGCTCATCTCAGGGATTCTGGTTCTCTTCGTACTGCTGGCGCTTCTCGCCATCGGCATGCCGATCGCTTTCGCCCTCGGTTTCGTATCCGTCGCCGCCTTGATTCTCACCGAAGGTTGGTTCAGCGTCTCGATCGTCGGCGAGACGTTCTTCGGGGGACTTTCCAGTTTTGCCCTCGTTTCAATTCCAATGTTCATCCTGATGGGCGGCGCAGTGGCCGCGTCGCCGGCCGGCCGGGACCTCTATGAAGGGCTGGATCGCTGGCTCAACAGAGTGCCGGGAGGGCTCGTTCTCTCCAATCTCGGGGCGTGCTCCATTTTCGCGGCGCTCTCAGGTTCATCTCCGGCGACCTGCGCCGCAATAGGAAAGATGGGCATCCCCGAGATGACCAAGCGCGGCTATCCGGAGGAAGTCGCCGCCGGTTCCATCGCCGCGGGCGGCACCCTCGGGATCCTGATCCCCCCCAGCATCACCATGATCGTCTACGGCATCTCCACCGAGACATCCATTGGGCGTCTGTTCATCGCCGGGCTCCTGCCCGGTGTTTTGCTGACCGTCCTGTTCATGGGTTGGACGATCTTCTACTGCAGGGTCAAGGGCGTCGGCCTCGACGCGTTGGCCACGCGGTACAGCCTGAAACAAAAGCTCGAATTGCTGCCGCATGTCCTGCCGTTCCTGGCCATCATCGCCGGCATTCTTTACGTCCTCTACGGCGGCGTGGCCACGCCCTCTGAGGCGGCCGGGGTCGGAGCCCTGTTGGTCATCATTCTGGTCGTCGTGATTTATCGGTTGTGGAAGTTTGCCGCCTATAGCGCCGTTTTCCGCGATACGATCAAGGAGAGCGTCATGATCATGATGATCATCGGCGCTGCGGAGCTGTTCTCCTTCACGCTTTCGTCCCTGTTCATCACGCAATCGATCGCCGAGTGGATCGCCGCACTTGAGGTCAATCGCTGGGTGTTGATGGGCATCATCAACATCTTCCTCCTGATTGTCGGCTTCTTCCTTCCACCCGTCGCCGTGATCCTGATGACCGCGCCGATCTTGCTGCCAATCATCACCCAGGCCGGCTTCGATCCCTACTGGTTTGCGGTGATCTTCACCATCAACATGGAAATCGGCCTGATCACGCCACCTGTCGGGCTCAATCTGTTCGTGATCAACGCATCTGTTCGTGATCAACGCGATTCTCCCGGACCTGCCCTTGCCCTCGATCCTGCGCGGCTCGTTACCGTATGTGGGTTGCATGGTCCTGGGAATTGTCATCCTCAGCATCTTTCCGGAGATCGCCCTTTGGTTGCCTGACCTCCTCATGGGGCCGGTGCAATGAGCGCATCACCGATCCGTGCCGAAGGTTCAGCTTTCGCCGCGCAGGCCCGAGATCGATCGGGCTTGGATCCGGACTCGCGTTCGGGGGCTCAACGCCTCGTCTCGCTGACCGAGGAGCTGCTATCGAGGCCCGGCAAAGCATCCAGCGTGGCCGTTGCGCGAGCTATACTGGAGCAGTTTGAGGAATCGGACGAAGGCTCTAAGGTCACTTATTTCGAAGCGCTCGTTGATCGCTTCGGCGCGGACCATAAACGTTTGACTGAAGCCGCCCATCAGTATCTGGACGATCCCTCGAATGCTCATGCCGTGGCCCTGCATGACGCAGCCGAACCGCGTCGCCAGGAGTTAATCCGACGGCTCAATCGTGCCCCGGGCGGAACGGCGGCCCTAGTCGACATGCGTCGGCAGTTGATCGAACAATTGGAGAATTGCCCCGACCTCGTTGACGCGGACCACGATTTCTATCACCTGCTTTCATCATGGTTCGACCTGGGTTTTCTCGCTCTGGAGAGGATCCATTGGTCTACGCCGGGGACGATTCTGGAAAAGATCATCCAATACGAGGCCGTGCATGAAATCCTGACCTGGGACGACCTGCGCCGGCGCATCGAATCCTCCGACCGGCGCTGCTATGGATTCTTCCATCCGAATCTCGCCGATGAACCCCTCATCTTCGTGTCGGTCGCACTCACGCAGGGAATCCCGACAGCCATTCATCCATTGCTATCCGAAGAGCACAGCCCGATCTCCAGCGCCGCAGCCGACACGGCGGTTTTCTATTCGATCTCCAACTGCCAACAAGGCCTCCTCGGTGTGTCCTTCGGTGACTTCCCGATCAAGCAGGTTGTCGAAGAGCTCGCACTGGATTTGCCCGGCCTCAGGACCTTCGTCACATTGTCTCCGGTCCCAGGTTTCAAGAGGTGGCTGAGCACGGTCATCGCAGAGGACAGCAATTCGCTGATTCGAGCCGAACACCGCGAAACTCTAAAGCTTTTGGACAAGTCCGACTGGCATTCGACACCTGAGACAGCTGCAGCATTGGAAGAACTGATTGTGCCGCTGGCTGCCTTCTATTTCCTGCGAGCCCGGCGTGAAGACAACACACCCGTCGACGCCGTGGCCCGCTTTCATCTCGCGAATGGCGCGCGGCTCGAGCGCATAAATTGGCTCGGCGATGTGTCTGCGGCCAGCCTGTCGAACGCCGCCGGATTGATGGTCAACTATCTCTATGACCTCCGGTACATCGAAAGAAATCATGCGGCTTTTGTCGGCCGAGGCGAGGTCGTGGCATCGACCGCCATCCGCGAGCGGTTGGGGGAATTGTCCAAGAATTGTCGTCCTCGGAACGTTTGCAATCCGGATGCTGGCGACTCGTTGTCCGTCCCCGGTAAGGAGTGAGGCGATGAGCACCAATGGACCTCTCGACGGCCTGCTGGTGGTCGATCTCACGCGCGTTCTCGCCGGCCCTTATTGCACGATGGTGCTCGCCGACCTCGACGCCCGCGTGATCAAGGTTGAGTTGCCGCACACAGGCGACGACAGCCGCCAGTTCGGACCCTTTGTCGGCGGCAAGTCGGCCTATTTCATGTCGCTCAACCGCGGCAAGGAAAGCATCGCCCTCGACCTGAAGGCGGAAGCGGACCGGCAAATCTTCGACGCCCTGCTCGAACGCGCCGACGTGCTGATCGAGAATTTCCGGCCGGGCGCCATGGATCGGCTCGGCTACGGGTGGGACCATCTCAAGGACCGCTACCCGCGGCTGGTCTACGCGGCCGTCTCCGGCTTCGGCCGCACGGGCCCCTACGCCCATCGGCCCGCCTACGACATGGTCGTGCAGGGCATGTCCGGGGTGATGAGCCTCACCGGCCACGAAGGCGCGCCGCCGACGCGCGTCGGCACGTCCATCGGCGATATTACCGCCGGCCTGTTCGCCGCCATCGGCATCAACGCCGCCCTCTATCGTCGGACGCTGTCGGGGACGGGCGAGCTCGTCGACGTCGGCATGCTGGACGGCCAGGTGGCGATCCTGGAGAACGCCATCGCCCGATACTCGGCGACGGGCACGGTGCCGCAACCCCTGGGATCCCGCCACCCGTCGATCACGCCGTTCGACGCCTTCGCCGCTGCCGACGGCTACGTCATCGTCGCCGCCGGCAACGACGCCCTGTTCGGCAAGCTCTGCGAGGTGCTCGGCCGCACCGATCTGCCCGGCAACCCGCTGTTCGCCGCGAACGCCGAGCGTACGGCGCACGCCGCCGCGCTCAAGGACGAACTGGAATCGGTTTTCCGTACCCGCACGGTCGCCGCGTGGCTGGACGCGCTCGAGGAGGCCGGCATCCCCTGCGGCCCCATCAACACGGTGGACCGGGTGCTCGACGATCCCCACGTCAACGCCCGCAACATGGTCGTCGCCGTCGACGACCCCGAAGCCGGCCGCGTCGTCATGGCCGGCAACCCGATCAAGATGACGACCGTTCCCGACACCGCCACCCGCCCGCCGGCCCCCGACCTTGACGCCGACCGCGGCCGACTGCTGGCCGAGATCGGCCTCGACTGATCGGGATATGGGGCGCGGGGCGGTTGGGCGCGAGCGGCCTGGAGGCGGCGTCTCGAGCCCCCGCGAGGGCGTCACTGGCGCTACTTCATGATCGAGTTCGGGGCGACGCCCTCCTCGACCCACTTCTCCAATGCGATGAGCGGATCGATGCTGAACTGATTGATGTCGTTGGGACCCTTGAGCAATCCGCAATGATCCATCCCGGGGATCATGAACAGGCGGACGAACTCGGCGACTTTGTCAGCGCCGCCCATATTGGCAGCGAGCCGGTCATACCAGTCGACGGTCTTCATCGGCGGCACGATCACGTCCGCCCAGCCGTGCCAGACGATCATCTTGCCGCCGGCATCCCTGAACTCGTTCAGCTCCGGACGGTCCGAGTTGTAGACCTTGGCCATCGCCGCGAGCCGCTGCGGGTCCCGGTCGAAGTCGAAGTCCGCGGCCGAGTAGGCGGTTCCCGGGTCGTCGGGGAACGCCATGTAGGCCGTGAAGTTCTGGTGGAACAGCGGTACGAGCTTGCCGCCGCCACCCGGCTTGCCGGTAAGCCACAGCCACCAGAAGCGTTCCGAACCGTAGGGGATTCCCGCCGGGTAGAGTACTTCCCCTTTGGAGTTGCGCGCACCCTGGCGCCACCGGGCGACGACCCCGAGCTCGGCCGACGAGAGGCAGCTGTCGGCCGCCGCGTCCGCCTTGCACTGCAGCGCGGAGAGATCGACCTTGCAGGCACGGGGGTCGTCGATGACACCGTCCGTCTTGCCGTCGGCGCCGTCGCACTGGCGCATCACCTCGTCACCGATCAGCGCGTCCTTGCCTGGACCGAGGATCGCCGTTCCGTCCGGACCGGTATTGGCCTGGACGATCCAAGCCATCTCGGTCGCCACGAGGCCGGTATAGTCCATCGCCGGCGCGCCCGAGATGATGCCCGAGAACATCTTCGGATACCTGATCGCGGCCATGTTGGCCATGCGGCCGCCGGTCGAGCATCCCTGGAAGAAGGCGCTTGTTGCTTCGGTACCGTAGTAGGCGCCGATCACCGCAGTTGCGACGCGATTGGTTTCGCCGATCGAACGCCAGCCCCAGTCGCGTTCGGCCGGTGGGTTGTGATCCGCCCAACCGGCATCGATGACGCTGAGGCCGTGGTGCCCGCTGTCCGACGTGGCGCCGGCATACCCCTTCCTCAAGCCCGGAGTCATCGCGTTGATGAAGCCCTTCTTTGCGTCACCGCGACCGAGAACCCCGCAGAAGCCCCCGCACCCTACTTGGTAGAGCTTGCCGTTCCACCCGTCCGCCGGCAGGCGGATTTCGATCGAGATCGCCGGCAGCGCGGTAGCGCGCACCCGGCAATAGGCAGGCGAATCTTCGGTCGCGTCGACCATGGCCGCGCTGGTAACGTGCCCGCCATCGAGGGCAAGGCTCCGCAACGCGGCGCATTTCGTTCCGTCGTCGGCAATGACCGCCGTACCCGACAAGGCGACGAATCCGAGGGCAGCAATCGTGCCCGGAAGAAAACCGGTCTTTGTACTCATTTGAACTCCGCATTTCCCGTCGCCGGGTGCAGTGCCACAGGCGGGATCTTGGCCGTCGCCGTCATGGTACCGACCCGGTTGTCTAATTTGTGGACGTCTCCATTTGCGAGTGTTCCGTGACCACCGGCGGCGTGTCAAGGCGGCGGCCCCTCATCGCTGGCGCAGACGTTGCAACGCCGTGGCGTGCCGGCGAGGGCGACCGGCTCACGGGGCTATGCCGGGGGGGGGGGCGCACCCCATACT
>Ga0049102_10000129_pt1 | contig 17430 bp, 13 predicted proteins | sample WorMetmaBAHAMAS2_FD_55017 | JGI IMG/M metagenome (GOLD analysis project Ga0049102, IMG submission 55017) | Marine gutless worms symbiont microbial communities from Max Planck institute for Marine Microbiology, Germany - Inanidrilus... | ecosystem: Host-associated > Annelida > Digestive system >...
GGTGTGCAGGTACTGATCGGTTTTGTAATGAGCGGCGACCGGACCGTCTATGCCGCCGCGAAGCTTTCTGGGGTTCATCTTGTCGCGGCAGAACGCAATGCGCCTTCGATGTACCGCTTGCGCTATTCTGCTCGCCAACGCTGGCAGTCATTCTTCCTGATGCGATTTCTGGATCGGATCGTGGTTCAGTTTCCGGACTATGCGGATGGCTACCCGGCAACGCTGCAAGGGCGGATCAACGTCATTGCAAACCCGGTTACCCCCGCCGTTTCGCGGGCCAAGCCGGCGGAGCCGGACATTGAAGGTCGCTACAGGCTGTTGGCAATCAGCCGCCTCGACGAAGTTCAGAAGAGGTTGTCCTGTCTTTTTGACGCTTTTGCCCGAGTGGCCGATGACTATCCAAACTGGGATCTTCTCGTTGTTGGGGATGGCCCGGACAAAGGTGCTCTCGAAAAGCGTATCGAGACTTTGCAGCTTTCTGACAGAGTTCGCATTTCGCCCTCAAGGTGCAATGTGTCCGACGTCTACCTGGACAGCAACCTGTTCGCAATTCCATCGCTGTGGGAGGGGTTCCCGAATGCGCTTGCCGAAGCCATGGCGCACGGTCTTCCGGCGGTCGGTTTTGCAGGAGCGGACGGTGTCGCTCATCTTGTTGTGGATGGCGAAAACGGTTGGCTGGCCGTTGGTGTCGACGATCCCGGGACACTTGCGAGAGCGCTGGCCGCCGCCATGGGAGACCATGCCGGCCGATCGCACCGGGGCGCACGTGCCGCGGCCGCCATGGCGGCATTCGTACCGGATGTCCAGTTCGACAAGTGGCAGAGCCTGATCGAAGAACTCATGCTCAGCAGCCAAAATGCCGTGCAGGCCTAATTGCGAGCGAAGCCGGCCACCCGTTCGAAGACCCGTCTGCCCGAGGCGCGCTTTCCCTAAACGCCAAGGTGAGGGCTGCTTCAGCGTTTTCTGGACGCATATGCCTACGGAACGCACGACGTCACATGACCCACACCCGCATTTGCAGAAGACGCCGGTGAGGCACGTCTAGTTGAAGACGCTTTTGCATATTGGCCAATCGAAGACTGGCACGTCGGCAATCCAGGCTTTCTTGGCCCAGAATCGCCGGGAACTCTCCGCATCTGGCGTCCTGTATCCGCAGGTGCGTGTGGGTCGATTGTTGCTGGACGTCCAGAGCCATAATGCAGTCGCCGATGCTCTCGTCGGGGTGACCTCTATCTATCCTCATCTGACTGCACAGCAGTATTTTGACCAATTCCGCGCCGAGGCGGAGCGAACGGGGGCGGAGCAAATGGTCCTTAGTGCTGAGCACTTCTTCGGTGGTCAGCCGCGGGTCTGGGACGTGCCCGACGAAGATGCCTATCTGGCCGGCTATGCGAAAAAGATCGAGGCGCTTGCCGGCTGGCTGAGGGGCCACGAAATCACTGTGTTGGTCTACCTCCGACCCCAGGTCGAATGGCTTGCCTCGGCGATTGGCCAGGCAATTCGATATGAAGGCCTCATGCAAGGAAGGCGGATCTACGAAAGCGATCGCCAGTATTTCGAAATGTCCAGGCCGCTGTTGCGCTATTCCAGGCTTCTCGATCTCTGGAGAAGAATTCTAGCCCCGGCGACGATGTTGGTGATCCCATACAGACGGGAAGATCTCGTTGGTGGCGACAGCGTCAGCGACTTTCTGGTGCGTTCACAGCTCGACCATCTCTGCCTCTCTTCGGCGATAACACAGGCGGACGTGAACCCGTCGCTAAGCGTGGAGTACCTTGAGGTCAAGAAGCTGCTGAATCGGGAGCCCAGAACCAAAAGTCAGGAGCGGGTGGCGATCGAATGCCTGGACCGACTCTCCCGCCAAAGCAGCAGGGCGAGGTCGTACCAATTGGACGACGAAGTCGTTGCCACCATCGTTGACTATGTTGCTGACGATAACGCGAGCCTCAATGCTCGGTATATGAATACAGGTCGACCATTCGTTGCTCGACTGGACTCCGCCCAGCCCGCAGTTAGGGAACTGCTCAGCGACGACGAGGTTAGGGCGGCCATGACAAGGTTTACGAAGGAGTATCGCCGGCCGCGGAACGTGGTGCGCGCAATGGACTACGGCATCAGGCGGTTTCTTCGGCAACATGCTGCACCGGTTCATGCGATGCTCCATAAAGCCAAGCGTGCCGTGAAGGCGGTGCGACACCGGCAAACGTGACAAGCAGATTGGGCCCTCGTGACGCTCGCAACTCCAACGTTTCTCGAGTTAACAGAGTTTGCGTGACGCGTTGACACTGATCTCGGAAGTTCGACCGCGTCCGTTGGTCGGTGGTTTGCTTTCGTTCCTGCCTGGCTTTTACGGCATTTGGGACCGGCTCCGTCCTATGGGAAACTACCGCCCGCCCGAATACGGCCGCAGCATCCTCAAACAGCGCATTGAGGATGCGGAGAATGCAGGGGTGGATGTCAACCTCAACGTCGTCATGGAACTTGGTCCTGGCCGAAGCCTCGCGGCACCTATATCAGCCCTGTTGGATGGGGCGAACCTGGCAATCACTATGGACGCTGTTTCTTATTTTGACCGGTCGGAGACCCTCCATGCATTCGACGAGTTGGTCAAGAACGTGGAGATCAGCGAGCAGCGCGCCGCAGTCCTGCGTGATGCGGTTTCCAAGGTCGGGACGCCGGGACAGGAAACCCTTTTGAAGTATGTTGCGCCCTGGAATGACGCATCGGCTGTCGCCCCGGACAGTGTGGATTTCATCTTCAGCATTAGTGTGTTGGAACACGTAACCGACCCAGACACCGTATACCGTTCATGTTTCCGGTGGCTTCGCCCAGGTGGCGTGATGGCGCACAAGATCGATCATTCCTCCCACGGCATCACGCGCCATTGGAACGGCCAATATTGGGTTGCGGACTGGCTGTGGCGGTTGGTTCTGGGTGGCCGGCCATATGCTATCAACCGATGGATTCCCGACGATCACCGTGCAGCAGCGGAAAGAGCGGGGTTCGAGGTCGTGTCCCATGAATGCGTTGCGAACGAGAACGATGACTCGGCACTTTATCGCGAATGGCCGCGGGGCCGCTTTGCCACGGTGCCGCGTGATTCCCTGTTTGTCACGACCAGCACAATTGTGTTGCGCAAGGCTTGATCGCGAAGGCCGCATCAACCGAAGATCGCACTTTGGTGACGATCGGGATCGCAGTGTTCAATGCGGCCGATACCGTTGAGCGGGCCGTGAAATCGGCGTTGGCGCAGACTTGGCGGCCCATCGAGATCGTCGTTGTTGACGATTTCTCGGACGACGGTACGCAGGACACGTTGGCTCGCTTGGTCGAAGGCCACCCTGAAAACCGGTTACTTCTGGAGGACAAGAACAGGGGTGTAGCCGCCACCCGGAATAGAATCATCGAGGAGGCGCAAGGGGAATTCTTGGCGTTCTTCGACGGCGATAACGAAAGCCATCCTGAGCGGATTACGTGCCAGGTCGAACGAATCACCACCTACGAGCGCGCATTTTCGAATGGTGCTCCGGTGATCTGCCACACGGCCCGCAGGCAGCTCTTTTCAGGCGGATCCCAGCAAGTGGCGCTGACGATGGGAACACGCCAAAACGCCCCTGGCCCGGCGGGTTGGGCGGTTGCTGAGAGGATCCTCATAGGAACCCCTCTGAAGGATGGATACGGCGCCTGTGCCACCTGCTCGCAGATGGCACGAACGTCGCTGTACCGCGACTTGGGCGGTTTCGACCCGGCCTTTCGGCGCAGTGAGGATACGGAAATCGCTGTGCGGCTGGCAAAGGCGGGTGGACACTTTGTCGGCATTGCAGAGCCTCTGGTCGATCAGTTTATGACCCGAACGTCGGACAAGAATCTTCGTGATGAAAGGGGTTTCACGATCAAGCTGTTGGAAAAACATCGCGACGTGGCGGACCGTCGAGGCTTGTTCGAGTTCTGCCGAAGTTGGATCGAGATCAAGCAGGCATGGCTGGAAGATCGACAGGTCGATTTCGTGCGAAAGACGATGCTTCTTGCGTGCCGCCACCCGCTGCAAACGCTCAGACGGCTTGCGCTGGCGGTTCGCAATGTTCGGCTGAATGCAGCATTTGGTCGTTTCATGCGCCCTGCAACGAACACCCGGCATGGTTGAGAACCTGACAGCACGTCAGACTGCTGTGGAAAACACCACGCTGTTCTCGATGGACTGTTGCGCATGAAATTCATACTCCACATCGGGACCCACAAAACGGGCACAAGCAGCATTCAGAACTTCTGTGCTCGGAACCAAGCGTTCCTTAAAGCCAATGGCGTCAGCTACGACTTTGATGAGGCATTGTCGGCAGGCAACGCGAATTTCTTAGGAGCGTATTTGGTCAAGGGACGTCATCGAGAGATTCAGCGGTTTATCCAGCGGGGGATTGAGAAGGCGAATCGTGCTCGGCTCGACCGCATCCTTTTGAGTGGAGAAAGCCTGTTTGGCATGACGACTTCCTTCCCGGAGTTTGGCGCAATGAACAATGGCACCTATTGGGACAGTGAGCGTCGGCACATCGAGGACTTGCGGCAGATGCTGTCCAATCATGATGTGACAGTCGTCTGCTATCTACGTCGACAAGATAGGTTCCTGGAGTCGCTGTACAGTCAGATGGTGATGAGCGAGGGCGGATTTGCGGGGCCGATTGACGAGTTCGCAGGCAGAGCTACATGTATGCTGGATTACTATCGTCATCTGGAGGCTTGGGCCGACTGTTTCGGTGATGCGGCGCTCAGGGTCCGCGTGTTCGAACGCGCCAAGAATACCGTTCCTGATTTTATGAAATGTGCCTTGTGGATTACGCAGCTTCCGGCAATGAGCCGATCGGATATCAGGGTCAATACACGGGTGGCGCGTGACCTGCTCGAATTCAAGCGGGAAGTAAACACGGTCGAAATGGGCCGTGTGGAGTGCTTTTTTGCGACAAAGGCGCTGACCGAGATTGGTGCGTCGTTTTCGCAGGACAACTATGACATCTTGACGCTGGAACGACGGAAGGCGCTGCTTGAGAATGTGGACGCGAGCAATTCTGCTTTGGCAAGGCGGTGGATGGGCGCATCCGAGGCCCCATTCCCGGCCCTTAATAGTCAAGCGGAGGATCGGTTTGCCTATCCAGGGCTGACCCACGAACGCCGCGAACTGATACGGAGTCAGTTCGACCGCTTCATGGCGCGCCCTTCAACACGTTTCGAGATTAGAACGCGAAATCTACTCCGGGCTTTCGAAGGCCGTTTCCCGGTCGGCAAGCCACTTGTCGATGCGATTAGGCGCCTTGCCTATCGACGCCAATTGGTTCGTGAAAGCAGAGCTCAGAATTAGGCGTGGGTCGCTATTGCTGCTATGTGACAGATGGCTCTTGGCTCCAAACACCTATCCGCGCGTATTGAACAACGAACCAGTCGTGGTTCTTGCCTGCTTCTGTGGCAAGGACAAGAAGCATGATGGCGCCAACACTCGTGACCATCGGCATCACATGCTTCAATGCCGAGGGTACAATCCGCCGGGCTATTCACAGCGCGCTTAACCAAGACTGGCCTGATTGCGAAGTGGTCGTTGTTGATGACGCTTCTACGGATCAGTCAGTTGCGGCAGTGATGCGTGAAATCGAAGGGGAACCCACTGCCCGTCTTGTTCGGCATACGGAGAACAAGGGCCCCGCGGCGGCACGTAACACGGTTCTGGACCAGGCACTCGGTAGCTTTGTGGCATTCATCGATGACGATGACGAAGCCTTGTCCGGTCGGATATCAGCTCAGGTAAGTGCTCTTCAACAGTTTGAAAAGGAAACCGGTGCCGATCTGATTGCGTGTTATGCCTCTGGCCGGCGACTCTACGACAATGGGTACTCATTGGAGCTCCCTGCAATTGGAAGCCGTGGGAGCGTGGCGCCCAGCGGACACGGCGTGGCGGATTATCTGCTGTTCGGGCATCGTCGGTCTGATTGGTTCTATGGCGGCGGTACCCCGGCTTGTTCGGTTTTGGCGCGCAGGACAACATTTGCGAGAGTTGGGGGATTTGACGAGGCATTTGCCCGAGTCGAGGATGCCGACTTCGCCATCCGGCTAGCACTTATTGGAGGCCATTTCATCGGCACCAGTGAGGTGCAGTTCATACAGCACGCGACAAGTGCGCCGGACAAATCTCATGAGAAGAACCTTCAAGCCGAACTGCATCTTGCCGAAAAGCACAAAAATTACTTGTCGTCGATCGGGCGCTACCATTATGCGTCGCACTGGCCGAAGCTTCGCTACTGGCACTTCAAGCACAATTATTGGCGGTTCTTCTGGGAGTTCTTGGGGCTACTCGTTCGTTATCCGGCAGCGGCTCCACGACACCTACTGTCAACTGGGCCGAGCCGACTGCTACACGAACGTCGAATGGGCGAGCCATGACAAGAAGATGATTGCTGCTCTCAAACGAATGACCTTGGTGGGCTCCTATCCCTGGTCCGTTGGAGTGGCCGGCTAGTGACTGACAATTACGTTCTGGCCGCAATCTCATTGCACAACATGGCAGGGGGACTTGAACGCAATATCGTCTCTCTCGCGAACAGGCTCGCCGAGTGCGGTCACAGAGTCAGTCTGGTGACTTTCGACTGGGAGACTGCCCAATCCTTCTATCCAATCAATGAGGGGATCCGATGGTTCAAGGTGGCGACCTCGCAACCGCATCAAGCCATCGGCTTCACCGACCGCCTTCGACTGATCGCTCGCATACGCAAAGCACTCAAGGATGCTGACGCGTCCGTCGTTGTCTGCTTCCATCACGGTATCCTTGCTCGGTTTCTACTCGCTTCCTTGCTTCTGAATGTCCGCGTTGTCGCGTCGGAGCGGAACTCCCTAAGCCTCTACGCGCATACAAGCCAGTCAAAGTGGAACCTCAATTTCTTTCTGATGTACTTCGTTGATCGCATCACCGTCCAATTCCCCCAATATGTGAACGACTATCCGCGCCTTCTCAGATCCCGCGTCGTAGCGATCCCTAATCCAGTGCTTCCAGTGGAGAACTTTGCTGCGCCCGGACGGGCCAAAGCGGGGCAACCATTTCAGTTGCTGGCGGTGGGGCGGTTGTCGGCCCAAAAGAACTTCGAGGCCCTGGTTGCCGCTTTTGCAAAACTGGCCGACCGATGCCCCGCTTGGGAACTGATAATCGTAGGAGATGGCGAACGCCATGAAAGGCTTAGGGCGGAGATAGAAAAGCACAACCTAAATGCACGAGTACGCTTGCTTCCCGCGACTCGCTCAGTCTTTGACCTCTATCGGAACGCCTCGGTTTTCTGCATGCCTTCAAAGTGGGAGGGTTTTCCGAATGCGCTTGCGGAAGCTATGGCGCATGGATTGCCGGTTATCGGATATGCGGGCTGCGCGGGCGTACGGGAGCTCATCGTGCATGGCGAGAATGGTTTGTTGGCCACCGGCAATGGCGACGTGGACAGTCTGAGCGATGCACTTGAGGGACTGATGTCGAATCCGGGCAGACGCGAGGAAATGGGGAAGGCGGCGGCGGACTCAGTCCAGCGGTTCAACCCGGAAAGGGTGTTCCCGCTGTGGGAAGACCTCTTGCAGCGGGTCGCCGCACTGCGATCGAAAGCGCGGGAGATCAGGCATGCGTGAGCGCGACGTTCCAAAGAGATTGCGTATTGGATCTGACGAACAATTCCGAGTGGCAAACGACACCCTCACAACAGAAAAGAGTGGCTTGCGAATACCTGTGCTGGCATAACTGATCACAGATTATGCCTTCATGGGTGTGTTGTTGTGGCCGCATGTGACATGGAGAATACCGCGGATTCCTCCTATCTATTGGCAAAACCGGCCGGCGGATTGTGTCAATTGCATAGCGTGAATGCGAGTTGCCGATCTTCCCATCCGACTTTCGCTTGCTGCGTGTGACGTCGCCCAAACATGAAGGTGCTTTTCTGTATCAAGGCGATGGACACGCCCGGCGGCGGTGCGGAGCGTGTGCTGGCGGACGTTGCGTCCGGGTTGGCGGATCGGGGCCATCAGGTCTTTCTGCTGTCATTCGACGACGTTGGCGGCGAATCGTTCTACGCAATGAGCCCCATGATCCAACGGGTTCGCATCGGTGCCGGCAGGGAAAGCGACTCGTCGAAGTCCTTCAGGATCCTTCGCCACATGCTCATCATGCGCCGGATCATTCGGCGTCTGGCCCCCGACGTCGCCGTGGGATTCATGCACAGTGCCTACATTCCGCTCGGCCTGGCGCTCTGGGGCACCGGGCTGCCGGTAGTCGCCAGCGAGCATATCGTGCCTGAGCACTATCGCAGCCGGCCCCTGCAGGCGGCCTTGCTGTATTTGACGCCCTTCCTGGTGAATCGCATCACCTGCGTGTCCGAGCAGGTTCGGCTCGCCTTCTCACCGTTCCTGCGCGAAAAGATGGTTGTCGTTCCCAATCCAACTTCAGCCAGTTCCGGAATCCCGGCGGATGTCACCGGCCGGAGGAAACAGCGCAAGACGATTTTGACTGTGGGCCGTATGGACGCCCAAAAGGACCACAGAACATTGATCGGCGCGTTCGCAAAGGTGGCCGACGAGTATCCCGATTGGGACCTGCGCATTGTAGGCACCGGCGAACTCCTCGGCGAGCTCAAGGCGCAGATCTCGTCACTTCGGCTGGATGGGCGCGTCCTCATTCCGGGCGCCACGAAGGATGTTGGGCGTGAGTACGAAGAGGCGCAGCTCTACGTGCAACTTTCTCGCTACGAGAGCTATGGCCTGACGGTCGTCGAGGCGCTTGGCCACGGCCTGCCGGCGATCGGCTTCAGCAATTGCCTCGGTGTTAATGAACTGATCAAGCACGGCAAGAATGGGCTGCTGGTTAACGGACATGGAGACCAGGTTGCGGCGCTGGCCGACGGTTTCCGTACGCTGATCTCGGACACGGCGCTGCGGATCGAATTGTCGAAGAGTGGGGTCGGGCCAATGTTGGAGCACCGCATCAAGCTTGTGCTTGATCGCTGGGAGAGCCTTCTCGTTGGCGGACAGGGTGTCCGGGAAGGGGCGACGCGATGACTGCCATCCGCCTCTCTACGTTTACCTGTCGTGCCAAAGTTTGCGCGGAAAGGCTGAGCCCTTGACCGTCCAGATCCGCACCATCGTCAAGTTCCTCGTCTCGGCTCTGTGCCTGGCGGCGATTCCCATTTTCGTGCCGGTCGAGGAGATACTGAAGCACATCCGGGACATCGAACCGCTGCACCTCCTCGTCGCCTTCGTGCTGATCGCGCTCAACACGCTGCTCAGCAGCCTTCGCTTCTATGAGATGATGAAGTCGTTTGGCATCTTCGCGACACTGCAGTCGGCCCACAAGATCAACATCTTTTCCCAGATTGTCGGCGTATTCGCGCTGCAGACCGTTGGTCAGATGGTGTTTCGCACAGCCTATGGCGGGCGGTTCGTTGAGAACCCACAGCGCCTCGCCTTGCTGACCATCATCGAGAAGGGCATCGCGCTTTTGACCCTGTCGTTGATCGGTCTGGTGGGGTCCTATTACATCACGCGTCACATCGAATTCGGCGGCACCGGCGATGCTCAGCTCGTCATCTTGACGACAGCGATTATCCTCTCTTTGGCTGCGAGCTACACACTCGGCATGACGGCCTCGCAGCGACGGTTCGGTCGCAGAGTCTGGCGACTGCTGACACGCTCCGGTCTTGAGAAAGCTGCGGTACTCAGCCTCGCCATGCATGGGCTCATGTTGGTCGCCTACATCGTGGTTGCGTCCGGCTTTCTGGGCGACACGCCGCTGACCATGATCGCAGCTTTGTCTTCGGTTGTGATGCTGGGGGCTGCGCTGCCGATTAGTTTCGCCGGGTGGGGCATCCGCGAGCTTTCGGCGGGGTTTGTCTTCGCTTTGCTCGGCTACGACCCGTCGATCGGGATCGTTCTCGGTGCAGCCATCGGGGTGGTGTCCCTGCTCGCGCTCGGCATGCACGCCGTCGTGTCAAACTTCATGACGAAATCGCTTGAGGCCGATGTCGCTGAGTATGCCGCGGGAGGGGCGGCCGAGACCCACTTCGAGCGCATGATTGCGTTGTTTTGCGGCCTCGGCATCGCCGTCTTCATTGGCATTCAAGTCCGCGTGCCGACAGGTTCGGGAGCTATGACGGTGAATCTCGCCGACCCGATCGCCATCGTTGGCGCAATCAGCTTTCTGGCCTTCTGGTACCGCGAGTACTTGCACCAAGCAGTCTGGCGTCTCAACGGTCTTGCTCCGGCCATGTTCTTGTTGCTTGCTCTCATCGCGTACGGCTGGTTGCTCGGATACGCCAGAAACGGGTTCAGTTCCTGGGCCACATACAATCGTGGCGTCGGCTATTTTATTTTGCTTGCCTATCTGTTCGCTGGTTCCATGGTTACCGCATTTTTCGGTCGGGGCGCGGTACGTTCGTTGATCCGCGTCTTCCTTGTAACAAATCTCTGCATCCTTCTCGTCTATTTCGTCGGCTTTGGTCTAATCGATCGGCCGACCCGGGGGGGGGTTGAATGGCGGCGTGATTCCTACGCAGGACTGATCGGGAACCGGAACGCACTCGCCTTCGCCATGTCGATTGCCCTGGCGGCGATGCTGGCGATCAAGACCCCGATCCTCGGTCGCTGGCGCCCAACGGCGATAGCGTTGGCTGCCTTCGTGATCGTCATCAGCGGCTCCCGCACCGGAATGACCGTGGCGGCGGTCGCGATGAGTCTGGCATTCTTCCTTCGATCCTTTTCGCCGAAGGAGTTCTCCCAGGTTGCGGTGGCGACCGTTGGCCTTGTTTCGCTGCACTATGTGGTCAATGCCTACTTGCCTGAGGTGATGATCGCGCTTGGAACTGCCTTGGCTGAGCTTGAATCTGTCCTGGCAGGGGCCGACTCAGAACCCGTCGGCTTTGTTTTGGAAACCTTTGGGGCCATTGCAGAGGCGCTCCAGACCTTCAGAAGTGGAACCGACGTCGCGAAGAACGTGGAGATCGGGGCATTGACCATCGTCCAGTCCGAGCGTTTCGAGGGCTACTGGGTCGCGCTGGACATGTGGCTGTCGCAGCCGGTCTTTGGTACCGGTATGGGCGCATTCATCTCACACTACGTCGATACCAGAGGGATCCCACTGGTGATCGACAATTCGGGGCTTTGGATCCTCACTGAAATGGGCCTGGTCGGCTTGGTTCTTTTCCTGCCGCTGCCTTGGGCCGTCGTCGCGCATCTTCGGAGAAAACGCGGCCAGACGCTGAAATGGGATGATCATGCCCTTCTGCTTTGCCTATTTGCCGCCGCGGTCTTTTCTCTGGCACATGACATGCTGTACCAGCGCATTCTCTGGTTCATGCTCGGTTTGCTGGCTGCCAACAAGTTCCGCCTTGCCGATACCCTCTCAAAGCGCGCGAAGGCCGCCTTCGCGCCGTCCTGACCGCCTCGCCAGGCGGTCGAAGCGTCTGCGTCACCCCACCCAAAACGACAAACCGACAAAATGTGCGGGATAGCTGGCGTCCTGTTGCCGTCCCCGGCGATGGGCGAAAGTGACCTTCAAGGCCTCGCCACCCGCATGGCCGATGCCGTGCGCCACCGCGGTCCAGACGGCTCCGGCTCGTGGGTCGACGCGGCGGTCGGCCTTGCTTTCGGCCATCGGCGTTTGAACATCATCGATCTCAGTGACGCCGGGCGCCAACCGATGGTTTCGGCGAGCGCGCGCTACGTGATCACCTACAACGGCGAGATCTACAACTTTCCCGACCTGCGACGGGAGCTGGAGGCGGAAGGTGTCGCCTTCCGCGGCCGGTCCGACACCGAAGTGGCGCTGGAGGCCATCGCGCGCTGGGGACTTGCGTCGGCCGTCGAACGCTTCGTCGGCATGTTTGCCTTTGCGCTGTGGGACCGGGAGACCGGCACGCTCAGCCTGGTCCGTGACCGGCTCGGCATCAAGCCGCTCTATTACGCCAATCTCGGTGGGCTTTTCCTGTTCGGCTCCGAGCTCAAGGCCTTGCGCGCGAGCAACCTCTGGGAACCGGAACTGGACCGCGATGCGCTTGCCGCGTTCCTGCGGTTCAACTACGTGCCGGCCCCGCACACGATCTATCGGGATGTGAAGAAGTTGGAACCGGGCTCAATTCTCAGCTTCCGGCGCGGCGAGGAGGCGCGGATTGCGCGATACTGGGATCTCGCGGACGTCGTTGACACGAGCCTGAGTAACGTCACCGTCACGGTGACGGGCGAAGCCGTCGCGGGCCTGGAGCGCGTACTTTCGGAGGCAGTGCGAGCGCGTCTGGTGGCGGACGTTCCGGTCGGCGCGTTTCTGTCCGGTGGAATCGACTCAACCGCCGTTGTCGCGCTGATGCAGGCACACAGCAGCCGGCCCGTCCGGACCTTTACGATCGGATTTGAAGAGTCCGATTTCAATGAGGCCGAACATGCCAAGAACGTCGCCGCACATCTCGGGACGGAGCATACCGAGCTGTATGTATCCCCCGATGACAGCCGAGACGTCATCCCCCGCCTGGCCGACCTCTACGACGAGCCTTTCGCCGATTCCTCCCAGATACCCACGTTCCTGATTTCGGAATTGACCCGCCGCCACGTCGCCGTGGCGCTGTCGGGCGATGGCGGAGACGAAGTCTTCTGCGGCTACAACAGGTACGTCCAGGGCCAGAGACTTGAACCGTGCATCCAGCATGTGCCGCGTGGGTTGCGCCAGGTTGGTGCGGTCGCCTTGCGGAACCTGTCTCCCGAAGCCTGGACCGCCATGTTCCGCGCGGTGCCGGCGCGGTGGCGTCCGTCCATGATCGGAGACAAGATCCATAAGCTGGCCGATGTACTGCCGGGGGGACGCGAAGAGTATTATCGCCGCTTGATCAGCCACTGGCCGATGCCGGAACAGGTGGTCTGCACTGCGCAGGAACCAGCAAGCCTCATTGACGAGCCATGCCTCTCAGCGCGCACACTGGGGCCTGTGGAACGCATGCAGTATCTGGACACCGCCACGTACTTGCCGGACGATATCCTGACGAAGGTCGATCGCGCCTCGATGGGCGTGTCGCTTGAAGCACGGGTCCCCATGATCGACCATCGGGTCGTCTCCTTCGCGTGGACGTTGCCGCTGCACATGAAACTGCGGGATGGGACTGGCAAGTGGCTGGTGCGGCGTCTGCTGCAGGCCTACGTGCCGCAAGCGCTGATCGACCGCCCGAAGGCCGGATTCGCGATTCCTCTTGGTGCCTGGCTGCGCGGCCCCTTGCGGGACTGGGCAGAGAGCCTGCTGTCGGAACAGGCACTGAACGCGGAAGGCATCCTGCATGCTCCCGCCGTGCGGGCTGCCTGGGACGCTCACCTTTCCGGCAGACAGAACCTCCAGGACCGGCTCTGGGGCGTCTTGATGTTTCAGGCCTGGAAAGGCCGGTGGCTCGGCTGAGATTCAATCAGGGAGCCCCCACAGTGTCTTCATGTCCCACAGGGGGGGACGTGCACCTTGGTCGATGCTGACCACTCATTGGTCATGGGCGTTGGGAGGAGACGATCGTCTCATGCGTTGCTCATGAAACGCTTCTTCGTTCCTCGGACGGATTCTCGTTCCGGTCTCCTGAATCAAGTCAGATCTACTGTAACTTGAAGATGCTCGATTCTGCCGAGAAGGCACCAGTCAAAGGGTCACGAGGTCTGCTGGTTTTTGTGTCATTCGATGTGTAATCCCAATTGATTGGTGGTGAGTGAGGGTCCGATTACGATGGTTTCTCGGAGGAGCAGGATTGAAGCGCAGCACGCTTCGATCCCAAGGATCACTAGTCAAGATCGTGAATAGAAGCCAAACACGCAGCGATACGTGAAATGAACCCATTCAGAGTCCTGATCGAGAGCCTTAGGTACGCGAAACGTGTGCACGACGGCAAACCCGTCATTAGTACCGTTTATCCGATAAGGATGGTTCCCCGTTGGCAGGGCGGTTCGGGAATCCCTCAGATCTCCAGAATATTTGAGAAATCCGAAGATAGAATCAAAAGAAACCTCGCTGAGCTTGCAGAATTTAAACGTGTTGTCGAAGAGATCGAGCTCGGCCGCAAGGAATTCAGTATTGAATGGCGAAGTATGATGCCAGTATTGGATGGTCTGTCGATCATGTGGGCGGCAGCCAATACAGGCAGAAGGTTCGTCGAGATTGGGTCGGGCACATCGACCCGATATGCGCGAGCCGCGCTTGGCGAAAAGGCCGATCCTGCTTTGCTGATTTCAATTGACCCCGAGCCGAGAAGGGAAATTAACACCATCTGCGATCAAGTTATCCGCAAACCTCTCGAAGAGACTGACCTTGGTCTTTTCGAGGAACTTGAGCCAGGAGACACCGTTTTTGTCGACAACTCGCACCAGTCTTTCATGAATTCAGACGTAACTGCGGTTATGATTGATGTAGTTCCAAGAATTTCAGCCGGTGTACTAATTGGATTTCACGATGTTTTTTTACCTTTTGATTATCCACAGTCGTGGAGCGCTCGCGGTTATAATGAGCAGTACCTGCTCGCATGTTTCTTTCTTTCAAATCCCGATTACTTTCAAGTCGAGCTTGCAAACGCATACGCTTCATCAAAGCAGTATCATTGTGGCCCATTGGCAGGCGTGTGGAACCTCTTGGGAGACGATGTCAAGCAACGAGGTGGATCGGCAATTTGGTTGCGCAAGAACTGAACGGACAGGCGTGATCAGCGAAGACGGCATCAATTCGGATCCGATCGACCCGGTCATAGTCATCACTCCGTTTAAACGGAGAAGACTCGTCATCATTTGATGGTGTCACAGACCGAAAGGCTGGGTGCAAGGTTTCTACCTCTGTGCCGCATTCGCCGACCAGCTTGGTCAATCGCGTTTTTCGTCATCTTGAGAGCCCAAAGTGCCTTGGGGATACCCCCTGCGGCTGCCGTGTTCTGATGTTATCACGGACTACCTGTAGGACGCCCATACGGTGCCCGGTGCCTGGGGTATCCGCGATTCGGGAAACCGCAGTTTCCCGGATCGCGACTGCAGGGTTTTGATCTGTCAGGCTTGGAAGAAAAGGCGGGTCGATTGACGGTCAGCTGGGCTGGCTCCTGAGGAATCTCCACTCTCTGGGGTAGTGCACCGTCCCTTTGTGCTAGCATGTCGACTGCTCAGGCCCCATGTCAACCTTAGGGGCTCGTCGTCTGACAAATGGGCGACGTCTGCAAGCGACTTCCTCTCCCTTCACAACTGAAATCTCGCCGGCGCCTCTTGGACGCACGTTCCCGGAGGTGCCATGCACCTGCACGAACAGGTTCAGAGACATAACCACCCTGCACGGTGCACGCCTGCGAACAAGTTCTGTCTCAGGGACACGCTAACCAGCCGGGTAGATGCCGCATTCCGAGGAAGCTGCAACCCGGGCAGGTCCCGTTTAGATGACGCCAGGCAAACTTCCGGCCGTGGGACCCACCTAGGGAAGCTCCCGGAGGTCCTGCCCGTCCCATAGGAAATAGAACGTGCCCTCACGCTCCTCGTTGAGGCTGCCGGAGACAATCAACAGCCGGCTGGCCTCGCGGAACTGGATGGGGTTGTAGGTGGTTCCGAAATGGCGATGGGCGGCGAAAGGCAGTTCGGTGACGTTGCCCGAGGCCTTGTCAAGGATGGCGCCGGCCGCGCAACCGCTGCCGCAGCCCCACGTGACCAGCCGATAGCGCCCGGCAAAGTTGGCGTGCTTGCCCGCGGCATCCGCAAGCGCGTCGCGCATGAACTCCGGAGCATCCGGATCGATATTCACGGGTGTCGTTTCCGGAAAGCGTTCCGGCTCCACGGCGTAGTCCTGGAACCAGGGAGGCTGCGTTTGAATCAGGTCATAGCCCCAGTCCGGGTCGTGCACGATGACGAACCTGTCCGCCCATTCCCAGATCGGCTGGTCCCAGTCCGATCCGTCCTGCGGCTCCAGGCTCAACATGCCGTCGCCCAGCACCCGCCCGGCTTCGATGTCGATGATCGCGGCGCGGCGAAAACTCACCATGAAGGACGTGCCCGCCGTGCCGGCGTAGTAACGCAGGCGCCAGAGACGAGGCCGTTCCGGGACCGGCTCGAAGGCCTCGAGCCGCGGGATGCCGCCATGGGTGACCAGTTCCACCCGCAATCGCGGCTCGGACGTGCTGATTGCCCAGAACCCGTAGTCGTCCAGTTCCTTTGTCCAGCCGTCGATGTCCGCATGGGCCACGACCGGAAGAAACGTCATCAGGACGAAGAGGGCCCGGCACGCGATGGTGCGGCTTGCTGCTGTCATCGCCTTGTCTGTCCTCCGCTCAGCGTCGTTCCAGGAACCCGCTCAGGAACGCATCGAGGTTGCGGCCCAATGCATCGGACAGATAACCGCCCTCCTGGACCAGGGCTGTCGGCAGGCTCAGGCCGCCAGTCAACCCGCCGATCCGCCGAAACCCATCGGTGGTGATCGCAAGACCCGCCAGCGGGCCCGCCTCGTACGCGTCCAGCCCCAGCGCGACGACCAGCGCCTGCGGCGCGAAGGCGTCGATCGGGTCCAACGCACCCTTCAGGCTTTCAGAATAGGCATCGTCCGCGGTCCCGCGCGGCAGCGGGATATTGACGTTGGCCCCTTCACCGGGCCCTTCGCCGCGTTCGTGCGCGTACCCCCAGAAGAACGGATAGAAGACCGCCGGATCGGCGTGCAACGAAACCGTGAGCACGTCGGCGCGCCGGTAGAAGATCCCCTGTGTACCGTTGCCGTGGTGCACGTCGACGTCCAAGATCGCCACGCGCGAGAACTGCGCGCATAGGATCTGTGCCGCGATCGCCGTGTTGTTCAGGGAGCAGAACCCACCGGCCATATCCGCAAAGGCGTGGTGTCCGGGCGGCCGGCACAGTGCATAGACCTCTCGTTCCCCGTGCAACAGCGATGCGGCGGCATGTGCGGCGCTGTCGGCACTGGCGCAGGCGGCCGGCCAGGTCCCTTCCGAAATTGGGCAGGCGGTATCGGCCATATGGTATCCGGCCCGACCCACAGGCGAGCTTGGATAACCGGCGCGGCTGCCTCCGGGATGCACGTTGGGCACCACTTCGGGACCCGCCCCCTCGATGCGCCGCCACTGCGTGCAGATCGTCTCCAGGAACGCCAGGTAGTCGGGCGAATGGACCGCAGCGCGGGACCCGGGGCCGCTGGGCGGCGGCTCCACGATTTCGTGTCCCGCACCTTCGATTGCTGTCAGCAGCGCATCGGCCCGCTCCGGCACCTCCGGCGACGGCCTCAGTGTTCCGGCGACAAGGAAGTGCTGCGGCCGATGTCCGCGATGGTCGGGCGAATAGATGACGCGCATGCCGGACGAAACCGATTCCCTGCTTGCATGCCGCCGGACCCGGCGGCCACACTCCTCTGACATGACCATGGCAGCGACCCGGCCGCAAAGGCAAGGGTGATCC
>Ga0049102_10000133_pt1 | contig 17315 bp, 16 predicted proteins | sample WorMetmaBAHAMAS2_FD_55017 | JGI IMG/M metagenome (GOLD analysis project Ga0049102, IMG submission 55017) | Marine gutless worms symbiont microbial communities from Max Planck institute for Marine Microbiology, Germany - Inanidrilus... | ecosystem: Host-associated > Annelida > Digestive system >...
CGCTATCCGAAGACGGGTCAAACGATGCGCGTGGGAAGACGACTACCTACTCAATGCCCTCGCTCAAATGCGATAGCCCTGCCTCAGGGAGAGGGGCTTTTCAATCACGCGTTACCGGCTCACGTACGGTCAGCAGGATGACACCGCCGATCACGAACCAGAAGAGGATCGTCGCCATGCCGAAGCGCTGGCTGTCGAAGACGTCTGTCGCGACGGCGAAGGCGAACGGTCCCACGATCGCCACCGCCCGGCCGGTCAGGGCATAAAGCCCGAAGAACTCCGTTTCCATGTCCGCAGGGCTCAACCGCGCCATCAGCGTGCGGCTTGCGGCCTGTGCCGGGCCCACGAAGATGCCCAGCACCAAGGCCAACGCGATAAACATGTTTTGGTCTTCGATCAGCAGGATCGGAATGCCGGTGACCGACAGGCCGGCCAGGGCAATCAGGATGGTGCGCTTGGATCCGAACAGATCGTCGATCCACGCGAACGCCCCGGCGCCGAGACCGGCTGTGATGTTGAGCCCGATAGCAAACACCAGGATCTGTTCGAAACTGAGACCGAAGGTCCCGGCCGCGTACAGACCGCCGACGGCGAACAGGGTCGACAGCCCGTCCCGGTAAAGCGCGCTGGCAATCAGGAACCGGACGACCTGCCCGTAGGAACGCACCGCGCGCAGGGTGGCAAGCAACGTTGCAAGCCCCTTCCCCACCGCCTGGCGAATGCCGAGCCCGGTGGGCGGCTTGTCCCGGGTGAACAGGAACAGCGGCAACGAAAACACGAGGAACCAAACCGCGACGACCACGGCCGTCGCACGGATATGGGCGGCCTCGTCGCGGCCGACGCCGAACCAGGGCGTGTCCGGTTGCACGAACCCCACCAGACAGAGGCCGAGGCAGGCCAGCCCGCCGAAATAGCCGAGCCCCCAGCCCCACCCGGAGACCCGGCCCATCATGTGGCGGGGCGCGATCGACGGCAGCAGCGCGTTGTAGAACACGGTTGCCAGTTCGAACATCACGCTGCCGGCAATCACCATGGCAAGCGCGAAGACAATGAAGGCAGGGTCCGGCAGGGCAAACCACAAGAGCGCCGTCGGGCCGATCGTGGCCAGAACGAAAATGAACAGCCAGGGCTTCAGACGGCCCGTATTGTCGGCGACTGCACCGACCACGGGGCTGATCAGTGCCACCACAAGGCCCGAGAAGCTCAGCGCATAGCCCCACACGGCGCTGCCCGCGGTCTCTTCTCCGAAGATGGCACGGGCGAAATAGACGGAAAAAACGAAGGTGCCGATCACCGTCGGAAAGGACGAGTTCGCCCAGTCGAACAGGCACCAGTAGAACACCGATCGTTTCGTCGTCATGCAGCTGTCCGGAAAGTTGGCGGAGGATGATCCGGACGCAGGCTAGCCGAGTTTCGCCGACGGGAACATGGGGATTGGATGCCGCGGTCGCCGAAAGCAACCCTATCAGCCGTCGTGGTCGAGAATCAGGCGGCTGGCAGCGACGATTGGCCCCAGGTCGGATGACTGCAACAACACCGCGCAACCGCCGCGGGCCATCACATCGTCAAGCGGCACGGTGATCGATTTCGGACCGCCTTCCCAGACGCCGATCCGTTCAAGGGTCCGGACGACGTTGGCATTGGTGAGGTCGCGGCCCGCATTCTCGCCGCGGGTAACCCTGGTTTCGTGGCGCCTGTCGAAGGTTGCCATCATGATGTCGTAGCGGCCATCCGCATCGCCTTCGATCGTGATGTCGATCCCGTTCGTTCCGTGGGTCATCGTGATCCGCGGAGCCAGGCCGTCTTCCGCACGGGCACGGCGCTGCGCCACCAGCGCATTTTCCACCGCCACCCGGTCCGAACCGACCACATGGGTCGCGCCGCCAATCACCATCTGCAGCGTGTAGACGTAGCGGCTGCCAAGCCGCCTGGAATACGCTTTCTGTCGGTCCGTGAAGTGTGACTGCGCGAAGCGGTCCTTCCACCCGATATAGTCCCAATAGTCCACGTGGAACTCCAGCGCGACCACGTCGTCACGTTCGGCCAGCTCGCCCAGATAGGCCTCGGCAGGCGGGCAGGACGAGCAGCCCTGGCTGGTGAACAGCTCGACGACCGTCATGTCGGTCTGGGCCCGGCTCTGGCCGGCGGCGACCAGCATCAGGGCGCACAGGAAAGGCAGAAGAAGGCGATGTGTCATGGCGGCGTAGCATAGGAATAACCGAGACACGCACGAATCAACTTCAGGTGAGGGTGGCGCCGCCGGTCAGGGGCGCCCGCCGGCGGACACCGCCGGGCAAGCCGTTGACAGCCCTGCCGGCAACGGGCCACGCCCGCATCGGTCGCGGCCCATGGACGGGCCCATTGTCGGCACGCAGTCACAGAACTGTTATGGGCCCGGCCTTCAGTCATGGGTCTGGGTCACCAGGACTTCGACTTCCATGGACTGAAACGCTTCCGGCGGGCCGAAATAGGTGCCGTCGACCGGGACGGCCTGCGACGGCGCCCGGGCGGTCGCCACGGTGATCAGGTTCTGGCCACCCGCAAGGCCGTTGGTGGGATCGAAATCGACCCAGCCGGCGCCGGGAAGATAGACCGAGGCCCAAGCATGGGTGGCGCCTGCGCCCTGCACCGTTGCAGCGGCGCCGTCGGCGGCCGGGTCATACAGATAGCCGGTCACGAAACGCGCCGCGAGGCCCAGCGACCGCACCGCCTCCATGTAGAGCAGGGCGAAATCCCGGCAGCTTCCGCTGCCGCGGCTCAGCGTGTAGGCCGGCTCCTGGGTTCCGTGCTCCTCTCGACGGCGGTATTCGAAATTGCGCTGGATATGACGGTTCATCTCCATCAGGGTTTCCACCGTGCCGCCGGTCTTGCCCGACGTCAGGAACCCCTCGGCCCACGCCCGGATCTGCTGGCGTCCGGATTCCCGGGAATGCAGGCGGTGGGTGCGGCCCAGATCACCGGATTCCTCGGGCGCGTAGGAGAACGGGATCTGCTGCGCATAGTCCTCGACCATGCGGAAATCCGGCAGCTCGATCCCGAAATGCTCAAGCGTGATGATCGATTCGATATCCAACGCGTCCGACGCGTGTTCGAAATCCAGCCGCGCGATGGAATTGCCGAAGATGTCGAACAGCCACCGCGCCGTGGCCTGCGGCACGATTCTGAGCCGTGCCTCCAGCAGGCGAAACTCGTGGCTGTCCCGGGGGCGCACCATCAGCCGGTGTGCCCCGAAAGTGACGGGCCGGTCATATCGATAGGACGTTCGGTGGTTGACCGTCAGGGTGCGCATCGCCGTTTTTGTAGGCGGGTCCGGCGTCATGTGCCAGCGTCGATTTTAGCCCGCCGGCGGGGGCGCGCAGCCCGAATACGGTCGTTCCGCCTCCGCAACGAGGAGCGGCTCTCGATGTCAGGGTTCGGCCCGGCCGGGTGCGGAAAACCGCCGTGACGGGAAGAGCGGGCGGGTGGCGGGGTCGCCGGCGTCCGCGACCGGTCACAGAAAAGTTAATCCGGAAGCGAGATGATATATGGCATTTGATCTACTTTTGTATAAAATCCTCCTCGGGCGTCACGATCAACTACCACGGCAGCTAGGTGATGCGTGGTTGTTCGCGGCCCGCGATGCGCATGAGGGATGCGCCCGCGGGGGCACTCGGGGAAATTGCCTGCAAGGGCAAACGGACGCCCGATAACAAAGACCCGCCACCAGTTAGGTGGCGGGTCTATTAATTTAGGTTCTGTATTGAATTTCGCCTGATTCTTGCCCAGGCGCCTCAGGCTGCGGACTGGGTCTCGGACGCAATACTCCGCAGCACGTATTGAAGAATACCGCCGTTCTTGTAGTACTCCACCTCGTCCAGCGTATCCAGCCGGGCCAGCAAGGGCACCGTCTGATCGCTGCCATCGGCCCGCTTGATCGTCAGCGTCACCTCCATTTGCGGCGTCAGGCCCTGTTCCAAACCGGTGATGTCGAAAAGCTCGGTCCCGTCGAAGCCCAGCGATTCGCGGGTCGTCCCGTTCTTGAACTGAAGCGGCAGAACCCCCATCCCGATAAGATTCGACCGGTGGATCCGCTCGAAGCTCTCCACGATCACCGCACGCACACCCAACAGGCGGGTGCCCTTGGCGGCCCAGTCGCGGCTGGACCCGGTGCCGTATTCCTTGCCGCCCATCACGATCAGCGGCACGCCCGCGGCCTTGTACCGCATCGCGGCCTCGTAGATCGGCAGCACCTCTCCGTCGGGCTGGTGGGTGGTCAGGCCGCCCTCGGTGCCCTTCGCAAGTTCGTTTCGGATCCGGATGTTCGCGAAGGTCCCGCGCATCATGATTTCATGATTGCCGCGGCGCGAGCCGTAGGAGTTGAAATCGGCAGGACGCACCTGCCGCTCCAGAAGATAGCCGCCTGCCGGGGTGTCCTTGGAGAACGATCCGGCGGGACTGATGTGATCCGTGGTGATCGAATCGCCCAGCTTGGCCAACAGCCGCGCCCCATGGACATCCTCGATCGCGTCGGGCTCGGTCTTCATGCCTTCGAAATAGGGCGGGTTCTGGACATAGGTCGACCCGGCGTTCCATTCGTAGGTCTCGCTCGGCACGGTTTCGATCTTGCGCCACTGCTCCGGCCCTTCGAACACGTTGCCGTAGCGCTGGCGGAACATCTCCGGCGTCAGGCACTGGTCGATGGTCTCGCGGATCTCCTGGTTGGTCGGCCAGATATCCTTGAGATAGACCGGGTTGCCGTCCGCATCCTCGCCAAGCGGTTCATTTACGATGTCCACATTCAGGCTGCCGGCGATCGCATAGGCAACGACCAGGGGCGGGCTCGCCAGGTAGTTGGCGCGGACCTGAGGATTGACCCGGCCTTCGAAGTTCCGGTTCCCGGACAAGACCGAGCAGGCGACGAGGTCGTTTTCCTCGACAACCTTGCCCACCTCTTCCAGCAACGGGCCGGAATTGCCGATGCAGGTGGTGCAGCCGTAGCCCACCAGGTCGAAGCCCAGAGCGTCCAGATCGTCCTGCAGCCCCGCCCGTTCCAGGTAGTCGGTGACCACCTGGCTGCCGGGCGCCAGCGACGTCTTGACCCAGGGTTTGACGGTCAGGCCCTTCTCACGGGCCTTGCGCGCAACCAGGCCGGCACCCACCAGAACCGAGGGATTCGACGTATTGGTGCAGCTGGTGATCGCGGCGATCACGACGGCGCCGTCTTCGACCGCATAGTCTTTGCCGGCGACCGGCACACTGCGCTTCTCGACACCGAAATCCTTCAGCACCTTTGCGAAGGCGGGCGCCGCGCCGGACAGGGGAGCCCGGTCCTGCGGCCGCTTCGGCCCCGCCAGCGAAGGCTCAACGTCGGCCAAGTCCAGTTCAAGCGTGTCGGTGAAGACAGGGTCGGGCGAACCGGTATCACGCCACATGCCCTGCGCTTTCGCATAGGCTTCGACCAGGGCGACACGATCGTCATTGCGCCCGGTGAATTTCAGATACCGGATCGTCTCAGCGTCGATCGGAAAGATCCCGCAGGTCGCGCCGTATTCCGGCGCCATGTTCGCGACCGTCGCCCGGTCCGCCAGGGTGAGATGGTCCAGTCCGGGGCCGAAGAACTCCACGAACTTGCCCACGACGCCGCGTTCGCGCAGCATCTGCACCACCATCAGCACCAGGTCGGTGGCGGTGGTGCCTTCTTTCATCTCACCGGTCAGCTTGAAGCCTATCACTTCCGGAATCAGCATCGACACCGGCTGACCCAGCATCGCGGCTTCGGCCTCGATGCCGCCGACGCCCCAGCCGAGGACACCCAGGCCGTTCACCATCGTGGTATGGCTGTCGGTCCCCACCAGGGTATCGGGATAGGCCACCGTCTTGCCGCCGGCATCCTCGGAGGTCCAGACGCACTGGGACAGGTACTCAAGATTCACCTGATGGCAGATGCCGGTGCCGGGCGGCACGACACGGAAATTGTCGAAAGCCGTCTGCCCCCAACGCAGGAAGGAATAGCGTTCGCCGTTGCGGCTGAATTCCAGGTCCACGTTCTTCTTGAAGGCATCGGCGCCACCGGAATGGTCCACCATCACCGAATGGTCGATCACCAGGTCGACCGGCGACAGCGGATTGATCTTCTGGGGATCGCCGCTCATCTTCACCATCGCATCGCGCATGGCGGCCAGATCGACGACCGCCGGCACGCCGGTGAAGTCCTGCATCAGGACCCGGGCCGGCCGGTACGCGATCTCGCGGGTGGAGCGCCGCTCTGCAAGCCAGCCGGCCATCGCCTTCACGTCGTCCACCGACACGGTGCCCTCGTCCTGATAGCGCAGCAGGTTTTCCAACAAGACCTTCAAAGAGAACGGCAGGCGCGCGATGTCGCCGATCGTATCGGCGGCCGCGGCAAGCGAATAGTAGTCGTAGGATTTGCCGCCGACGTCGAGCGTCCGGCGCGCATGGAGAGTGTCCTGACCGGTTGCAGTCATGGGGGAATCCGCTCCCTAGCTGATAAAGCCCCGGTCCCGGGTGCGCCCGGACCCCGGCGGCGGTGGACCTCTGCGACCCCACGCAATGGCACCGGCGTGGGGGACAGGCTGATCTGTGATTGGGTGGCCGTGGGTTAACACAAAAAGCCCGCGAAAGGGAAGAGTGCGCCGTGACCGCACCCGACCCGCCGGACGGCCGGGCTCAGTCGCCGGCCAGACTCCTCAACTCGCGGTTCACCACCGCCAGCATGGCAAGATCCAAACCCGCGATCTGCCGGAACTCGGTCAGCATGCCGTCGACTCGGTCGGCAGACTCGCCGCGGGTCGCAACCGACTCGGCGATCGAGTCGTCGCCGGTCTTGCCGCCGCCCATCACCTTCGCAGCGATTTCCGCCTGCAAGCCCCACAGGTCGTCGATGATTGCGGCAACGGCCAGACGATGCCACTGGTTTTCCGACGGCAGCCGGTTCGCCACCGACCGCAGCCAGTCCAGACCGAATCGCTGTCCCACGTGGGTATAGGTGCGCCCGACCGCATCCACAGGCCTTTCGACGCCGGCGGCCAGTTAGACCACGTCGCAGGCAGCCGACAGCGTCTTCAACTGGCCGACCCGGGTCACCGCCTCGGCGGGCACGCCCTCGTGCGCGAACCGTTCGTTGCGCCGGTGCATGGCATCAAGGGCGATCGGACCGAGGATGTCCTCCAGATTGGCGCGCAGCGTTTCGACGCCGGGACGGTATTTCTGAATGTTTCGCCGGATGTCCAGCGGATGGTCCTCGTGGCGCAGGAACCACTCGGTCATCCGTTCGATCGTGCGCGTCGTCTCGTGCAGCATCAGCGTCTGCGCCTCGGCCGGCGCCACGTTGTCCAGCGCCTCGATCGCGGCCCACAGGGGCCGAAGGTCGAACACCTCGCGGGTGATGGTGTAGGCGCGGGCGATTTCCGGAACGCGCCATCCGGTGCGGCGGTGCATCTCGTGTACGAAGGCGGCGCCGGTCCGGTTGATCATCGAATTGGTGACGGACGTTGCAATGATCTCCCGGCGCAGGCGATGGCGCTGGATCGCCTCGGGCAGGCGCTCCTGCGCCTGCGGCGGGAAGTAGCGGGTCAGATCCTCGCTGAGCAAGGAATCGTCCGGCAGATCGGAGTCCAGAAGCTCGAGATAGGTCACGTTCTTCGCATAGGCCAGCAGCACCGAAAGCTCCGGCCGGGTCAGACCGCGGTTGGCCTGTGCCCGTTCGTCGATCGCCTCGTCGTCGGGCAGGAACTCCAGCGCCCTGTCCAACTGACCGGCGCGTTCCATCGTCCGGATCAGGCGCTGGTGGACGTCGATCCGCCGCGCCGCCTGGCTTTCGGCGACACTGATCGCCTGGGTCTGCTGGTAGTTGTCGCGCAACACATGCTCGGAGACCGCGTCGGTCATCTCCTCCAACAGCAGGCTGCGCTGCTTGCCGGTCATGTCGCCGCGCACCACCACGTCGCCCAGCAGGATCTTGATGTTGACCTCGTGGTCGGAGCAGTCGACGCCGGCGGAATTGTCGATGGCGTCGCTGTTGCAGCGACCGCCGCCGGCGGCGAACTCGATCCGCGCAAGCTGGGTCATGCCCAGGTTGGCCCCTTCGCCGACCACCTTGCAGCGCAGATCGCCACCGTTGATGCGCAAGGAATCGTTGGCGCGGTCGCCCGCGTCGGCTTGGGTTTCGCGCGCGCCCTTCACGTAGGTTCCAATGCCGCCGAACCACAACAGGTCGACCTGCGCCTTCAGCATGTGGCTGATCAACTCGTTGGGCGGAAGCGCGTCTTCGGAGATATCGAACAGCGCCTTAATTTGCGACGTCAGCTTTATCGACTTCGCCTTGCGTTCGAAGACGCCGCCGCCCTTGGAAATCAGCTTGGCGTCGTAGTCGCTCCAGCTCGACCGCGGCAGGTCGAACAGCCGCGTGCGTTCGTCCCAGCTTTTCGCCGGGTCCGGATCGGGATCGATGAAGATGTGCAGGTGGCTGAAAGCGCCCACCAGCCTGATGTGCTTGGACAAAAGCATGCCGTTGCCGAACACGTCGCCCGACATGTCGCCGACGCCCAGCACCGTGAAGTCTTGCGATTGGGTGTCGTGGTCCATCTCACGGAAATGCCGCTTCACCGACTCCCAGCCGCCGCGCGCGATGATGCCCATCTTCTTGTGATCATAGCCGGCCGAGCCGCCGGACGCGAAGGCATCGCCAAGCCAGAAGCCATAGGAGATCGCCGTCTCGTTGGCAAAGTCGGAGAACGTCGCGGTGCCCTTGTCGGCCGCGACCACCAGGTACGGATCGTCACCGTCGCGCCGCAGCACGTGTGCCGGCGGCACCACCTTGTCCTCGACAAGATTGTCGGTGATATCCAGCATGCCGGAGATGAACAGCCTGTAGCAGGCCACGCCTTCGGCAAGGAAGGCCTCGCGGTCCGCCGGGCTGGGCGCCCGCTTCAGCACGAACCCGCCTTTCGAGCCCACCGGCACGATCACCGCATTCTTGACCTGCTGCGCCTTGACGAGGCCGAGGATCTCGGTTCGGAAATCCTCGCGCCGGTCGGACCAGCGCAGCCCACCGCGCGCAACCAGCCCGAAGCGCAGGTGCACCGCCTCGAACCGCGGCGAATAGACGAAGATCTCGCGCAGCGGCGCCGACGCGGGGATCTCGTCGATCTGGCGGCTGGCGAACTTGAAGGAGACGTAAGGCTTGGGCGCGCCGTCTTCGCCGGTCTGGTAAAAGTTCGTGCGCAGGGTCGCCCGCACCAGGCTTAGGAACCGACGGAGGATGCGGTCCTCGTCGAGGTTTTCCACCGCGTCCAGCCGGGTTTCGATGTCCTTTGCGATCGCACCGACCCGGTCTTCGCGCCCGCTCTTGCCGTCCGGATCGAACTCGGCATGGAACAGCTTGACGATCTCCGACGCGAGGCCCGCGTTGCGGGCCAGCGTCTCTTCCATATAGGCCTGGCTGAACGGAATGCCGATCTGGCGCATGTACTTGCAATAGGCGCGCAGCACCACGATGTCGCGCCAGCTCAGGCAGGCGCTGAGGACCAGCCGGTTGAACCCGTCATCTTACACCGAGCCTTCCCAGACGCGGCTGAAACAGTCGTGGAACAGGTCGCGGGCCTGGGCCAGGTCGATGCCGTGTTCGTCCTGGGTCAGCATGCCGAAGTCGTGGATATAGACGCTGTCTTCCGCGCCCGCCGGGGTGACCTTGAACGGCCGCTCCTCCATCACGCGGACGCCCATGTCCTCCAGCATCGGCATGATGGCTGACAGCTCGACCGGACCGCCGCGGTTGTAGACCTTGAAACGCAACTCGGTCGGCTCCGCCTCGATCGGGCGATAGAGATTGACGCCCAGCTGCCCGGTCTCCAGCGCCTGCTCGATCATGCCGATGTCGTAGGCACCGGTCTGGATGTTGAAGAGCTCGCGATAGGAAGCCTGGAACGCGTCGGTGTAACGCCGATAAAGCTGCAGGCCCTTTTCCTCGCCGTAGCCTTCGATCAAGACCTGGCGGATCTTGTCGCCCCAGGTGCGCGATGCGTCCTGCAACAGGCTTTCAACCTCGGCGCGGTCGTATTCGGGAATGTGGGCCGGCTCCGTCTTGATGATGAACAGGACGCGGGCCAGCGCCTCGTCGGACAGGTGGCCGTAGTGGGCCGCGATCGAGCCGTTGAAGGTGCGCGACAGGAGTTCCTCGTAGAGCTTGCGCAGCTGGGTGTTGAACCGCTCGCGCGGCACGTAGATCAGGGCGTGGACGAAACGTTCGAACGGATCGCGCCGCAGGAACAGGGCGACGCGCTGGCGCTCCTGCAGATGCACGATGCCCAGGGCGGTCTCGGTCAGCGTCTCCACGTCGATCTGGAAAAGCTCGTCGCGCGGATAGCTGTCCAGGACATGCATCAGCGCCTTGCCCGAATGGCTTTTGGCGCTGTAGCCGGACATTTCGATGACATCCGTCACCTTCTGCCGCAACAGCGGAATGTCCGACGGCATCTGGTTGTAGGCGACCGAGGTAAACAGGCCCACGATCAGTCGTTCGCCCGTGACATTGCCTTCGTCGTCGTATTGCTTGACCGCGATGGTATCGAGATGGACCGAACGGTGTACGGTCGACCGCCGGTTGCTCTTGGTCACCCGGATCAGATCCGGCTCGCGCATGAAATGCTGGACTTCCGGCGGCATCTTGCCCAGATGGCGCAAACCCTCGAACACCGTCGTTTCGGGATCGCGCAGGACGCCCAGCCCGGAATCGGGCTTGACCTTGATCTTGGCGCTTTCGCCCCGGCCGGCGAACTCGTTCGTCCGGAAACCGGTGAAGGTGAAGTGGTCGTCATGCACCCATTGCAGGAACGCGATGGCCTCTTCGACCTCGTCCTTGGGCGCTTTGGCGGATTGCGGCGCAACTCGTCGATGATGTCCTGCACCTGATCGCGCATCTTCGGCCAGTCTTCGACCGAGGCACGCACGTCTTCCAGGACCCGGCGCACCGAGTCCTCGATTTCGGCCAGCGCATCAGGCGAGGTGATCTCGTCGATCTCCACATGCATGAAGGACTCGGTCGGTTTGCGCGCCTTTGACGCGTCCGGCACCGAAAAGCCGCTGGCCTTGCCGTCCTCGTCGTGCGCGACCTGGTAGGTGGGATGAATGATCAGGTGCACCGTCAGATTCAGACGGTTCAGTTCCATCGTCACCGAGTCCACCAGGAACGGCATGTCGTCGTTGACGATCTCGATGACCGAGTGCGTGGAGTGCCAGCCGTGTTCCTCGAACCGCGGCGTGAAGGTGCGGACCAGGGTCTCGCCCGGCTGGCGCTTGGCGCCGAACGACCACAATGACAGGGCGGCGCCGTAGAGATCGTCGATCTCGGTCTCCGCCACGTCGTCGACGGACACATCCCCATAGAAGTGGCGGACAAAGTCCTCCGCACTTTCGGCCTTCGCACCGGTCATGCGTGCCTGCACCACCGCCGCGATCTTGTCGATGATTTCCTGCCTCGCGGAGACCGCCCTTTTCAGCATTGTCTTTCTCCAAATGACCGGGACCCGGTCAAGCCCCGCAAAGCGGCGCTTTCTAGCGTTTTACGCGCATCACGTTCCAAGGGATTCCCCGTCGGCGGGTCAAAGTTACGCAACCGCGGATGGCATCGTTTAGCGTGGCATTAAGACTTTAACGCTATGTTGATATCAAAAGAAGAGGACAGGGGAGAAACGCACACCATGCGCTTCACATCGAAAAACGATGGCAGCGTCATGGGCACAGGAAACGCTGCAGGAATCATGGCGTTCGAGCCCGACGCACTGACCGCATCGCCCGCAACCCCAAGCGCGACCTTGGGCGCCTTCCGCCGCCAGTATCTCTCGCGCGTTCCGGCCCACATCAAGGACAGTCTTGACGAAGAACAGCTGACCGCACTGGCCGACATTGCCGCGGCCATGCGCGCCGCCTGGGCCAACCGGCACCGGGTCGACATTCGGATGTCGGTGCCGCTGCTGTTCAGCCGGTATTATCTTACCGTGCTTTCGGGCCCGGACAGCCGCGGTGGCCGGCGCGACGGCACGATCGGGCCGTTCCGGCGCCTGGCGAACGTGCTGTTTATCGGCTTTGTGGCCGCAGGCTTCTACACAGTCGCCGCCCTGGCGCTTCTGATCTACAGCTCGGTTCTGTCGCTCTAGCGTCGGGCCGGCCTGAGACGGTCCAACCGCAGCCGGTGGCGGCCGTCGGTCAGCCGCGCAAGGCCCAGGAAAACGGCCATCAGGACCCCGCTGCCGGTGGCGCCGGCGATCAGGAACATGATCAGGAGCTGGTACTTCACCGCCTCGACCGGGTCGACCCCGGCCAGGATCTGGCCGGTCATCATGCCGGGCAGAAACACCAGGCCAACCGCTGACATGGAATTGATGATCGGCATCAGGCCGCTCTTCAAGGCGCGCCGGGCCACGCCGCGGAACGCGTCCAGCCGCCTTTGACCCAACGCCAGTTGCGCGTCGATCGCCGGGCGCTCGCGCACCGCCGTGTCGGTCAGCGTGTCGATGCCCAGGCTGATGCCGGTCATGGCATTGCCCAGGATCATGCCCAAGAGGGGAATGGCGAAACGCGGATCGTACCACGGATCGGCCCGGATCTGCGTGGTGAGCGCGAGCGCCGTCACCAGGACGGCGGCAAGGGTCATGGTCGACGCGCCGATCCCGTAGCCCCAAAGACCGGCGAACCGGCGATCCTGCCGCGCCATCACCTCGTAGCCGGCAAACCCCAGCATCACGGCGGCGACCGCCGCAGTCCAGGCGGGCGAGACCAGGGCGAACACGGTCCGCAGCACAAGGCCGATCAGCAGGAGCTGAGCGACCATGCGGACCGCTGCCACCAGCATCGCGCGGGCAAGCCCCAGGCGAAAGACGATCGACAGCCCGGCATTGATCAACAGCAACAGCGCCGCAAGCGCCAGGTCGGTCGGTTGCAGGATCGGCAGCGTCATTGCTCCACCGTGGCGATCCGCCCCGCGTCCGACCGATAGGTCGCGCCGGCAAGCCGCGCGGCCTGCGCCATGTCGTGGGTGGCGACGACGATGCTGGTGCCCCGCGCCAACCGCTGGGCAAGCAGCGCTTCGACCCGCTCCCGCGCGGCGGTGTCGAGCGCGGCGGTCGGTTCGTCCGAGAGCAGGACCGCGGGGTCGTCCAACAGGCCGCGGATCAGGGCGAGGCGCTGCCGCTGGCCGGTGGAGGCCCGTTCAACGGGCCAGTCCAGGCAGTCTGCCGGCAGGTCCAGCTCCGCCATCAGCGGCGCCACCTCTGCCGCGGCCGGGAAGTGGGCACCGATGCCGGGCGCCCACCAGGCCGGCTCGGCGGCAAGGAAACGCACCCGCCGGCGCCATTCCGGCGCTGACACCGCCGCCCGGTCAAGACCATCGGCCGAAACGGCGCCGGTGTTGGGGTCCAGGTCGGCAATAGCGCGGAGAACCCGACTCTTGCCCGCGCCCGAGGGCCCGATCAGTGCCGCACAGGCGCCGTCCTCCACGGCCAGCGAAACGGGTTCCAAACCGGGACAACGAAGATCGCGGACCTGCAGCATGCGATGCCTTTCCCTGCTTCTGTGACGGCAGGATACCAGGGCGGGCCCGCGCTGTCCCCGTTGCGTGGCATCGAGATCCGCGCCATATGAGTGGGGAACGCGTCTTGAACAGCGGCACATGACAACGGCATTCGATGGCAGAGCCCGAAGAACCCGACCATGCAGGCGTTTTTGCGCCGCCGCCGGTCATCTTCGGCACCGGCCTTGCCCTGGGCCTGGCGGTGGACTGGATCGCCCCGACGGGAATCTGGGAGACGGTGGGGCGAGACCTGCGCATCGCGCTGGCAAGCGGACTGGTGATCTGTTCCCTGGGGCTGGCGGCTGTCGCGGTCTTTCAGTTCTGGCGCGCGAAGACCCACCTGGAGCCATGGAAGCCGACCACCGCGCTGATCACGGGCGGCATCTACCGGTTCAGCCGCAACCCGATCTACCTGGCCCTGGCGCTGCTTTATGCGGGAATCGCCGTTGCCTTGGCCAGCATCTGGGCGCTTACCCTGTTGATTCCGGTGCTTCTGGTCATGGAATTCGGCGTCGTGCGACGCGAAGAGCGGTACCTGGAAGCGAAGTTCGGCGAAACATACCGCTCCTACCGGACAAGGGTGCGGCGCTGGATCTAGCGTGGCCCCCAAAACCAAAGGCGGGCCGCAATCGCCAGCCCGCCTCGTCGGTTGTGCGTGGATCGCTTACGCGGCCTTCTTCCCCGTGTGCTTCGCCTCGACGGCATGCACCGGGATCTTCCGCGACGCCAGTTTGGCCTCGGGCGATTTCGGAAGAACGATCGTCAGCACACCTTTGTCAAAGGTGGCTTCGATCTTGTCGGACAGCACGTCCGCACCAAGCGGGATGCTGCGATAGAAGGAACCGAAGGACCGTTCGCTGTAGGCGTAGGTCTCTTCCTTTTCCTCCTTTTCCAACTTCTTCTCGCCCTTGATCGTCAGGACGTTGTCCTTCAATTCGACTTCAACGTCCTTCTCGCCCATGCCGGGCAATTCGAACGTCATCCGGAAGACGTCCTCATCTTCCATGAGATCCATCTTCGGCATCATCGTTCCGAACGGCCGGTCAAAACGTCCGAGCAGGCCAACATCGAAGTCGCGCCAGAAGTCCTCGAAAACACGTTCCACGTCGCGATGCAGCATTTCCATCGGATGCATCACATCGCGCTTGCCATGCCGCGCCGTACGATGGCCGCTCCATGGCATCAAGCTCCGCATGCTTAACATCGTTCCCTCCATTGTTTGCAGCCGACCGTGGCCACTGGAGGAAACCTGCGGCGCCCGGACCCGACCATGGGTCCGGGGCGTCCGGTCCCCAGCGAAGTGGTCACCAGACTTACCATTGGTAGATAGTCACGACGTTGCCGGATTCAAGACAGGAAGCCTGACCGAACGTCCCGTAAATACCTGTTATGATGAGATAAAGTGAGGCGCGCGGGTCTCAGGCGGCTTGCGATTTGCTATCCTGCCACTGTGCCAGCGCGGCGTGGGCCGTCTTGGCGGCCTCGGCCTCGTAGGCGTCCGCGTCTTCGTCCTTTGCCGCCAGCTCGATCACGTAACCGTTGGGGTCGCGGAAATAGATCGACTTGATGAAGCCGTGATCGGCAACGCCGCGGGTGTCGATCCCGGCCGCCTTTCCTTTCTCGAACATCCGCTTCTGGGTTTCGGCGTCCACCTCAAGGGCGATGTGCAGATCGAAATCGTGCTGATCCTTGAACTCGAACGGCGATCCGGGCGCCTCGAAGAAAGCCAGGAAGGAACCGTCGGCCATCCGGTAGAAACTGTGCAGGACGCTGGTTTCTCGCCCGGTCTTGGTCTCCTTGATCTCGAACGCATCGGCCAGCGGCAGTTCCAGAAAGTCCTCGTAGAACGCACGGGTCTCCTCGGAATCCCGGCAGCGGTAGGCGTTGTGGTGCAGGCCTTTGATCATGGGGACGCTCTCCTTCTTGGCATTGACCTGACAATATAGTGCCGCGGCCCGGCATTCCATCGCCTAGCCGCGGCACCAAGGTGCGGGCACACACTCGTGATTAGGCCGCGTTCCGGCCGGCCATCACCCCGCCGTCCACATCCCAGACGGCCCCGGTCACCCAGTCGCCGTCGTCCGACAGCAGGAAATCGATGGTCCGGGCCACGTCCTCGGGCCGTCCGACACGCCCGATCGGGTGGAAGGCATCGAAACCGGAGGTCAGCGTCTCTTCGATTGCGTCCTTGTTGATGAAGGCGCCGTAGATCGGCGTGACCACCACCGCGGGCGAAACCGCGTTGACCCGGATGCCGTGGTCGGCCAGTTCCATGGCCAGGTGCTGGGTCATCGCGTGCAGACCCGCCTTTGCCATGGAGTAGGCTGACGACGGCGTCGCCTTGATCGCCTGCTTGGCCCACATCGATCCGATATTGACGATCGACCCACCGCCATTCGCCTTCATGTTGCGCGCCACCGCCTGGGTGACGAAGAAGAAGGCCTTGTTGAGGTCCATGTACCGGTCGTAGTCCTCAGGCGCGTGATCCAGGAACGTGCTCGGATTGAAGGCCCCGGCCGCGTTGACCAGGTACCTGATGTGCCGGGTTTCGGCCGCGACCTGGTCGACGAAAGCGTCGATGGCCGCCCGGTCATAAAGATCGACGACCGCGATATCGATGGCACCACCCGGCGCGTCGGCCAGATCGGCGCGGGCATCCTCCAGTTTGGACCGGTTCGCCGACAACAGGATCAGGTCCTGTCCGCGCGCGCAACAGGCGTGCGGTTTCCAGGCCCATGCCGCTGGACCCGCCGACGATCAAGGCAACAGTGTTCGAGGAAGTGGTCATTTTCGGTCTCCCGTGTTATACCTAACGACAGGTAGGATGCTGTGATACACGAGACATAGGATTGCACTTCCCGGGATCAACCCCCATCTAACGATTGATAGAGAAAAAAGTGAGCTCGCCATGAAAAACCGCTCCTCGAAAGCCGAAGAGATCCTCGACGTTGCCGAAAGAATGGCCCGGACTGGCGGGTACAACGGCTTCAGCTTCCGCGAGATCGCCAAGCGGGTCGGCATCAAGGCGGCCAGCGTTCACTATCATTTCCCGGGCAAGGACGACCTCGGTGCCGCGGTCGCGCGCCGCTACACGGACCGGTTCCTCGCGGCGCTTGGCCCGGCGGACAACGACAGTGTCGCGCCGGAAGACCTGCTGCAGCGTTATGTGGATGCCTACCGGCGTTCGATCGCCGAAGACGACCTGATGTGTCTGTGCGGGATATTCGGTGCCGAGATCGCCGATCTGCCCGCGCCCGTCGCCGAAGAAACGCGCCTGTTCTTCGAACGTTGCATAGCTTGGCTGACCCGGGTCATGTCACGTGCCCATCCTGATGCGCCACAAGAAAAAGCCGCGGCGGCCGCGCTCAGGCTCACCGCGACCATGGAAGGCGCTTTGATCCTGTCACGCAGCCTGGACGATGTGACGGTTTTCGACGGGATCACCTACGGCATGTCCATTGCGCCCTGACGGCAGCCCCATTCGAACAGCCACCAGCACCAATCTGTGGCGATCAGGGCGGGAGCGGCGCCGGCAAGCGTTGGCACTGGTGCCGCCCGGCCCCCGAAAAGGAACGCCGGGGCGCTCGCTTCCGGAAGACAGGGCGTCGGACGGACATCACGGATAACCGTGTAAGTGTTTGTCATGGTTTTGACCTTCCCGATGGATAGGTTCCATTTCGTTCCGGAGACATAGGTTGCACTTTTGGGCCTTTGCAAGGAGAGCAAGGTGCCCTGGAAGGAGTGTAATCGG
>Ga0049102_10000150_pt1:0-10000 | contig 16414 bp, 20 predicted proteins | sample WorMetmaBAHAMAS2_FD_55017 | JGI IMG/M metagenome (GOLD analysis project Ga0049102, IMG submission 55017) | Marine gutless worms symbiont microbial communities from Max Planck institute for Marine Microbiology, Germany - Inanidrilus... | ecosystem: Host-associated > Annelida > Digestive...
ATCTGGAGGCGGATCCGATCGGACCGAACTCACGGCTCGGCACATACACCAATTTCGTGAACCTCCTGGACATGTGCGGCATTGCCGTACCGACGCGCACGCGCCCCGACGGCCGGCCCGGTGGCGTCACGCGGTTGGCCGAAGCCGGGGCGGACGGCCGGGTGGCCGCCGTGGCATCGCTTCTGCACCGCAAGGAAGATCCGCGGCTGGGCGCCACTGCCTGGACGCTGACGGAGCCGAAACGGGCCGACCCGGCGGCGGCCGCGGACGAGATCGCCGTCGCCGTGGTCGGCGCGCGCATGTCCGGCCTGCCGCTCAACCACGAACTGACCCGCCTGGGCGGCCGCTTTCTCTATGCCGCCGAGACGGCACCCCATTACCGGCTGTTTCGCCTGGCCGGCGGCCCGCCCCTGCGGCCCGGACTGGTGCGCGCAGAAGAGGGCGCGCCGATCGCGCTCGAGGTCTGGGCTCTGCCATCGGCCGAATTCGGCGCTTTCCTGTCAGGCATCCCGCGGCCGCTGGGCATCGGAACGGTGGACCTCGCGGACGGCCGCCAGGTGAAGGGTTTTCTGTGCGAGGCGGCGGGCCTCGACGGTGCGGAGGGCATCACGCGGTTCGGCGGCTGGCGCGCTTTTGTTGCTGCGGGCTATTGCCGGTAACGTTTGGGCGGCTGGGGGTTGTTGGCGGGGTTGGTATCGTGCTTGGTCATATGGGTGACGATCTCGCCGCCCACCAGCGGGCGCAGGTCGGCCTCCAGGGCTTCGGCCCTGTCGCGTGCATAGACCTCCGCCCCGCCCACATAGAGCGTGAAGGCCTTGATGTACTTGGCCTCCTTGACCGGGTTCTCGATGGTCGCTTTGGTCCAGGCATAGAGCGGGTAGTGCTCGGTCCCCTGCGCCTCGGCCTCGGCCACGTAGCCGGCGAAGGCGTCGAACTGGCAACTCAGCTGTGCGTCATGCTTGCGCAGGACCGCGGCCAGCGGCGCCAGCGCGGGGTCGTCGGGGTCGCGTCGCGCCACGGGGGCATAGGCGTCGTCCAGCGTGATTCGGATCTGATAGTCCCATGTGTCGCTCACCCTGAGCCTCCTTCGTGCGAATTTGTCCTGCGCGCCGCCGCGATCGTGCCTATTTATCTGGTGTGAATGCCAGAGTTTGCCAGACCGGCTTCAAGACCGGAGTCTTGAGGTCGCGCGACGGCGGCGTGCATGGGACAGGGAGCTAGCGGAGCAAGGGGCAATGGTCTCAGACAGAGACAAATCGGGCAGGGGCGAGGCGGCACACGCCGGTTCAGGCAACACCGGTGCGCCGACAACGGTCATGGAACGGGAACACTGGAACCAGCGCTACGTGGGCAAGACGTTCCTCTGGACGGTCGAGGCTAACCGTTTCGTAGCGGCGGAGGTGGCGGACCTGGCGCCCGGCCGTGCCCTGGATCTTGCCGCCGGTGAAGGGCGCAACGCCGTCTGGCTTGCGGAGCAGGGCTGGGCAGTGCGTGCCGTCGACTTCTCCGACGTTGCCATCGAAAAAGGCAAGCAGCTGGCGGCCGCGCGGGATGTCGCTGACAGGGTCGACTTCGAGGTGGCGGACCTGCGCGCTCACGAGCCTGAAGCCCACCGGTACGATCTGGTTGTGCTGCTCTACCTGCAGCTCCCGCAGGCACAGCTTGTCCCTATCGTCCAGCGCGCAGCGCGGGCGGTGGCGCCCGGCGGCACGTTCCTGGTGGTCGGGCACGATACGGCAAACCTGACCAACGGGTATGGCGGACCCCGCCATCCCGACGNCCTCTACACGGCCGACGAGGTCGTGGCGGCTCTGGGCGAAGAGCTCACGATCGAAAAGGCGGGTCCGGTGGAGCGGCCCGTGGAGACCGACGAAGGCCCCAAGGTTGCGATCGACTGCCTGGTCCGGGCGAGCCGAGAATAGCCCTCGAAATCCCGCAGGTTATGCGGTGCAGCCGGACAGTTCGACGGTGGCCGTTGCGTCTTCCTCAAAAGATGCCCGTGAGATGCCGGCTGCGCCTTTTGCTATGACCTGAGCGCCCAGTATTTCCTGGTCGGACACCATGGTCTCGCGGCTGTTGGCGGTGTCATCCACGTCGATCGTGAAGGATACGGATTCGCCCGCGGCCAGACCGTCCAGATCGAGGGTGAGTCGATTGTCGCCATCCGTCACCTGCAGACGCGTTCTCAGCCTCTCCTGTCCCGATGACACTTCGAATGGCTGGAATACCTGGACGCCAGCACCCTGGCCCGTCACATCGAAGATCAGCCCGTAGGGCGATCCTTCCAGGTCGATGGTGACCGCGGTCGCGCCCAGGGCACAGCCACCGGTATTCGTGATCGTGAACCGATCCTTCGGCGCACTTTCCTCGAAGCGGACCACCAGGTCAGCATGGACCGGCGATGCCAGAAAAACCACCATCGCCGACAGAACGGCAAATCTCATCGCGACCTCCCATCATTCCCTGCCATTCCATACGTCGGACACATGACCGCGGTTCAATCTGTGGTGTCCGGGTATGGCCGTGGGACCATGGCGGTCGCTAGGACCCGGGCGTCGTCTTGTCCCAGTCCGACCCGCGCTCGTGGGTCATCTCGAAGGCAAAGCCCGTCACCTTCCAGCCGCTGTCCGTCCGGGTGAAATCGTGGGTATAGATGCCCCAAACCTCCCAGAGGTCGCCCGACCCGTCCGGTGCACCGGGCAGCCGGTTCCAGGCATAGCCGTTGGAAACCGCCGTCGCCGTGTCGCCCTGGACCGTGATGATCGGCGTGCCGCGGATATGCAGGCTCTGCTTTTTTCCCTTCAGGTTGCCTGACCAGCCGGCGATCAGGCCGTCCGCCGGAATCGTCGAAGGCTCGCCCCCCCCCCGCCATGCTGGTGAAGTCCACCCGCACTTCGTCGGCGAAGTAGGAGCGGGCGCGATCCCAGTCCTTGCGGTCGACCGCCTGTTCGATCTGGGTCGGGATGTATGCAAGGACCATCCGGTCTTGAAGCGACTGGAGCGTCGGCTCGGCGCTTGCCGCCGTCGCGACGAGCGCGCCGGCGGCGGCGAGGGGAAGGAGTCTCTTCATTCCATTCGTTCCTTTCGAGGATAGAGAGGTCTGCCAAACAGAACGTTGTGAGTCGACGTATGCTTGTGTTGGCCCGGATCAAGGCATCGCCGGTGACCGGCCTCCGACATTTGCGGACGGTTCGATGACAGGGGACGGGGCCGTTCATTGGGCCCGTCCTTTGATGTGCGTATCGTCAAGCGGTCCGATTCTCACCGGTCCGCCGACACAACCGTCATTCGGCGCTGCGGCCCTCGCCCGCACGCTCGCCGCTGTCGACCCGCTTAAAATGGTCGGGATGCACGGCGTGTTCGACCACCTCCTCAAGGTGATCAAGGTGCAACTGGTGCAGGAACCCGTGGACGCTGGCCGGACGGTGCGCCTCGGCGTGGTCGGCATGGCGAACCAGCAGCATGCACACCGCGCCGAACAGACAGGCGATGGCGCAGATCGAGAATGCCAGCGGAAAGTCGCCCAGGTCGCCCAGGATCGGCCCTGCGAGGCCGCCGACGCCGTACGAAAGGAAAACGAACGGATAGTTCGGACCGACGCGGCTGTTGCCGAAGGGGTCGGCGGTCAGCGCCGGGAACAGGGCGAAGTTGCCGCCGAAATTGAACCCGATCAGGGTCGCGCCCAGGTAGAGCAGGTACTCGTTCCCCGCCATCCGGGTGAAGAGAAACAGAATGATCGCCTGGCAGACCGTCATCACGATGATCGAACGCCGGCGCCCGATCAGGTCGCTGATGGAGCCCCAGGCAATGCGGCCGATGCCGTTGGCGATGCTGAAGAAGACGGCCATGGCGGTGCCTGCGATCGCGCTTGCTTCGACAAGGCTGAACCCCGCCGCCTGGAGGGCCTCCATCGGATAGAGCTTCATGAGCCCGATCGACATCAGTCACCCGCCCGCGCTGACGGCGAATGTCGCGAAGACCAGGTAGAACTGCGGCGTGCGGAACATCTCCGGCACGGTGAAGTTCTCGCTGCCCTTGACGGCGGCGGGTGCCGTCGGCTGGAACCACGCTGGCAACCATCCCTTGGGCGGGTTGCGCATCCACACGCTGCCCAACAGGACCATCAGCGCAAAGGCGACACCATAGGTCAGGAAGGTCGTGGCCAGGCCGTGGTCCTCGATCAAGCCACCCCAGGCGCCGGCCAGCTTCACCCACGCCATGGCCCCGAATCCGAAGCCGGCGACGGCGAGCCCCGTGACCATCCCTTTCTTGTCCGGAAACCAGGCCATGCCCACGGCGATCGGCACGACATAGCCGAGCCCGATCCCGGCACCGCCGATCAGCCCGACGCCGATGCAGACGGCCCAGAAATCGGTGCCGCCGAGGAGCCCGGCCAGGGCGTAGCCGCAGCCAAGGGTCAGGCCGCCGAGAATGGCGAGCTTGCGGGGCCCCAACGCCTTCAGCGCCCGGCCCGCGCCGACCATCACCACGGCAAAGGTGACCAGCCCGACGGCGAAGACGATTTGCGTTTCGAGCTTGGACCAGCCAACCGCTTCGAGCGCCGGCGTGAACACCGACCAGGCATAGATCGCGCCAAGGCTGAACTGAATGAGAACGGCGCCGACCACGACCAGCCAGCGGTTCGGGACGTGCTCTGCCTGCATTGTATACCCCCCAACCATGTTGTTCAGGACACGGCCGATAGTTCAGGTCGTGGCCGATTGTCCACCACAGCTTTGTTGCAGGGATGTCTCGCCCCGCTTCGCCCCCTGCGCGGCGAAGATGGGCCGCCGGCGGGTCGGTTGCCATGACGTCGGTCAATTGGTGAGGGTTGGGGAATGCGGCGCAGGGGGCATGCGGCCGCCATGGCAGCAATGCCGCAGCAAGCCTCGGGCAGGTTCAGCGGTCGAACTTGCATACGAAAAGCTCGTTGCACCGCCTAAACTTGAGGCTCGTCGTCCCGCGGTTCGTCGCCTTCAGACCTCTTCGTCCGGATCGCGGACGGAATCGAAGACAAGCACAAGTCGCGTCTCGCCAGTGCCGTCGATCGGTGGTGAGCGGTGCAGCAGGCGAGACTCCGAGCGCGTCGGCCAGAGCGTGCCGCGCAGCAGTATCGGTGCGCCGGTGGGCACGGTGAAGACGCGTTGAGGTTCGGCCCCGTCGGTCGAGATGCCGTATTGCGTGCCCGTTCCTCGATAGGCGCAGATGAGACGGGCCGTGACGACGTCGATGTGAAACTCCCGGCAGGCGTTTGTCGTGACAACGTCAAAGCGCAGCCGGAGATATGGCGCGTGCGTCAGGCCAGCAAAGATGTCCGCCAGAGCCGCGACGTCGTCCACCAGCGTTTCCCGTTCGTCGCATGCGGGGGTGCCGGCAGCCTCGCAGATCTGGGACGCCGCTTCACGCACGTCCTCTGGACGGAGGATCACACGAGCCTTCGGCAGCCGCCCGGGCTCCAGAGCGTCATCCAGGTCTGAAAGCTCGGCAATGGGTAGCGCCGCCAGATCACGGCGGCGCAGCCCGGATTCTGGATCGCAGACAGCCCCTCGGGCGTGTCCGACACGCTGACCCCCATGGCGGGGTCCTTCAGGATTTCTCGAACAAGTGTCATGCCGTTGCCTCCGCGCGCCGCCAGGCGGGGAACGGGTCCGGCAGGTCGAAAAGCTCGTCAGGACCAAGCGCGAGATGCTCGGGCAAGAGGCAGGCGTCGAGTCGCGCCTTGAGGGAGGGCTAATCGATGCCGGCCCCGATGAAAACGATCTCCTGCCGCCGGTCACCCCAGGGTTCCTGCCAGTGGGCGGCGAGGTAGGCGCGGGCGGTTTCGTGGTCGGGCCAACGTTCCTTGGGCACGGTTGCCCACCAGATGCCGATGGGCGTAATCGAAGAGAGTGCGCCCGCGAGTGAGAATTCGGCCAGCCAGTCGGGCCGCGTGGCGATCCAGAAATGCCCCTTTGCGCGGATCACGCCAGGCATTTCGCCGTTCAGCACGGCCATGATCTTTTCCGGCTCGAAGGGACGCCGCGCCCGGTAGACGAAAGACGTGACTCCGTATTCCTCGGTCTAGGGCACATGATCGGCGAAGCCATATAGCTCCTTGGCCCACATCGGGTGTTCGTGGGCCTTCTCGAAGTCGAAGAGCCCCGTATTCAGGATCGCGTCGGCGGGCACGTCCGAAAAACTCGTCTAGATGATCTGGGCATCGGCGTTCAGGCTGCGGATGATCTTGCGTGCCGCGTCCACCTGATGCGGCTGCGCGTCGTCCACCTTGTTCAGGATCACCACGTCTGCGAACTCCATCTGGTCGGTGAGCAGATGGACGAGCGTGCGCTCGTCGTCCTCGCCCAGCGCCTCACCCCGGTCACGCAGGAAGTCGTGGCTCGCGTAGTCCTTGAGCAGGTTGACGGCGTCCACGACCGTGACCATGGCGTAGAGCCGGGCGACGTCGGACAGGCTCTCGCCCGCCTCGTCGCGGAACTCGAAGGTGGCCGCCACGGGAAGCGGTTCGGAAATGCCCGTGGACTCGATCAGCAGGTAGTCGAACCGCCCTTGGCCCGCGAGGCGACGCACCTCGGCCAGCAGGTCGTCGCGCAGCGTGCAGCAGATGCAGCCGTTCGACATCTCCACCAGCGTTTCGTCGGTACGGTAAAGCTCGGTGTCGGTACGCACCAGGTCGGCGTCGATGTTCACCTCGGACATGTCGTTGACGATGACGGCGACGCGACGGCCCTCGCGGTTGTTCAGGACGCGATTGAGCAGCGTTGTCTTGCCGGCGCCGAGAAAGCCGGAGAGGACGGTGACAGGAAGTCGGGTGTCTTGAGCGTTCATGAATCATCCTGCCTTACGAGGTCAGCGCCTGCGCCAGCATCGTTGCGTTGTGGCGCATCATGTCGAGATCGGTGGGCGCCGGGCAGCAGCCAGCGCGACACGCTCGCGTGGTGAATGCTCGCCGCGGCAACCCGGATCGGTGCAGCGCCGGGGCGGATCGACGGTCTTGTCATCGCGGAGTCTAATCTTGTGTTCAGGATTGGTGACGTTATAACGTTGCACTCTTTGTCGCAAGTGAAGATCGCCACCGGGGACGGCCCGAAACTGACGAAAGGCCAGGATATGGACACTGCGGTTTTTGGGACTCCGCCCTCGACGTCATCACCCATCAAATCGGGGGCGCGCTGTCGGCCGAGCCGGTCTGAGGCGGAGGCAGCCGTTCGCACGCTGATCGGGTGGGCCGGAGACGATCCGGACCGGGAGGGGCTGACGGAGACACCCGAGCGTGTCGTGCGTGCCTATGAGGAGTTCTTCGCCGGATACGGCGAAGACCCAGAGGCCTTGCTGGCCACCACGTTCGAGGAGACTGCCGCCTATGACGAGATGATCGTCTTGCGCGACATCCGCCTCGAATCACACTGCGAACACCACATGGTTCCGATCCTGGGCAAGGCGCATATCGGCTATCTGCCGTCTGGGCGGGTTGTCGGCATTTCGAAGCTCGCGCGCCTTGTCGAGGTGTTCACCAAGCGGATGCAAACCCAGGAGGCGCTGACGTCGCAGATCGCGGACACCATCCAGGAGGTGCTGAAGCCGCGCGGTGTCGGCGTTGTCATCGAGGCGGCGCACCAGTGTATGACCACGCGCGGCATCCGCAAGCCGGGGGGCAGCATGGTGACTAGCCGTCTCCTGGGCTGCTTCCGCGACGATCCGACCACCCGCCGTGAGTTACTCGCGATGATCGGAAGCCCCAGGAGCGGCTCCAATGGCGCCTGACAAACCCGTTCCAGCCGCCTTTGCCGCCCGGACGACTGTCGAGCAGGTCGAGGAAGGTCTGGCGCTCGCCCCGAAGTTCGATTGCGACGGTCTCATTCCCTGCATCACGACCGACGCCAACACGGGCGAAGTATTGATGCTGGGCTACATGAATGGCGAGGCGCTGCGGCTGACGATCGAGACGGGCGAGGCCCACTACTTCAGCCGCGCGCGACAAGTCGTCTGGCACAAGGGGGCCACGTCGGGCCTTGTGCAGAAGGTGGTCGAGGCACGGGTCGACGACGATCAGGATGCGATCTGGCTGCGGGTCTATGTTGCAGGATGTGGCGCCTCCTGCCATGTGGGCTATCGGTCCTGCTTCTACCGTGCCGTCCCGGTCGGGGACGATGCGGGCCAGCCCCTGAAGTTACTGGAAGATCAGAAAGCCTTCGATCCCAAGGAGGTTTACGGCGATGCCCCCAACCCGACGCAGCTCTGACTGTCTATGGATGCAGCGTGCCTTGTGCCTTGCCGACAGGATGCGCGGTCGGGGGCGATCGACATCTCGGGAGTGCCGGCGCACCGGCTTCTCCATCAGATGGGCGCGCTTGGCCTCACATCCGTTGCTGTCTCAAGCCACGATCCAATGCGGACCGTGCTTTCTACGATGCAGGGCGACCGCGCCGCTGACGAGACAGAGCGGATCGTTCAGGCGGCAGCAGGATGAACAGCATGGTGGCCCTGAAGAGCTACGAGGATTGGAAGCACTGCATCACCATGCTGTGCGGCATACCGCTCACTGGACCCTATATCGAGCAGAGGCTCAGCGCTTTGCGTGACCCGACGAACGATACGACGCAGAAGTTTGTAGCAATGTGGGGTGAACAACATCGTCTGCGCGTTATTGGCTGGTTTGAGCAGGCGAAGCAGGAGAAGGGTGGAACGAATACCGGTTCTGCACTGCCAGGACGAGCGGGCTGATGCGAGCCTTCGATCCCACCAATTTTCCAGCCATCGTCAATGCCATCGAGCAGGTACTTGGGGCCGAGCATCCGATCGCGCTGACCGTTCAAGCGGCGGCAAGCGACCCTGACCTGGCGCGGGAGGCATGGAACGCCATCGAGGCCCTCCCGACAGATCAGCGTCGTGCCATTGCCAGCATCCTGGCCAGCACCATGATGCGTGATCTTTGAAGGCAGCGAGGAGGTTGTTGTGCCGCTGTTCGACCAGGAACAGATACGCGATCTGGTAGGTGACGAGGCCTCCGCCGAATACGAACTCAATCTGCGCGGCGTGTCCGCGGAGCACGCTCACATCGCCATCCAGCGGATGCTCGAACGCCGACGCTTCGTTGAGGCTACGACCGTGGTGATCCGCATCGATCCGGCAACGCCGACAAACGGCGAAACACTGTTTCTGCCGGTTGGTCGGCAGTTGCTGGAAGCCCGCCGTCGCAAGCTCGTCCGTCGTTTCGCGCCTCTGCCCGACGGCGACGGTGGCGGTCTTCATGTCGAACTGCCGGGTCATCCGGCCAGTTTGGGCGATTGGCCAACAAAGGCGAGATTAACAGCATGCTCACTCTGAACATCTACGACGACTGGAAGCATTGCATCACCGTGCTCTGCCGCATCCCTCTCACGCCGACCTATGTCGAACAACGCCTTGCGGTGCTTCGCGACCCCGCTGACCACAGCACGCAGAAGTTCATTGCGACCTGGGGTGAGGCCCATCTTGCGCGTGTGATCGGCTGGTTCGAGCAGGCGGAGCGTGAACTGCGATGAATCTCAAAACGCACGGCCGCTACCGCTACAGTCCCATCTCTGGCCGACCGCATTACAAATGGACCGGTGGCAAGCATCATCACGATGCATCACCGAAGTATCTGACTTTGAATGGCGAATCGAAACCACCGGCGCGTTGACCCTATGGTAACCACGGGCTGCATAATGGTGATGCGCCGGAAACCATGCTGGGTTCGATTTCATGAGTGCCCGATGTCGTGGCCAGGGGAACCTCCACAACCGACCCGATCTCCATCGGCGTGACAGTCGTTTCCGTCGGGTGCTGTGGGCCGCGCTGGGTATCAACGCACTGATGTTCGCCGTCGAGATGGTCGCGGGGCTGACGGCGGGATAGGTATCACTGCAGGCCGACGCGCTCGATTTTCTGGCCGATGCCGGCAACTATGGGATCAGCTTGTTTGTCGTTGGCATGGCGCTCCACCACAGAGCCGTCGCGGCCCTCCTGAAGGGCGCGACCA
>Ga0049102_10000152_pt1 | contig 16408 bp, 15 predicted proteins | sample WorMetmaBAHAMAS2_FD_55017 | JGI IMG/M metagenome (GOLD analysis project Ga0049102, IMG submission 55017) | Marine gutless worms symbiont microbial communities from Max Planck institute for Marine Microbiology, Germany - Inanidrilus... | ecosystem: Host-associated > Annelida > Digestive system >...
GCGCATCGCACAGTGGGCTCGATTCGTCCACCCGCCGGCCGATCGCGCTGACGATGCGGGTGCAGATCTGCATGACGTGGGCATTGTCCCGGAACTTGACGTCCGTCATTTCCAGCTTGCCCTTCCGTTCCACGTAGGTCTGCTTGGGTCCGTTCACCAGGATGTCCGTGACCGCATCGTCCGCCAACAGCGGCTCCAGCGGCCCCAGCCCCAGCATGTCGTTGACAAGGATGGTGACCAGGTCACGCTGCTCCAGGGAATTCAAGTGGAGCTTCTCCTCGCGCAGGATCTCCTGGCAGATGTCTGCGACCTCGTCCGCCAGCACGCTCCTCGTCAACTTGGCTGCTGCCGCAACGTCGATCCGTTCCATCAGCACGGGCCGCACCCGTTCGAGCGCCCGCTCGATGCTGTCGCGGCTGGTGGCAGTGGAGGGCTCCTCGGCTGACGATGCACCGCCGTTGACCGCCGCAGCGGCCGACGGTGTTGTTGTGATGCCGTTGGCGGAGATCGTCACGGCCGGTGCAGCGCCGTGGCCGTTCGGCGCCTGCGGCGGACAGGGCGCGGCTGGCCGTACTGGTTGTGGGGAACTCTCTTGGGCATGGCCGTTGGCCTGAGGCGACTTTGCGGGGGCGGTGCCCCTTCGCTGAGCAGCGGCGGCTGGACGAGACGCCGCGCGGGTTTCGTCGGCCTTGTCCAGCAGTTCGTTGACCAGCACCGTGACCAGGTTCCGCTCCTCCAGCATGTTGAGCTTGATGCCCTGATCGCGGAGGTATTCACCCACCAGCGATTTCACCCGCCCGGCAAGGTCGCCCCGCTTGAGGCTTTCCACCGTGGACGGATCCACGCCGCCGTGGACGAACGGTTTGATCTGCGCGACCAGCGAGACGTTGAATTTGCCTGACGAAAGCGTCTCTGCTGTGTCGTTGCCTCGGGACCTGCCGCCTAGAAGCGCCACCACGCCCTCCTTGCCTGACGTTGGCCTGCATCGCGCGCCTCGCCACAGGCATTGGCAACGCCCCGCAATGCCTTCACCAGCGGATGACGCTTGCCGGCCAGGACCGGGATCGCCTTGCCCTGGTTCGACGCCGCCGCCGTGACCTTCGGGTCGTAGGGCAACAGGATGTCGATCTTGCCGTCGATCCCCTTCTCGAATTCCTTGCGCGTCATCGGTGGTTTGCGGTTGGCCGGTTCGACGGCAACGATCTTCAAGGTCGCCTGACGCGCGTTTTCCTTCATCAGTGTTTTCAGACGCAGGGTGTCGCGCAGCCACACGATCGAAAGATCGCTGACCAGGATGATCGTCGCGGCATTGGCCAGGAGATCCTGCTGCGTCGTGATCATTGAACGCGGCAGGTCGACAATCATCGCATTGAAATTGGGTTGGATCGCCGCAAGCAACTGGTGGATTGCGGCGCTGGAGGCATAGAGTTCCCGGTCCAAGGGTTCCTCGCCTCCCAGCACGAACAGGCGGTCGGTCGCGTTGATCATGGCGCTGCCGACGAACAGGGAGTCGATGCGCTCAGGGTGTTCGATCGCCTCGCGCAGGCCGCGACCTGGAAGCAGATCCAGCGCCAGGGCACAGGTGCCGAAATTCAGATCCAGATCGACCAGGGCGGTCTGGAGTCCGAACTCCTCTGCCAGGGTCCAGGCCGCGCTGACCGCGACCGTGCTGGCGCCGATGCCGCCGCGGACACCGGTGATGACCGTCGTGCGGCAGCCTTCCGGCTCCGCCTCCTCGCCGCCGACATGGGTTGGCGCCCGGCTGAGGGCATCGACCAGCAGTTCATCGGTGACCGACTGGACCAGGTAATCGACCGCGCCCGCCGCCAGAACGCCGCGGTAGAGCGTGACGTCGTTCTGGTTACCGATGGCAACGACCTGCTTGCCAGACCGTTGCACCAGATCGGCGATGTCGCTGACCGGGTCGGTCGAGGTGCTCACGTCGACGATGAGTGCGTCCGCGTCGAACTGGATCTGCTCCAGGGCTTCGGCCACACCGCCGGGCATCACTTCCGAGGGCTGCAGCAGGCCGCCATCCATGAGGCGGCTGAGCACGTCACGCGTGGTCGGGTCGTCCGTGAAGGCCTGGATGCGTCCCGTTATCTGGTAGGCCTGAACGGCGCTGATTTCCGCTTCCATGACTACTCCCCACCGCCGGACCCGCCCGTGTCGTTCTGAACAACAAACGGCTTGTTGCCGGCGCGGAAGTTGCGCAAGCCCAGCGCCTCGCTCTCCGAGTCGTAGGGCTGCAGGGTTCCGCCTCCCAGGAGGTCGGCCGGATTGGCAACCATCTGGGCCAGGGCTGCATTGGTCGAACAGCCCACATTGGGGCCGGTCGAGTTGGCATAGTCCTTCTGGGACGGCTTGGTCCAGTCGCCGCATGCCGGCGCGGTCACCACGTGGCGCACACGACGGTGACCGTCACCGCACCGGGCTCGCCCAGGCCCGGAAAGGCCTGGACTTCCAGCATCAGCGGTTTGAGATGCTCGGCAATCGCCCGACGCTGATCGGGCGATCCGCCGCTCAGCGAAATTGCGTCGCCGTACCCGATATCGATGTTCGCCAGGAACCCGTTGAGCCGCTGCATCTGGACGGGCGCGGCCGTTCCAGCACGGTTTGCGAACGGCACGTCATGGGCGAACGTCGCGACATCGACCCGGTAGTTGATGTCTGCCTCATAGTCGGTGCGCTGGATGCCCGTGCCGCATGCCGACACGAACAGGGCCATGGAGAGTGCTGCGATGATTGTTTTCATTTGTCCCTCTACCTCACGATGAAGCCGGCCTCGCCGACGCTGCCCGGCCGCCCGCCGCGGTCCCGCGGGGCCGTGTTGGCATTCGGTACCCGCGGACGGTTGGTTTGCCGCAGGAACCGATCCGAGTCCGTGGGCGGCACATAGCCGTCCATGGGCAAGGCGATCTGTGCATTGGTGGGCCGCACCAGATATGGCGTCACCACGACCAGGAGTTCGGTTTCGTCCCGCTGAAACTGCTCGGACTTGAACAGCGGCCCGAGGATCGGCAGGTCGGCCAGGCCGGGGAACTCCTCGATGGTCTGGTTGATGGTGTTCTGCAACAGGCCGGCGATGGCAAAGCTCTGGCCGCTGCGCAATTCGACCGTCGTCTCGGCCCGCCGCGTGGTCAGTGCCGGAACGGAGAAGTCGCTGACCTGGACGGCGCCGGCCTGGGACAGCTGGCTCACCTCGGTCAGGACCTTGACGTTGATGCGTCCTTTCTCCAGCACCTGGGGCGAGAACGAGAGGCTGACGCCGAACTGCTTGAACGTGATTGAAATCGTGTCATCACCCTGGGCGATCGGTATCGGGAACTCACCGCCCGCCAGGAAATTGGCGATCTCGCCGTTCATGGCCGTCAGGTTCGGCTCGGCCAGGACGGAAATCAGTCCTTCGTCGTCCAGCGCGTAGATGACGGAGTTCACGTCGAGGCTGCCCAACGTCGCTTCGGTGGTGAGGACGTTGGTCGTGGCCGAAGTGATCGACCCGAAGCCTGCAGTGGCGAACCCGATCGCCAGGGATCCGGTGGTCCGCAGAACGTCCCAGTTGAAACCCAGTTCCTTGCTGATCTCACGGCGGACTTCGGCGATCCGCACCCGCAGGTTTACCTGGTTGATGCCGGCCACCTTGATCCGGTTCATGACCCGGCCGTTCTCGCCCAGGACCTGGCCGGCAAGCTGAAAGATGTTCTCCGCCGTCGCGACGTCCGGGACCAACCCCGTCAGCACGACCGTGTTGTTCAGAGACCGCACCTCGATGACCGACTCCGGGTGAATGGCCTGGATCAGTTCGTTCAACGGTTCCAGGTTGTGTGCAACTTGGATCCGCTGGTTGAGAACCACGGTCTCGTCCTTGGTCGTCGCATAGATAGTGGTCTCGCCCGGCTGCCGCCCGAAAAGGTATAGCAGCCGTGGCGATTTCATCTGGATATCGGCGATGTCCGGCTGGGCAACAAAGACCGCGCCCACCGCCTCGGGCAGCCGCAGCATGCGGCCCTTGCCCGTCTGGATGGTCAGGGGCTTGCCCTGGCCGTCGATCGAAATCACCTGGCTCGATGGTGCCGGTCCGGTCGAAAGGGCCGCAAGCTGGGTAAAGGTCCGCTGCGGTTTGGGAAGCGGGCGCGGCTGCCAGCGGGGCTGCAGGGCGGTTTCGGATGCCTGGCCATCGGACGCGGCCTCTGCGTTGTCGGGAACCAGCGGCACCGGACCGGCAGCGGCGACCTGAACAGGCTCGGGGCGCGCGCCGACGGGGTTCTGCCGTTTGCCCGAGTTCGGATGATCGTAGGCCCTGTCCAACTGCGCCATGGGCGGCGTCGGCGGCTGGAGATCCAGCGTCGCCACTGCATCGTCCCGGCTGTCAAAGACGACCTTACGACCGCCGTCGCTGAAATGGGCGACCTGGGTGCCGTCAATCGCCCGCTCGGCGCCAGTTCGAGTTCGGCCAGAGGTTTCAGCGCCGCGGTCTCCGCCTGCATGGCAACCGGTGCATCGGTTCCGTATGCCGGCAGGGCGGCAAGCATGACCGTGGGCGGCAGAACGATCTCCTCGGGCGCCAGCATCGACGCCGCGGGCTCAACCAACGGCTCAAGCGCAGCGGAGTCCGTGCCCGGGGAGATTGGCATTGCGAAATGGTCAACCGTCAGGGCGGCCACCACCGTTTCCGGCGGCAACACCACTTCTTCGGGAACCGAAAGGACCGGATCTGACTCCGGTGTCACAACTGCAGCCGGAGCGCCCGAGGCAATCGGTGCCGCAAACGGATCGCCGGTCAGCGCCGCGACCTGCACCTCGGGCTCTGCCACACTCTCCTCCGGCGCAAGGTCCTGCGTTTCAGGTCGGTTGGCACCGGACAGAGAGACTTCCGTCGACACGTCTGGTGCACGCCGGATCGGCGCGGATACCGTTTGGCGGCTGAGGAAGTCCTTCAGGCGGTCGCGCATGAGGTCGGACCCCATCTGGCTTTCCGATGGACGGCCGGCCAGATAGATGAGGCTGTCGTCCGCACGAACCGGGACGGCCGCGAGGGCCGCCACCAGGCATGCCGCCAGGAGCTGCCGGTTCATTGGAGCCCCCTTCCGAACGTGACCGTCTGGGCCTCGTTGCGCCGGTAGACCGTGACCTTGGGTCCCTGCGGACCGCCGCCGCCCTCCAGCAGCCGGCTGGCTTGGGTGTCCCAGGTATGGCTGCGCTCTTCGACGACCTTCGGTGCGTCTTGTTCCACGCCGAGACTGTGCAACGCCAGGGACAGCCGGCCGATCTGCAGGGCAACCGTGATGATTTCGGCCTGCTTGGGCGTGACTTCGAAGGTGGCCGTCTTGGCGACACGGGGGGCGCCGTTCTGGTCGTCGACGGACTGGTCGACCGCCAGCACGCGCACGTCGTGCAGCAGCGTCTCCGATGCGCGGCGGGTCACGCTCTCGCCGGCACGCTGGATCTCGTGGGTCAGAATGAGGTCGACGCGGTCGCCCGGAAACACGAAACCGGCAACGCCCGCGGTCGCACTGACCGGAACGGAAATGGCGCGATGGCCGGGGCTCAGCACCGCGGCCAGAAAGCCCCTGTCGCCGGGACGAACAAGCCGTCCGTCGGTGATGGGCTCGCCCACGTTCAGGCCGTTGCGAACGACGGCCCCGATCAGATCCTCGAACACCATGTCAGATTCCGCACGGCCATTCTCGCGCACGATGTACTGGTCGCTGACCCCGTCCTCGGGCCAGGCCTGCCAACGCAGGTTGCTTTCCTTGACGAACGTGCCCCGCGGGAGGTTTTCCGCGGCGACAAGAACTTCGACCTCGGGTCCCTCTTCAACCTGGCGCGCGGCAAGCTGAGCGTTCAGGGCATCGCGCTGGGCCTGCAACCGGTCCTGCGCGAGAAACACCGTCCCGCTCGCCATACCAACGGCGATCAAGGCCAATATGATGATACGCAAACGCAAAACACACCTTCCCCGCTAGGCTTGCGGGCGTCCTCAGACGCCCCAGAATTTGCCGGCGACCGCCGGCAGCGAACTCCCGTGCTTGCCGCCATGGGCGACGTGCAGCCAGTGGCGCTCGGTCACATGGGCTGCGGACAAGGCCACGACTGCAACGAAAAGGAACAGGGCAACTGCGTGGACATGCGCCATTTCCGCCTCCTTCTCACAGGCCAGCCAGACGGCCGGCCATCAGCAGCCCGCCGGCGGCGATTGCCAGACCGTAGGGCACGTGCGTCGGGGCCTCGATCGAGACCGGGACGCCGTAATAGGCCAGCGCCAATCGCACCCTTCCGGAGAAAATCCACAGGATGGACAAGACGCCTCCGGCCACGACTGTGTGAACGATCAGGTTCATGATCTCGGGCGCACCCGCCCACAGCGATACGGCGGCCAGCAACTTGACATCGCCGCCGCCCATGGCTCGGAATGCGAACAAGACCGTGCCCGCCGCGAAAACGGCCAGCCCGATCAACAGGCTGGTGACCGGATTGCTCGGGCTCACCAGGGCCCAGACACACCAGGTCAGGGCAATGGCGATCGAAATCCAATTCGGAATGATGTAGCGCCGCAGGTCGGACGCCGCGGCGCCAACGACCAGCCCACTGAACAGCGCGATCAGAGCCATGGTGACCTGCGGGGTCGCCTGGATGATCGCGGTGTCGAGGCTTGGGTCAGCAGTCATGACGGGTCTCCGGCCTGGCGGCGCCCGGGGCACCGGGAGGTCCCTTGCGAGACCTCCCGAAACCCCGAGCCCAGAGCCAGGGCCAGAAGCCTCTATTACGTGCTGGTGCCGCCGCCGGTACCGCCGCCGGTGCCACCGCTGGTGCCCGCACCAGCCGCGGCGTTGCTCAGCTCGGAGTCAACGACGCCGAAAATCGTGTCCAGCGAGGTACCCATGCTGCGCAGGGTGACGATCGCTGCGACCGAAACGAGGGCGGCGATCAGACCGTATTCGATGGCGGTCGCGCCGGACTCGTCTTTCAGAACTCTTTTCACAGTGGTCAACATGATGGCCTCCTTTAGGCTCCCGCGATTGTTTGATCTTCGCAGTGCCGTAGAGTATCCAGAAAATAGAAATCAGCAAGAAATATCGTTTCGATTTCAGTCCACTTAATTGGGAAAAGTGCAGCAAAGCATCATAAAATACATAATATAGTTTATATCGAATTCTATATTTTGAAATTTGTCTGAAAAGTAAGACGCATTTGTGGTGATATTATCATAACCCATTAAATTTACATGATATTAAACCAAAAAACGAACCGATAGTTCGTGAGGCCCAGGCAAATAAAGAGTATCATCTGAAGATAGAGCCTTGTGCGGCCAAGCCGCCAGGAACCGGTGGAAGAACCCCATGTATGCAGGATCGATGATGTCGATGGTGGGCCTCTAAGCGCGGCGCGCTGCTGGCGCTTCCTGAAACAGGAGGCGCTGGCGCTGCTGCGGGACCGTGCCGGCGGCACGGCCGTGATGCTGGGGGTCTCGATCATTCCGATCGGCGGCTTCGTCGGAATGGCCATCGACGTGACGCGCGGCTACATGCTGCGCGCCCAGTTGAGCCACGCGCTGGACGCCGCCGGTCTGGCCGGAGGCAAGCAGCTTTTCGCCGACGACGTGGATCAGATCGTCCAACGGTTCTTCGACGCGAATTTCCCTGATGGCTATATGGGCGCGACGATCACCGGCCCGACGGCGACGACCGACACCTTCGGGACGACGCTAACGCTGAATGCCGAGGCCGAAATCCACACCACCTTCCTGCGCCTGTTGGGACACCAAAGCATGACCGTCAGGTCGTCCACGGTGATCGAGCGGTCGATCCGCGGCATGGAACTGGCGCTGGTGATGGACGTGACCGGTTCCATGCGCGGCGGCGGCAAGATCACGGCCATGAAAGACGCCGCCAAAGCCCTGTTGGATATCCTCTATGCCGGCCGCGAGACGGTCGACGATTTCTGGGTCTCCGTTGTCCCCTACGCGGTGACCGTCAATGTCGGCGCCGGCAGGACGGCCTGGCTGACCGGATACGACCCGGCCGACTTCGGATCGACCACATGGAAGGGGTGCGTGGAAGCCAGGAACGCCGGGCTGGACATCGACGATACCCCGCCTTCTGGCGGATTGTGGGCCCCGCACCTCTGGGCGACCGCCTCCGACAATGTCTGGGAGCCGGTCGACGAGACCAACGGGGCACAGAACAACGGCACCGGCCCGAACCTGGGCTGCGGGCCGGCGATCACGTCGCTGTCCGAGTCCTTCACCACGGTTTGGAACGCAGTGGATGCCCTGCAGCCCTGGCACCGCGGCGGAACCATGGGGAACCTGGGACTGGTCTGGGGCTGGCGGACCCTTTCGCCGCAATGGCGCACGCTGTGGGGCGCGCCCACGCCCGACGACATGCCATTCGACTATGGCAAGCCGCTGATGGACAAGGTCGTCGTCATGCTGACGGACGGCAACAACCAGTGGTACGACCACCCGCCGTCGGGGCCAGACGGCTCGGACTACGGCGGCTATGGGCGCCTGGGCTGGGGACGGCTGGGAACCACCAATTCAGGCGCTGCGTTGACCGAGGTAAACTCCCGGATGCTGCAAACCTGCACCGCAATGAAGGCGCATGGCATCATCATCTACACAATCACCTTCCAGCTGAACAACAACACCACCAAACAGCTCTATCGGGACTGCGCGACAGGACCCACCTACTATTTCGACTCCCCGTCCAATTCCGAACTCCAGACGGTGTTCCGCAAGATCGGCGACGAACTGTCCAACCTGCGCATCAAGGGCTGAGCCGACCCGGATGAGCCGATGCACCGACGGGTCTCGAACGTCGGTGCGGCAGGCACGATGGCGGGAGGATCGGGGACAGTCCGTCGTGCCTTCGGCCCCGGTACCGCAGTTACATGCGCCAGTTTCCGTAGCGGTCCTGGCAGGCGGTACCGTAAGCGGTGTCGGGCGCACCGTTGATATAGACGGTCGTCTGGTATTCCTTGCACAACCCGCCGTGACGCATGTCGTTGCCCACATTGGTGACCACGGTATGGCCGTGGTTGCCGCTGCGGGGGTTGCGCCAGGCGATCCGCTGGCCCAGTTGGCCGCCATAGACGGCCTGGCGTTGCGTCTGCATGGCGTAGGCCCGGTCCGCCCGGTCAAGCGACGCACCGATGGACTGGCCGATCATCATGCCGCCCATGGTTCCAAGGGCAGTCATCGCAACCTGGCCCGAGCCGCTGCCGAACTGCGACCCGACCACGGCGCCGCCGACCCCGCCAAGAATCGTGCCCGCGGTTTCCTTCGGACCACCGGTTTCGCAGGCCGCCAAGGCGCCGACCAGCGCAAGCGCGGCGAACGAATTAAACAGAGTGCGTTTCATCGTGCTGGCTCCCATTTGTGCCCCGAGGGTTGGGCGGTTCCGTTTCCAGGGACTAGGGAAGGATCGGGGGCGGAATTCCCCGCTTTCAAAACCAGCCGTTAATACTCTGTAAAATATAACTATTCCTGCGATATGCCGGATGCGTCGGTCGCGCGGTACGGTAACTGGGATTGCAGGGAATGACCGCAGCCGAACTCAACATCGCCACCACGGGCACGCATCGACGCCGGGGCGTGATCATCTTCCTGGTCGGGTTTTTCCTGTTCGGGGCGGCGCAGACAAGCCTAACCGTCGTGCCGGTCCTGGATCGGCTCGTCCCGCCCTGGCCGATCGACGCCTACATGTACATGGGCAAGGCCAGGCAGGTCCGGGACTGTTTCCGGCAGGACTGTCCTGCAATGGAGACGTTGCGTCCGCAACTGACCACGCCCACGGACGACACGGATCTGCGCACGATCCGCGACCGGCAGTATCACCGTGTGCTCTACCAGTACCATCTGCTGCATTCGTTTGGCCTCGAACGTCTCGAGCGGTTGACCGGAGATTGGCGTCTCACCTACGACGCCGTTGCGATTGCCAGCAGCGTTCTGATGGTGCTGTCGATCGCCGCATTCGTGGCGGTTCTGTTCGGCCCGGCGGCAGGCGGTGTTGGGCTTGCGATCCTGTCGACCGCCGTGTTTCCGGGTTATCACGGCATCCATTGGATCGTGCCCAGTAACATGGCGCTGGCCCTCGGGTTCTTCTGCTGGGCGTTCTTGCTCTCCCGGCATCGGTATTCGCTGCCCTGCCTGCCGGTCTTCGTCCTGACGATGATCGCCCTGCACACGGTCGGGCAGATCTACGCCGCCATCGCCATTGCCATTGCAGGGTTCGTCTCGTTTCGACGCCGCCTTGGGCCATGGCTGTGGATCGGTCTCGCCCTTCTGATTGCCGCGGCAAACGCGGTTCTCCCGCGGCTCGTCGACCGCCCTGCCCTGTCGCTGCTGCGCGAGTCGCTGCCGGCGGATGTCGGCTGGTGGCAGGCGATCAGCGACAACGTGGCGGCCAGCTGGGAGCATGCCAGCACCTTCGGGGAGCCATTCGGCGGACCGGCCATGCTGCTGTTCCTGACGATCCTCGGTCTGTTGACGATCCAGCCTTCGAAGCGCACGACCGCCACGTTTGTCGGACTGCTGCTGGGCGGTCTGTGCCTTGCCGGCGCGCTTTACGTGATGCCGCACTACCCGGCAGAGGTCTTTCGCCGGGTCTGGATCCCCTTCGTGGTCTTCGCGGTCGGCGCGATGGGCACCGTTGCCTGCTGCGTGGTTGCGGGCGCGATCGCGACGCTGCGCGACCATCGGCGTTACGCACCGGCCGTGGCCGGCACGCTCGTCTTGTCATTGCTGGTCATCGGCGGCGGTGCGGCGACGGCCCTTTTGGGGCTGCCGGAACTGATCCAACGGCATTTCGGTCTGCGCACGACGGCGGATTTCGCGCTGGACCAAAGCCAACCCGGCCGGATCCTGCACGCCGCCGGGCCGGAGGCGGGCGTGGTCTACATGGACGAGATGACCATGTATGTGTACCTGCTGTACGGCGGATTGGAACACGAAGCGGCCTACTACCCGGCCGTGGACGGCTCGCCCGCCGCCGCGGTGCTGACCCGTGCGGGAAACCAGTGGACCGTTTCGGCCGGGCTGCATCCCAGCAAGTTCATGCAGTTCACGGACGGTGCCTGGCTGCCGAGGTCGTAGAAGACCGTGGTTGCCGTCGGCCCTGGTGAGGACTTCTCCGCAGCGGCGGTGCGGTTGAGGACGTACAAGGAGCCCGTGGAGATCGAGGCGATCCTGGAATGGCCGTCGGGTGAGCGCAGGGCGCAGCGGTTCAGCTTGCCCCCCCCTGACGGCTTCCATTGGCACAACCTTCCAACAGCGCCGGGCGCCACAACACTGATCCTGCGCCATGTCGATGGCGGGTTCTCGCGCCTGGCGGGCCTCAGGCTGGACGCGGCCGCGGTGACCAACTGGCCATGGGATCGCGGCGTGACCGTCACCCCGACGCCGAGCGAGGACATCGACGAAACGGTCATCCGGTTTGACAGCGCGGACCTGGTTCCGGCCGAATGCGAAGGCGCCGGCGTGTTGGATGACAGCGGCGGGATGATCGCAGTCGCCGTGCGCTGCGGCCGGCCCAATGAACCGGGAGACGCGCGCTAGACGTTCGCGGAAAAGCCGCGCAGGGGCATGTCGCGATCCCGCACCAGCCAGTTATCGGCCGGATAGCGTGCGGCGCCGTCGATCACATGAAGGGTGTAGGCGTGCCGGGATCGCGGCGACCGGTTCACACCGCTCAGGTGCGGAAACTGGCCGTGCAGCACGATCAGCGTTCCCGCCGCCACTTCCAGGGGGACGCGGGCCTCCTCCGGCCATGGCGTTCGGTCGTAGACTTCGAACGCCAGGCCCCCGTCGATACGCCGGTAGCGCGACTTCAGACCCGCCCGGTGCTGACCGGGCAGACCCCACAGGCACCCATTCTCGACCGTCGCATCCTCCAGCGCGAACCAAAGACCGACCACGCTGGGCGGATCGGTATAGAGGAAGGTGGAATCCTGGTGACAGACGACCTCGCCGCCGATGCCGGGCTGTTTGAAGATGTACATCGACTGGAGCAGCAGCGGCTGCGCCATCCCCAGTGCGCGGACCACCTGCTCCAACGCCGGCCGGCGCGAGAACGCCTCGAAGACGGGATCCAGGTCATGCAGCGCGTGGCCGATCTTGTTGACCGCCACGGTCTTGTCACGGTTGAGGCGGCCCTGCGCATCGACCGCCTCTTCCTCCAGGAAGAACCTGATCTTGTCGCCTGAGGTTTCGAAATACTCGTCGGCGGAGTGCGCGTGGGTCCGGCTGGAAAACACCGACTGGACTTCGGCCGGGTCGAAACCGTCGACCAGAGCCCTTGCCCGGTCCATCAACGCGGCGCAGTCGTCCTTGGGCGTGAAATCCTCCAGCACCAGGACCCCGTCGCGGTCGAACGCCTGGCGCATCGCGGCGTCCAGAATGCCGCCGGTCGGGGCCTGAAACCGCGGAACCTCCGCTGCCCTTCCCGGCGGCATCGGTTCTCAAGCCTCCAGGAAGGCGCTGCCGTGGTCCAGGGGTGCAAGGCCCAGGTGGCTGGCGATGGTCTGGCCCATGTCGGCGAAGGTGCGCCGGACGCCGATGGCCCGCGCCGGGATGCCCGGCCCGAAGGCCAAGACCGGCACGTTTTCGCGCGTATGGTCGCTGCCGGGAAATGTGGGGTCGCAGCCGTGATCCGCGGTTGCCACCACCAGGTCGTTCGGCCGCAGCCGCGCTTCCAGCGACGGCAGGCGCCGGTCGAAGGCCTCCAGGGCGGCCGCATAGCCGGCCACGTCGCGGCGGTGACCGTAAAGCGAGTCGAAATCGACAAAATTTGTGGAGATGATCGAACGGTCGGGCGCCGTGTCGATCTCCCGCAGCGTCGCATCGAACAGGGCGTCGTTCCCAGTCGCCTTGACGACACGGCTGATGCCCTGATGTGCGTAGATGTCACCGATCTTGCCGACAGCGATGACTTCGCCGCCGTCTGCCACCAGACGGTCCAGGACCGTGGGCGCAGGCGGCGGCGAGGAGAGGTCCTTGCGGTTGCCGGTGCGCACGAAACTGGCGCTGTCGTCGCCCACGAAAGGCCGCGCGATGACCCGTCCGACGTTGTACCCATCGACCAGTTCGCGGGCGATGGCGCACAGGTCGTAAAGGCGCTGCAGGCCGAAATGGGTCTCATGAGCGGCAATCTGGAAGACCGAATCGGCGGATGTGTAGACGATCGGCTTGCCGGTGCGCACGTGTTCCTCGCCCAGTTCGGCGATGATCTCCGTGCCCGAGGCGCGTTTGTTGCCCAAGACGCCGGGAAGACCGGCCCGGTCGATCAAGGCCTCCGTCAAGGCAGCCGGGAAGCTGGGCTCGGTCCGCGGAAAGTAGCCCCAGTCGAACATGACGGGCACCCCCGCCATTTCCCAATGGCCGCTGGGCGTGTCCTTGCCCTTCGAGACCTCCGCGGCACAACCGTAGAGGCCGGTCGGCGTCTGGTCCGGGTCGAGCCCGGCCGGCACCTTGCCGGTGCTGGTCACCGCGACCTGCGCCAGACCAAGCCGGGTCAGGTTCGGCAATGCTAAGGGGCCCGAGCGGAGCCCGTCGCGATCCGCCTCGCCCCTGGCACAGGCGGCAGCGATGTGGCCCAGGGTGTCGGCCCCGCTGTCGCCGAACCGTTCCGCGTCGGCCGCGCCGCCCACGCCGAAGGAATCCATCATCAGAACAATTGCGCGGCTCATGGGGCCGGCTCCTTCATGCTGTTTTCATCGCTGCCGCCCAGGCCGTGGGCCGCCATCAGCCCGTGCCGCAGGGCCTCCGGCGCGAAACCCGCATCCAGCGCGGTGTGCGTGATGCCGCGCAGGTCCCGCGCGTCCAACCCAAAATGGTCCCGCGCGATCTCGTATTCCAGTCCGACGCTGGTGTGGAAGAAAGGCGGATCGTCCGAGTTCAGCGTCAGTTTCACGCCGGCATCGCGCAATGGCACGAAGGCGTGCGAGGCATAGTCCGGAAAGACCTTGGTCGCAATGTTTGAAGTGGGGCAGCACTCCAGCACGATATCCCGCTGGATCAGCTCGTCGACCAGCGCCGGATCCTCGGCCGCCCGCACACCATGCCCCAGCCGGACGACCGGCAGCGGGTCCAGTGCCTGGCGGATCGAGGCGGGGTCCCCGAACTCGCCGGCATGCACGGTGCAGGGGATCCCCTCGCCGGCGACGAGGGCAAAGACCTCGGTGAACTGGCCGGGCGGAAAGCCGAGCTCGTCACCGCCCATGCCGAACCCGACCACCAGGGGATGATCGTGTCGCAGCGTGTCACGCGCCACGGACATTGCCCGCTCGACACCGAAATGACGGACGCAGGTCACGATGATGAAACCTTCGATGCCGTGGTCGCGCCGGGCGTCGTCGATGCCGGCTGCAATGCCGTCGAGATGGTCCTGGTAGCTCATGCCGTTTGCGGCGGCGTGGTCGGGCGAGGACATCATCTCGCAATAGATCACGCCTTCGGCCGAACAGCGGCTCAGATAGTCGTAGGTGACGTCCCGGTAATCCTCGGGCGTGCGGATCACGCTGGCGGCCTGATCGTAGGTCTCAAGAAAGTGCAGGAAATCGTTCCAGGCAAACGCATCTTCCTCGGCAAACAGCGCCTTCGGCAGGCTCATGCCGTTGCGCGCAGCCAGTTGCCTGACCAGTGCCGGGGTGGCGGTGCCCTCCAGGTGCACGTGCAGCTCCGCCTTGGGAACCGCGCTCACGTCAGCCGACATCCGCGACATCCTCCGGCCCGATCCGTCGTGCAACGACCGGACTGGGCGCGGGCCCGCTGGTCTCCAGGGTGATGGCATAGGAAACCGCCGCCGCCGCGGCGGCGGCCGCCTCTTCCGTGCGCGCATGCACCACGGCAAGCGGCCGGTCCGAACCAACCTGATCGCCCAGACCGGCAATGTCGGTCAGGCCGACCGCATGGTCGACGGCCTGGTCGGCACGGGTCCGCCCCCCGCCGAGGCCGACAACGGCGACGCCCAGCGCCCGCGTGTCCATGGCCGCGATGACCCCGGGCCGGGCCGGCTTGACGGGGAGCACCACATCGGCCACCGGCAGGTGCGCCTCGGGCCGCTCCAGCAGGTCGGCGGGACCGCCCAGATCCGTGACCATGCGGGCGAACCGTTCCGCGGCGGCCCCAGATTCGAGTGCCTCGTCGACCATGGCTTCCGCAGCCACCGCATCTCCGGCACGGCCGCTGGAACATAACAGTTCGACCGCAAGCGCCCGGGTGACCGCATGCAGGCGCGACTCCCGCATCGTCCCGTTCAGGTAGTCCACGGCCTCGCGCACCTCAACGGCGTTGCCGGCCGTGGTCCCGAGAACCTGGTTCATGTTGGTCATCAGCGCGGTGGTGCGCATGCCAGCCCCGTTCCCCACGGACACGATGGACCGGGCAAGGTCCAGCGCGTCCTTCATACGTGCCGCAAAGGCGCCCGATCCGAACTTCACGTCCATGACCAGGGCGTGCAATCCGGCCGCAAGTTTCTTGGACAGGATCGAGGCGGTGATCAACGGGATCGATTCCACGGTCGCGGTGACGTCGCGAATGCCGTAAAGCCGCTTGTCCGCCGGCGCCAGGTCTGCCGTCTGGCCGATGATGGCGCATCCGGCCTCGCCGGTAACCTTGCGGAACAAGTCGATGTCCGGTGCGGTGTTGTAGCCGGGCACGCTGTCGAGCTTGTCCAGGGTTCCACCGGTATGGCCGAGGCCGCGCCCGGATATCATGGGGACGTAGCAGCCGCAGGCCGCCAGCACCGGCGCCAGCATCAGCGACACCTTGTCACCGACCCCTCCGGTGGAGTGTTTGTCGACGACCGGACCATCGAAGCCCGTGTCGGTCCAGTCCAGGACCGCACCGGAATCGCGCATGGCACAGGTCAGCGCGACCCGCTCGTCCATTGACATGCCGGAAAAAAACACCGCCATGGCAAAGGCGGCGGCCTGGCCTTCGCTGATCGACCCGTCGGCAATCCCGTGGACGAAGCTGCCGATCTCCTCGCCGTTCAGGGCGCCGCCGTCGCGTTTCTTGCGGATGATCTCCTGGGGAAGAACGCCTCCCGCACCACTACTCCCCATAAGGCACCCAGACGTTCTTGACCTGCGTGGCACGGCGCAGGAACTCCCGGCCTTCGGCCTGGCGCCGGTCATGCCAGTCACGGCACTTGCCGTTGTTGACCCAGGTCTGCTTGAGATTGCCGACCGATGCCGCCTCCACCATGCCGCTGCCCGCCGCCGGGCCGTGATACCAGATGCCGTCGACCGCTTCGTGCTCGTACAGGGTCTTGGCCAAGGCCTGTTTCTCGCCGGTGACGATATTCACAACCCCCGCCGGCACGTCCGAAGTATCGAGCACCTGGTAGAAGTCGGTGGCCGACAGGGGATACGGCTCGCTGGGGACCGCGATCACCCGGTTGCCCAT